>WNGG01004584.1_pt1 | contig 17316 bp, 10 predicted proteins | sample 5400661 | NCBI WGS metagenome assembly WNGG01 (sample SAMN13153372, study PRJNA577476) | soil metagenome | isolation source: 100 cm soil or saprolite under Garry oak tree replicate 1 | place: USA:California | collected 2016-06-15 | reverse complement strand
GCGTTAAGTCGTCGTAAGAGAGATCTGACGAGCCTGGACTTCGCAGCAGATCACGCAGCCAGCGGAAGGATAATCCAGCGGCCTGGGTCACTCCCATGACATGCCACCGGCCCGGGACCGCGTGACAGAAGGTGTGCACCCGGCCTTTGGCATCCATGGCAGGAGTATCGGTTGCGGCGAACACTACGCCCGAAGTTCCGATCGTCGCACTCACCGCGCCGGCCCGGACAATGCCCATGCCAACCGCGCCGCCAGCCTGATCGCCGGCTCCAGCGACCACCGGCGTTCCCAGCTTTAGTCCTGTATGCTTGGCCCCGGCTTCAGAAATGCGGGCGCAGACCTCTGGCGATTCGTAAACCTTCGGCAGGCAACTCATGGGAAGCCCGGCTGCCGACATCATCTCGTCCGACCAGCGGCGGTGCGCCACGTCAAGCATCAGAGTGCCGGAAGCGTCGGCCACGTCCATGGCATGTTCCTCCGTGAGCCGGAAGCGGACGTAGTCCTTCGGCAAAAGTACTCGGCGAAACTGCCGCCAAATCTCCGGTTCATTGTCCCGCACCCATAGCAATTTGGTCAGAGTGAAATTCGTCAGCGCGGGGTTACAGGTGAGTTCTATAATCCTCTGCTCACCTATTTTCTGGTTCAGCCAATCGCATTGCGCTTGCGTGCGCTGATCGCACCAGATAAGCGAGGGCCTGAGCACCTGGTCATTTTCGTCGAGCAGCACAGCCCCATGCATTTGTCCGGCAAGACCTACGGCAGAGATATCGGAAGCGGAAATGCCAGCGTGTGAGATGACCTGTCGGATCGCCGATCCAGCAGCCTGAAACCAGTCGTGCGGGTCCTGCTCCGCCCAGCCGATCTTGGGCGAAGCGAACGGAACGTGCTCGCAAGTTGCAGAACTGACAATGGCCCCTGAGCGATTCACCAGAACCGCCCGCGTGCCGCCAGTTCCCACGTCAATGCCGAGAACGTAATCCATAAGCTGAAATCCGAGATCCTTTCGCAGCGCTCCCGCGAGCGAGACAGTGTAGCAGAACTCCGTTCAACTTAAAGCAACCTGTAATTGGGCGATGGCGTCTCAAAATATCGTGTCAGTCTAGGTTTCGGAGGATTTTATGCGCACGAGAGTTATTGCATTCAGCAGCACACTGGCGTTGCTGTTCAGCTTAGGCCTGTATTCGATTGTGCACGCACAGACCGCTCAGATGGCCCGGCAGGAGCCTCATATGAGCGCAGCCATGGGACATCTGGAACAAGCCAGAGCTGAACTGGAGAAGGCCACACCAAATAAGGGTGGACACCGCGAGCGCGCGATGCAGCTTGTCGACCAAGCGATGCAGCAGGTACGAGAAGGCGAGCAGTATTTCCAACAGCATGCGTACTAGTGGATCACTGAGCTGCTAGATCTTCCGGCGGCTGATTAAGCCGAATGACCGTAATCCACCCTTCAGCCGCCTTCCGATCCCACGCGCGAATTGAAAATCCAGAAACCCTTCGGTGGTGCTGATGGCTTGCCCGCCGTGGCCGTACCACCACGGTTTTTTGGTTCCGGGCAAGCGGTCAGAGTCGAGATATTTGACCCTGACCATCTCCTCCAGCCCGAAGCGGCCATGGGTGCGTCCGATGCCGCTGGCTTTTACCCCGCCGTGCGGGGCCTCACTGATTCCAAAGCAGGAAACAGCATCGTTTACCATGACCGTGCCCGCATTAATTTGCCTGGCGATACTTTCGCCGCGCGCGCGATCGCGAGTCCACACGCTGGCAGCAAGGCCGTACTCGGAATCATTGGCCAAGCGAACGGCCTCCGCGTCGGAACCAAAAGCCATAATCGGAAGAAATGTGATCCCAGCGATGTGAGGCGCTCGCCACCAGCCATGACCCGTGCCCCGCGTGATTCCGCATCTTCAATGTGCTGCGCTACTGTGTCGAGTTGGCGTTCGTGGATCAGCGGGCCAATATCAATTTCAGGATCCATGCCATTGCCGACTCGAAGCTGCATTGTCTTTTTTGCGCAAACGGAAATAAAGCGATCGTAGATGCTGCGATGAACGTAACAACGCTCGACCGACAGGCACGCCTGGCCCGCGTTGACGAATGCTCCCCAGACCGCGCCGCTTGAGGCCACATCCACGTCGGCGTCGTCGAGCACGATCATTGGATCTTTTCCGCCCAGCTCCAGCACCACAGGCAGGAGACGGGCTGCGGCCGCTTGGGCAATGCGCCGCCCGGTAGCGACACTGCCAGTGAAGACTAGTTTGTCGATGCCAGATTCGACCAGCGCCGCGCCAGTCGGGCCGTCGCCGACAACGATTTGGAATACGTCTTCTGGCACTCCGGCGTCGCGCAGCAGCGATGCGAGTTCGAGAGCCGAGAGCGGCGTCAGTTCAGATGGCTTCAGCACAACGGTATTTCCGGTCACTAGCGCCGCGAGAGTCTCGGTTGCGGGGATGGAAAATGGATAGTTCCACGGCGAAATGATTCCAATCACGCCGTAGGGCTCGCGAATCAGCCGGCCAGTCTTTGCTTTAGTGGCGAGGCTGCCGTGTGGGACTGGCTGTTCCCGCAAGAAACCGTGGCTCTCTTGCAACAGAAAACGGGACGCGTCGAGCACCACTAAAATTTCTGTCAGCAGAGCTTCGACGATAGGTTTACCAGCTTCTGAGGTAATGATGCGCGCCACTTGTTGCTTGCGTTCGTTCAGAAGATGTTGGAAGTTCTGAACAATCGCTAACCGATCGCGTACAGCTTTCCCCTGCCATTCGGGTTGGGCGCAGCGAGCGCGGGCCACTGCTTCCCGCACTTCGGCAGCACTCGCGCATTCAAATTCGCGCAAGACTTCACCGGTGGCGGGATTTGTTGAAACCAACTTGCGAGCAGCGACTCCGATCTCAATTGCCATTCTTTTAATCTCGTGGAGACGTTGCAAGCGACGTCTCTACGGCACCGTACTCCACATTGACTAGATACAAACCGCTTGCGGGAGCAGTTGCGCCGGCGGCGGAGCGGTCCTTTGATTCGAGAATTGTAATCACATCTTGCGGTTTCAGCGTCTTCTTCCCAACCAGCAAGAACGTCCCAACGAGATTGCGGACCATATGGTGAAGGAACCCGGTGCCGCGTATTTCGTAGATCAGTTCCGTCTCCTGGCGCCGCCACTGCGAGGAAAAAACATTCCGGATATTGCTTCGTGTGCTGGAACCTGTCCTGAGCAGCGCCGAAGGGTCCGCTTCGTGGTTAAGGTTCTTCTCCGGGTCTACAGCCGCAAACGAAGTGAAATCATGCTCCCCTTCGATCAGGGTTGCGGCCTCCCACATGGCATCTTCATCCAGCGGATAAGGATAGTGCCAGACGTAGTGTGCGAGAAATGGCAGGCAGATCGCCCCACGGTAAATCCGGTAACGATAAGTCTTCGCTTGCGCCGACTTGCGGGCGTGAAAGTCGGCCGGAACCTCTCTCGCTTCCAGCACTCGGATCGAGGCGGGAAGAATGTCATTGAGTGCAATCACTAAATTCGCCGCTGGAATGACCGACTGGGTCTGAAATGTGGCCACCTGGGCCAGGGCATGCACACCTGCATCCGTCCGGCCAGAGCCTTGGGGCAGTACTTTTTCTCCGGTAATGCGTCCAATAGCCGAGGCCAGAGTGCCCTGGACGCTGGGGGCGTCAGGCTGGACTTGCCATCCGCAGAATTCCGTCCCGTCGTAGGCCAGTGTCAGCTTGAGATTGCGCATGCAGAAATCGAATCTTCGGAGATGAATGAGCATCCAAGATTACATCGTTTGCACATGTCCGGGGTGGAAACATACGCTCAACGCGTCAGCTATACTGTTGCATTCCTTCGTAGTGTGAGATTCGCCGATTTGTGTACGCGGTCGCGGAAATCGGGAACCCGGACGCCTCTTTTTACGTAGTACAGCTTTGAACCCAGGGATTTCGTGTTTTTCAACACGCAATGATGGAGATGGAGAGGATCGAATGTCTTTATCTTTTTTGAAGTGTGTTCTTCGGCATATGATCGCAGTAGCTTTGGTCGGTGCTTTGCCGGCCAGCATGTGGGCGCAGGATGCGCAGAGTACCAACGCGCAAGCACCGGCCCAATCTTCGCAATCGACTCTTCCGTCAGCACCGGCGCCTGATCGGCAGTTTGAGGTGACGAATTACTCCAAGCCGAAGGGATATTTCCCAAATCCTATTGCACCCTACACTCCACGCGAGATTGCTCCACCGGACTTGACCAATTCGCCGAAGATTGACCAGCTCATGCGCGACGGGAAGATTTATCTCTCGATGGATGACGCTGTCGTGTTGGCGCTCGAGAACAACCTGGATATCGCCATCCAGCGCTACAACCTTGGAATTGCAGACACGGATGTGCTGCGCGCAAAATCCGGCGCGAACCAGTTCCTGGGCGTGAATTCCGGTTTGGTGCAGAATACTCCTGGCGGCGGAGTGGGAGGACTAAGCGGCACCGTTGGATCCGGTCCTGGAGGAACCAGCGCAGGAACAGGCGGCATCGGCGCTGGATCGTTGGGGCTGACCAGCACCGAAGGATTGGGGCCGACCCTCACCAGCTTCGATCCCATCATTAGCGGAACGCTGCAGTTTGATCATTCAAACACTATCTCGAACAATATCTTCACAGGCGCGCCTATAGCGAAGCAGGGTACGACAACTGGCAACTTTAGTTATCAGCAAGGTTTCCACAGCGGGACGAACCTGCTCGTCGGCTTCAACAATACCCGTCTGGGCACGAACAGCACGTTCAATACATACAGCCCCAGCGTAAACTCATCGTTCCAATTCCGGCTTACACAGCACCTGTTGCAAGGTTTCGGATTTGTGCCTAACGACCGTTTGATCCGGATCACCAAAAACAATCGCGAAATTACTGATGTTGCATTCCGGCTTCAGATCATCACCACTGTAGATCAGATCGAGAACTTGTATTGGAACCTGGTGTTTGCCTACGAAAATGTGCGCGTTGCACAGGAGTCTCTGGCATTTGCACAGAAGACGCTGTCCGACAATCAGAAGCAAGTCCAGATCGGCAGCTTGGCGCCGATCGAGGTTGTCCGTGCACAGAATACAGTGGCCGCAGACCAACAAAGCCTGATCCAGGCCCAAACGAATCTGGACCTTCAGCAGTTGCTGATGAAAAACGCACTCAGCCGCTCGCTGCAGGATCCTACGTTGGCGAGTGCTGAGGTGATACCGACCACAACGATGGCCCTGCCACAACAGGAACCGGTAGTTCCTACCGAAGATTTGATCAATGAGGCTCTACAGCATCGAGCGGAACTAGCGGAGACGAGGATCGACCTCACCAACAGGGACCTCAGCACCAAAGCCATTAAGAATTCACTGCTGCCGAGTCTCGACCTGTTCGCCTACTACGGCGGATCGGGTCTGGGCGGCTCTCAGAATCCGTCGAATCTTACGTCGAATGGTTGCCAGGGATTCGGTTGCGGTAAGGCACCGGTGGCCCCGATTGGCTATTCAGACACACTGGACCAGTTAGTCAACTCTACCGCTCCGGACAAAGGCATGGGCGTCACTCTGACCATACCCATCCGCAATCGTGAGGCACAGGCCCTGTCCGTGCGCGCTCAACTTGAATACCGGCAGTCGCAAATGCGCCTGCAGCAGCTTGAGAACCAGATTCGGATCGAGGTGCGTAACGCTCAGTTTTCCGTGACCCAGAACCGCGCTGCGGTACAGGCGGCGCAGGCTGCCGTCGAACTGGCAAAGCAATCTCTTGATGCCGAGCAGAAAAAATTCAATCTGGGAGCTTCGACTTCTACGCTCGTTCTGCAAAACCAATCGGGGTTAGCCACGGCGGAGTCGAACCTGGTTTCGGCGATGGCGGCCTACGAAAAAGCGCAGATTGAACTCGATCGTGCCACCGGACTGTTGATTGAGCACGCCGGCATCGACATGTCGGATGCGGAACGCGGCGAAGTGACGCACGCTCCGAAGATTCCGTTTGTCGCGCCGCGCGCGGATGTGCAGTCGGGCACACCACCAGCACCGCCTCAGCAGTAGATTTATTTTCTGCGGTGGAAGAGCGGCGCTTTTAGCGCCGCGTGGAGTCTTGATCCGAGTCCAACGCGGCGCTACAAGCGTCCCTCTTCCACGGGACTGGCCTGCGGAGCAAATCGCGGACGTGCGGGCGATTCGCCCTGAATCATTAGGCGCGGACGGAACTTGCGGTTTATCCTCTCTCGGTGCGTATCTCGATCGTCATAATCACCCTAAACGAGGAAGCGAACCTCCCACGCACGCTCGACAGCGTGACGCCACTGGTGCGCGATGGTCAGGGCGAAATCATTGTTGTGGATTCAGGATCGACTGACCGGACGTTGGAGATTGCGCGCTCATATGGCGCCAAGATATTCGTCGAGCCGTGGAAGGGCTTTGCTGCACAGAAGAATTCTGCCATGGAGAAGGCCTCCGGAGACTGGGTGCTGCAGTTAGACGCAGACGAGGCACTGGAACCGGAATTGGCAGACGAAATCAACTGGGTCCTGCTTGCGCGTGAGGAGTGGATTCGCCAAGGTCTACCGACTAGCACGGACCCTCGCTCAGAGAACCTGCGAAAACACGGCCTAGGGTACGGAGCTGATGAACCCGAGTTGAAGGGTTTTTTGATTCCCCGCAAGAACTTTTTCCTCGGCCGCTGGATCAGACACGGCGGCTTCTATCCTGACAAGAAGCTACGCCTTATCCGGCGCGGGGCAGGGAAGTTCGAAGAGTACGGTGCCCATCCGACCATCAAGGTCAACGGCCCGATCGACGGATTCAAACATGCCCTCGTCCACAACGCTTACCCCACACTGCGCGGCTACATTGATCACATGAACAGCTACTCGTCTTCAGGCGCGGAGATCGTGGTGGCGAATGGACATCGCACCTTCAATTTGATCAATATCCTTATACGGCCGAAGCTGACGTTCCTGTACAACTACGTCTTCCGCCTCGGTTTTCTTGACGGCCGAGAAGGTTTTCTGCTCCATCTTTACCATGCGATTTACGTTTCGTGGAAGTACGCGAAGGCCTGGGAACTGGCGCGGAATCGTAACGCTTGACCGACCGAGCGGTCGCCCGCTTTGCTTGCTCCTCGGCTGCACGTCTCCTATCATCGAAAGGAGAGAGCAGGCACAATGGCGGATAAAAGGCGCTCGTTGATCCCCGAAACTCCGATTTCAGACCTGGTTGAAAACCGCCACCCTTCCGAATCAGAAAAACAATGGGCCGAGAAGACACTGCTCCCTGCTCTGGAAAAGTCACCGGAGAAGCCGATTGGCGCGCCGAGTGGTGTGAACGTCGACGAGCATGGTCGCGCGTGCTTCACCACAATTTCCGGCGTCCCTATCCGTCGGCTTTACACACAAGCTGATCTGCCAGAAGACTGGAACTACGAGCAGTACCTCGGATATCCCGGCGAGCCGCCTTATGCGCGCGGAATCCATGCCACCGGATATCGGGGAAAGCTCTACACGATGCGCCAGTTCTCTGGGTTTGCATCGCCTGAAGAAACCAACCAACGTTACAAATACCTGCTTGAGCATGGTGGAAGCGGGCTCTCGGTGGCTTTCGATCTCCCCACCTTGATGGGATACGACTCCGATCACGCGGCCAGCGAGGGTGAAGTTGGCAAATGTGGTGTGGCTATTGATTCGCTCGAGGACATGGAAATCCTCTTCAACGCAATTGATCTTGAGAAGACTACGGTTTCAATGACCATCAACTCGCCCGCTTCGGTGCTGTGGGCTATGTATCTGGTCGTCGCGGAAAAGCAGGGAGCGGATTGGAAGAAAATTTCAGGCACGATTCAGAACGACATTCTGAAGGAATACATCGCGCAGAAGGAATATATATATCCGCCTTCACCTTCCATGCGCCTAGTGGTGGACACTTTTGAGTTCGGATCGAAATTCACTCCCCGCTTCAACACGATTTCAATCAGCGGCTACCACATTCGCGAGGCCGGTTCTACCGCGCTGCAGGAGTTGGCGTTCACGCTGTATGACGGTGTGGAGTACGTGGAGTGGGCGCGGAGGCGGGGACTGGATCTGGATGATTTCGGCCCGCGCTTGAGCTTTTTCTTCAACGCGCACAACGATTTTTTTGAGGAGATTGCAAAATATCGCGCCGCCCGCAAAATTTGGGGCCAGGTAATGAAAGCCCGCTTTGGCGCCAAGAACCCACGCACGTGGCTGATGCGCTTCCACACTCAGACTGCGGGTGTATCGCTGTCTGCGCAACAGCCAATGAACAACATTGCCCGAGTGGCGATCCAGGCGCTGGCGGCGGTGCTCGGCGGAACCCAATCTTTGCACACCGACGCCTACGACGAAGCGTTTGCCCTGCCCACGGAAGAAGCCGCGCGTATTGCGCTGCGGACGCAGCAGATCATCGCTTATGAAACCGGGGTAACTCAAAGCACAGATCCGCTGGGCGGTTCATATTTCCTGGAAAGCTTGACGCTGCAGATGGAAAAGGGCGCGCTCGACTATTTCAACAAGCTGGACGCCATCGGCGGAATGGTGAAAGCTATCGAGCGTGGCTATCCTCAGAAGGAGATCGCAGAAGCTTCATATCAGTACCAGCGTGCGGCCGAAGCGAAGGAAAAGATCATTGTGGGTGTGAACGAATTCACCGTCGACGAAGAACCGCCGCATACGCTCTATATCGATGAGACAGTTGGGCGCCAGCAATCGGCGAAATTGAAGGCATTGCGCGCTCGCAGATCGCACCAAGAGGTCGAGCGCCGCCTGGACGCGCTGAAGAAAGCCGCCGCCGAGGATCCCAGGGCGGAATCAAGCGGCAATATCTCCTCGGCCAACACCATGCCCTACATCATTGATGCGGTGCGCGCTTATGCGACAGTAGGTGAAATCTGCGAAGCGTTGCGGCAGGTATATGGGACGTATACCGAAGTAAGTGTTACGTAGCAAGACACGAAATCGCAAACACTTGAGCGGGCTTGTTTACTAGCGCACCTGCCCGGTTCCAATGATTTGATACTTCGTCGACGTGAGTTCTTTGAGCGCGAATGGCCCGCGGCAATGCAGCTTCTGGGTGCTCACGCCCATCTCCGCGCCGAAGCCGAATTCTCCGCCATCGGTAAACCGCGTGGATGCATTCCAGTAAACGGCCGCTGAATCCACCAGGCGAAGAAATTTACGCGCGTTGGCTTCGCTAGATGTGACGATTGTCTCCGAGTGCTTGGTTGAGTAGCGATTGATGTGTTCGATGGCGTCGTCCAGACTGGAAACAACGCGAATCGCAAGGCAGAGCCGGAGGTATTCTTCGCCCCAATCTTCTTCCGTCGCAAGCGTCACTCCCGATACACGGCGGCGCGTTTCCTCGTCCCCGCGCACTTCCACGCCGGCTTCGACCAATTGCCCAACGATTTGTGGGATGAACGCCGTCGCGATTCGCGAGTGCACCAGCAACTTTTCTGCCGCGTTACAGACTGAAGGGCGTTGCGCTTTTGCATTCAGCACGATGCGACTCGCCATTTCGAAGTCGGCGGATTCGTCCACAAGAATGTGGCAATTACCCGCGCCCGTCTCGATCACAGGGACAACGCCGTTTTCCATAACGTGGGAAATCAGCGCCGGGCCGCCACGGGGGATCACAACGTCCACAAGACCGCGCGCCCGGATGAGTTCCTGTACGGTGTCGCGCGTGCTGGAATCCAGCAATTCGATAGCGCCTGCGGGCACATCAGGAACTCCCGCCAGGATTTCCACTAGCGCCTGATTGCTGCCCGCCGCTTCTTTCCCGCCTCTGAGCACGACTGCGTTCCCAGTCTTTAGGGTGAGCGCCGCCGCGTCCACGGTCACGTTGGGCCGGGATTCGTACACGATTCCAATAACGCCTAGAGGAACGCGAACTTTTCGAATCAGCAGGCCGTTAGGACGAGTCCACTCTTCCAGGAGCTCGTTCAGTGGATCGGGAAGGGCGGCGACATCGCGCACCGCATCCGCCATTTCCGAAATGCGCTCGGATGTCAGCAGCAGACGATCACGCATCGCTCCCGACAGATTGGCCCGCTGAATATCCTCCTCGTTGGCGCGGAGTATCTTCGCAGCCTGCGCTTCGATTGCATCCGCCATCTGTAGCAATAAGGCGTTTTTCTGGGCAGTCGAAAGTTGCGCCAGTGAAGCCGATGCTTTCCGCGCGCGTTCGAGCTTTTCCCGCGTGGAGGATGAGACCGTCACAATACTGGCCATCTCAAGACCTCTCCGTCTTCGGTGGGAAGTAAGTTCCGATCTTGTGCGAGATTGCTTTCGAGATGGCGTCGGGATCGCGTCCGTTCACAATGGCGACATTCACCCCGGCCTCGCTGGCCATCTTCGCCGCGCGCAGCTTGGACCGCATTCCGCCCCTGCCCAGTTTGCTTTGTCCATTGCATAGAGCTTCCATTTCGGGCGTTAGCTTGCGGATCGTCCGCACCAGTCGCTGACGCTTGCCATTCGGCGCGTAGAAGCCATCCACGTCGGTAAGCAGCAACAACCAGTCGGCGTCCACTGCTGCTGCCAGCATTGCGCTCAGCTCGTCGTTGTCGCCGAACGCGCCGACCAACTCCCGGACTGAGACACTGTCGTTCTCATTCACAATCGGCACCACGTCCAGCCGCAGCAATCGATGCAGCGTGTTCTGAAGATTCTTGTAGCGCGCAGGGGAAGTGAAGTCATCGCTCGAGAGCAGGAGTTGAGCGACAATCTTTTTCCCGAAGAAGAGCTGCTCATAGGTATGCATCAATGCACTCTGCCCGACCGCAGCGCAGGCCTGCATCAGCGGTACATTCGATGGCCGCTGCTCCAGCCCCAGATTTGCCATGCCGGACGCAATCGCCCCGGAACTGACGATCAGAAACTCATTGTGCGGAAGATCGAGCTGGTCCACTAGCGACCGCAGTTGCTTGGTGTCAATCCGCCCACCGGGCGCAATCAGGCTGGTGCCGACCTTGATGACTAGACGCATGGCTTCTCATTTAAGGTAACAAGTAATTTAACAAGGTACAGCATGCCTGGTACACACGATTTGTGATGACGGTGATCTAATACTTGCATGTTGGAGTCGACGGCCGCTCTCAAGACACAACAAAAGGACTGACGCATCGTGCTTGAACCGAAGTCTTTTCACATGACACCTGAGTCGTTTCGCTCCCGCGGACATGCGGTTGTGGACTGGATCGCTGATTATTACCAACGCATCGAGTCTTTCCCAGTGCTGTCACAGGTCTCCCCTGGCGAGATACGGGCTTCACTACCGGGCGAGGCCCCTCAACGCGGGGAACCATTCGAAGACATTTTGAGCGATTTCGAGAAGCTTATTCTGCCGGGAGTGACCCACTGGCAGTCGCCGAACTTTTTTGCCTATTTCCCCAGTAACGCATCCGCCCCCTCGATTTTGGGTGACTTGCTCTCTTCCGGCCTGGGAGTGCAGGGCATGCTTTGGGCCACCAGCCCAGCGTGCACCGAGTTGGAATCCCATGTTCTCGACTGGCTGGTTTCCGCGCTCGGGCTGCCGGAGAAATTTCTGTCGACCAAAAGCGGCGGCGGCGTAATTCAGGACACGGCATCGAGCGCCACACTTTGCGCGCTGCTGGCTGCTCGCGAGCGTGCTACAAACTTCGAATCCAATGGCGCCGGCGTTATGGGGAAACTGTGCGCCTACACATCCACCCAGGCCCACTCGGCGACGGAAAAGGCGATCCGCATTGCAGGTATTGGGTATGAAAATCTACGCCTCATCGAAGTAGATGAGAAATTCGCGATGAGCGCTGATGCGCTGGCTGAGGCAATGCAGCGAGACCGCGAGTCCGGGCTGATCCCATTTTTCGTGTGCGCGACTGTGGGCACGACCTCTTCCAATGCCGTTGATCCTCTTCCGCAAATTGGTTCCCTCTGTCGCGAATTCGGCGCCTGGCTGCATGTGGACGCTGCCATGTCCGGAACCGCCGCCTTGTGTCCCGAGTTCCGCCACATCCACGAGGGCATCGAGTATGCCGATAGTTACTGTTTCAATCCTCATAAATGGATGTTCACCAACTTCGATTGCGACTGCTTCTACGTTGCTGATCGCAACATGCTGATCCAGACACTCAGCGTTCTTCCTGAGTATCTGCGAAACAAGGCGACAGAATCCGGATCGGTCATTGATTACCGCGACTGGCAAATTCCGCTAGGCAGACGGTTCCGCTCGCTCAAACTGTGGTTTGTCCTTCGCTATTATGGGATTGAGGGCTTACAGTTTCACATTCGCGAGCACGTCAGACTGGCACAGCAATTTACGTCCTGGGTGCAGGAAGATGATCGGTTCGAGTTGGCAGTCCCTCCGCCGCTGAATCTGGTCTGCTTCCGCCTCAAGAGCAGCGATGAGGCGAACCAACGTTTAATGGACCGGCTGAACCGTAGCGGAAGCCTCTACTTGACGCATACCCGCCTGAATAACCGTCTCACTTTACGTCTTTGTGTGGGACAAACCAATACGGCCGAGCGCCACGTTCAGAATGCGTGGAACCGAATTCAGGAAGAAGCCAGCCAATTGCAAACTAGGTAGGAGAAACGTTGTTTCTGCGCAATAAGTGTTCCCATCTATATCGATTTAGTTTAAATTAGTGCGCTGTCATCGAAATGGACCAAAACTTGGGCTTACAAGGGCTGAGCGCAATCGGCTCGTAGTCAGCGAACAAAGTCATAAGGAGCGCTGCCGTGAAGAAGATTTTGGTTGTCGTGATTGTTTTCTCCACTTTGAGTTTTGCACAGGATTCGAGCATCAGTTCGACCCAGCAACCGGCCCAGGCTTCAGCGGCGGCCTCGGATTTATCAAGCGCGCGATTCCGAAACCCGGCGTTGCCGATCGAAGAACGGGTCAATGACCTAGTTTCGCGCCTGACGCTGGAAGAGAAAGTCTCGCAAATGGTGCACACGGCGGCCGCCATTCCGCGGCTGGGAATTCCGCAGTACAACTGGTGGAGCGAAGGTCTGCACGGCGCGGCACGCGAGGGCTATGCGACCGTGTTTCCGCAAGCAATCGGATTGGCGGCGACGTTCGATCCCGACCTGCTCCACAAAGAAGCGGATATAGTTGCCACCGAGTTCCGGGCCAAGTATGCCGAGCGTGTGCGGGAGAAAGGTTATAGCGACTGGTTTCACGGGCTGACCGTCTGGTCGCCGAACATCAACATTTTCCGCGACCCGCGTTGGGGACGCGGCCAGGAAACCTATGGCGAAGACCCGTTCTTGACAGCGCAGATGGGCGTTGCTTACGTAACCGGCTTGCAAGGAAATGACCCGAAATATCTGAAGGCGCTGGCCACGCCAAAACATTTTGCGGTACACAGCGGTCCCGAACCTACGCGGCATACGGTTGATATCAAAGTCTCGGCGCACGATCTCGAAGACACCTATCTCCCAGCGTTCCGCGCGACGGTTACCGCAGGCGCTGGTTCCGTGATGTGCGCCTACAACTCGGTCGACGGTAAGCCTGCTTGTGCTCAACCGCTACTGCTCGAGGAGCATCTGCGCAATGCCTGGAATTTCGGGGGCTACGTGGTCTCGGATTGCGGCGCCGCCAGTGATATTTCGCGAAACCACCATTACCGAGAGACGATGGAGCAGGGAATGGCCGCGGCAGTAAAGTCGGGCATGGACATCATCTGCGCCTGGCCGGAGCAGCAAATACGCACAGAGCGCGACGCCGCGCTGAGAGCGGTGCAGCAGGGGCTACTCTCGAACGAAGACATCGACCGCGCTGTTCGCCGGCTATTCACCGCGCGCATAAAGTTAGGCATGTTCGACCCGCCGGAATCAGTTCCGTACTCGAGCATTTCGATTTCTGATAACGACACCGAACCTCACCGGCAATTGGCGCTTCAGGCTGCACGCGAAACCTTAGTTCTCCTGAAGAACTCGGAGCGCCTGCTTCCCCTCGGCACAAAATACAAGACCATCGCCGTGATCGGCCCAAACGCGGACAATATTGATCCCCTGCTCGGAAATTACAATGGCACGCCGTCCCACCCGGTTACGGTACTTGCAGGAATCCGCAAGCGTTTTGCGGATTCCACGGTGCTTTACGCTGCCGGATCTTCTCTAACCGGGCCTCCGCTGGCGCCCGTTCCCGCCGATTTATTGAAGGACAATTCAGGCCGGCCGGGGCTCACTGGCGAATATTTCAAGGCAACAAGTCCAGAAGGCGCTCCGGTCATAAAGCGAACCGATCCAGGCATCAATTTTAATTGGCAGAATGGCGCCGGCCCCGACCTGTCGGAGGACTTCACTGTTCGCTGGACCGGCACCCTGACTCCGCCCGCGACCGGCGACTACCAGATCGGATTCACCGGAACTGACGCATTCCATTTCTGGCTGGACAACCAATTGGTCGGCGAATCGTGGTACAGCGATACCAGCAAGACACGACTGAAAGCGGTCCACCTGGAAGCTGGACGCGCGTATCTCGTGAAAATTGAGTGTTCACAGGAAGGAAGCTCCGGAGTAGCAAAGCTGGTCTGGCATGAACCGGGAGATGTGAAAGACTACACCGACGCGGTCAGCAAGGCTGACCTCATAGTCGCCGTGCTTGGACTCGCGGGCGAACTGGAAGGCGAAGAGATGCCCATCAATGTTGAAGGCTTCGCTGGCGGTGACCGCACCAGCCTTGACCTCCCGCGCGCGCAAGAGCAACTGCTCCACGAACTGGTCGCCAGTGGCAAGCCCGTTGTTCTGGTGCTGATGAACGGCAGTGCCCTTGCCGTCAATTGGGCCGACCAGCACGTTCCGGCCATTCTCGAAGCGTGGTATCCGGGAGAAGAAGGTGGAACGGCGGTCGCCGAAGCGTTGGCGGGAGACTTCTCTCCCAGCGGAAGATTGCCGCTGACCTTCTACAAATCTGTTGACCAAATCCCCGCATTCGAAGACTACAACATGAAGGGACGCACCTACCGCTACTTCACCGCCGAGCCGCTCTATCCCTTCGGCTACGGGCTGAGCTACACGAATTTCGAGTACAGCAATTTGAGCTTCGACAAGAGTTCCCTCGGCGCTAAAGATGACCTCACCGCAACTGTTGATGTTAAGAACTCAGGCCCGATGGCGGCAGATGAAGTTGTGCAGGTCTATCTCACACATCCGGGTGTGAAAGGAGCTCCTGTCCGCGCCCTCGCCGGATTCCGCCGGGTACACCTCGAACCTGGTGAAACCCAGAAAGTGCAAATTACAATCCCGAATCGCAACTTAAGTGTCGTCGACGAAGCTGGTGCTACCCCAGTCAAGAACGAAAAGGTAAAGCTGACGGTCATCGGTGAGGGCGGAACCAGAAGAATCGTGCCAGGCGAGCTGCAAGTCTGGGTCGGCGGTGGCCAGCCGGTGAATCGCGAAGGCTTGCCAAAGGCGGCAGGAGTCTCGGGCTCGGTGAAAATCACCGGCGAAGCGGTTCTACCGACGTAGCGTGGGATGCGCACCTCCTGCGGAACTTGAAGCACGAGGATTGTCAAAACTGCAGCTTCATGCCAAATTGGATTTGCCTAGCGCCTGACGTGTCATCAGCGCGCCTTACTTCTGAGGTGGATTGACCGAAGGTTCCGGGATCGGACGTGAGATTCCCGGGCTGGCCGAACTGCACACGGTTAAACAGATTGTAGGTCTCCGCGCGGAATTGTAAGTTGACGCGTTCGGTGAGGCTGACCGTTTTCTGCAGGACCGTGTCCCAGTTGTTGATACCCGGGCCGCGGAAGTGGTTGCGACCAAGGTCTCCTCCTCGACCAAACGGAGCGTCGGGGAAAAACAGCGCGCTCGACATACCGAGGTTGGGCCCGGTTTGAGTGAGCGGATTGCTGACCGGGGCAGGAACGCCCACCGGATTGAAGTCCGGGCGCTGTGGTTGGCCGGTATGCGCCGTGTCGGTCGCGGTGAAGATGTCATAGGGAAGCCCGCCAGAGAAAGTCGTGATGCCGGCGACCTCCCAACCTCCAAAGATGCCGCTTGCTAAACCTTCGGCAAGATGCGCATGTCCGCGGCCGAAGGGCAGATCCCAACTGTAGTTGATCGTCAGCCGCTGCCTCACATCGAAGTCCGAGTTCCCTCGCTCCGCGGTCAGGTTCAGGGAGTCGCGAGGAAAGCCCTGGTTGTTGCCAGTCGCTGGAGTGAGCGGGTCGGAGGAGTTGTCAATGGCATGCGACAAGGTGTACGCAGCTTGGACCGCAAGTCCGTTGGACATACGCTTCGTGATGTTGGCCTGCAAAGCGTGGTAGACGGACGAAGCCGTGTTGTTGAAAAGCTCCGCGTGCAGAAAAGCGTTATTGTTGACGGCGTCGAAGGGAAGTATGCCCTCTTCGGCGCCGAGGTACAGAGCGTCGAATTGCAATAGCTGCGGTGGAACTCCGTCGGCTATCAATTGCGAGACCAGCGCAGGTTGCGGTGGATTTCCATCCACGACGCGGAGCAAACGCGTTCCCCTCGATCCGACGTAGTTCACTTCCAGTAGCAGACTCCCGGGCAATTCGCGCTGGACTCCGAAATTCCAGCCTTGGCTATATGGCATGCGCAGGTGTGGATCGATGATAAAAGGCAGAATGCCGCCCTGCAGCATGCCGGATGCATTGAACCCGAAGTCGGGCACGATGGGCGTAGCGGTGAGACTTGGGGGAGGGCCGAGCGCTGACACTGGAACGAGGACGCCTGCGGCGAAGAAAGGCTCGAAGAAAATTTGTTGGAACGGCGGGTTGCCGCGCGTTAGCCCTAGCAACTGGCCAAATAGGCGGTCGTGAAAAATGCCATAACCAGCGCGAATGGAAGTTTTGCCATTCTGGAAAGGATCCCATGCGATTCCGACACGAGGCTCAAAGTCATGCCAGTCATTGTTGTAGAGCGACGGCAGACCCTGATCTCTTTGCCCGGCAATCGTGAAGGTGAAGGGAGCTTGCCCGCTAGGGTTAGTAAAAAGCGTAGAGAGCAGATCATTTACTTCGTAGGGCACGCCATTGAACTGGTAGCGCAGACCATAGTTGAGGGTCAGGTTAGGTAGGATCTTAAAAGTGTCCTGGACGAAAGCGGCGAAGTCTTTCTGGCGGAAGCCGCGGAGATCATCGGGCGTCCGGTTGCCACGCTTGTCAAAAAACTGCGCTTGAGTCTCAGACCCAACCACGCCGAAAAGGGACGAGACCATGTTTTGCAATGTTGCATTGCAGTCCACGCTCTGCGGGGACAAATTACAGTTCACCGGCATGCCTGGTTGACTTTGAAACGCAGGCGCGCCGCCGAAGTTAGAAAAGTTGCTGAAATCCACCGTGGGGCGGGA
>WNGG01003662.1_pt1 | contig 17319 bp, 9 predicted proteins | sample 5400661 | NCBI WGS metagenome assembly WNGG01 (sample SAMN13153372, study PRJNA577476) | soil metagenome | isolation source: 100 cm soil or saprolite under Garry oak tree replicate 1 | place: USA:California | collected 2016-06-15 | reverse complement strand
CTGCCTCGTTCTTCGCAGCCTTCTGAACACGGACCGGCTCGGCGACGATCTCCTTGATCGTCATGCGCGGATCGAGAGACTCGAACGGATCTTGAAAGACGATCTGCATCATCCGACGCAGATCCTTCAAATTCTGCCAGCCGTAAAGGTTCTTCTCAACCTCCTTGAAATGCACATTGCAGAGGTAACCGTTGCTGGAATTGGTCTGGGCACCAGAGTTGGAAATGTCCTGGGGTGAGACTGATTTTTTCGCAAGTCGACCGCAGCCAATGATCGAGCACTTTGCTCCATCCTCAACCTTCCCTGCGGTCTTGAGCCTTGGTCTGGTGGTTAGTTTCTTTTTCACTTCCTTGAAGTGAATAGTACAGAGGTAGGCTCTCTCGCCGGAGGCTGAGGCTTCCAGCCCTGCCCGAGACACATCGGTGGGCGAGATCGATTTTTTGGCGTCTCGGCCGCAATCGGCGACTGAGCATACTGTTCCCTTCTTGATCCTCCCAAAAGTCTTCAACTTGGGTCTCAATGCAAGGGTAATGTCCTTTCCCTCGAAGTAGACAGCGCCTTCGGTTGGATCGGTGAGCTTGACTAGCAACCGGCCCGTGGTGGTCTTGCCGCTGCCGCTCTCGCCTGCGAGGCCGAAGATCTCTCCCTTTCTGAGCCCGAAGCTTATTCCGTCAACCGCTTTTACGGTCAGCTCGTCCTTAGAGAGGAGGGTTTGGAAGAAGCCTTTCTTGAGTGGAAAATGCTTCTTCAGATTTTCTACGCGGATCAGGTATTCTTCGCTCATCTCGACCAACTAGTCGTAGAGATGACATGCAACCAGGTGATCGCCCCTCCCGGATTTTTCTAGTGAAGGGTCGAGCTTCTTGCAGACATCCATAACATATGGGCATCTAGGGTTGAACCTGCAGGCCGGCGGAGGCCTCAGCAGATCAGGCGGCTGACCCGGAATAGAGGTCAGCCTGGTCCTCTCGCCTTTGATACTGGGAAAGGCTTTGATGAGACCTTGAGTATATGGATGGAGAGGTTCCTTGAAAACTGATTCCGCGTCGCCGTACTCTACAATTCTTCCAGCATACATTATGGCGATCTTCTCGCATGTCTCTGCCAATATTGAGAGATCGTGACTGATAACTAGCATCGACAGCCCCAGCCTTTCCCTAAGATCACGCATCAGCTTGAGGGTCTGGGCTTGAACAATAACGTCCAGCGCGGTTCCCGGCTCGTCACCTATCAGAAACTTTGGGTTCGCCGCCAATGCCATGGCGATTAGTGCTCTCTGCCGCATTCCGCCGCTAAACTCGTGAGGATAGTTGTCGACTCGTTCAGGATCTATACCAACAAGCTCGAAGAGTTTCCTCGCCCGCTCCCAAGACTCTTTACTGCTGACGTCGGGCTCGTGTGTCCTTATGGCCTCGACGATCTGATCTCCAACCTTTAGGACAGGGTTCATTGCATTCATTGCTCCCTGGAAGACTATTGCGATGCCCTTCCAGCGAATTTTTCTCATTTCATTCTCGGACAAGGGCACAAGGTCGGTTCCATCGAAGATGATTTTTCCCCCTCGTATTGTTCCACCCTGAGGGAGGATCTTCAGAATGGACATGGCGACCGTCGTCTTGCCACAGCCGGACTCCCCGGCTAGACCGAGAGCCTCGCCTTTCTCAACCCGAATGTTGACTCCCTCGGCCGCTCTGACCCAGCCTCTCATTGTGCGATAGTTTGTGGTGAGATTCTGCGTCTCTAGAATCGCTGGCATCTGGTGTTCGCTCTCTCGTCCATCTCGACGATCAGACTAGTTCCGCTTCAGTTAAGCTTTGGGGGAAGAAAACCATGATTTCTTCCGATTGTCGAAATCTCCAGGCGAAAAGACTTGTCGTTGTTTTTTCTCCGTCAGGTCCAAGTTTCCTGGGTGAAGTGGAGTGATCTGGAAGAGAGAGGTGGAGCAGATTTATAGGATGTCTTGACACTTATTCCTAGAAGTCTGGGAACGAGCTGTAGGAATTGGCCTCACTGAGACTTCATCTGATTTTCATACCTCTCCTGTTCGCGATTCTTCTCGGTCCATCGCTCCTGGCTCCGGCGAGCGGGGCCGTAATTACTGTCACGGTGAGCCGGGACTCGGTCTCCATTCAGATGAACTTTGAGCTGACTGAGAATCTTACAACATCTCTTCCTACACTGGACACTGTTGTAGACCAGTCGAGCCAGGTGCTAGCGCCCATGCAGAGTGGATTTCAATCGATGGTCCCGGAAGCGCGGATTGAACAGCTCTCTCTACACGCTAGGACCGAGCAGATCGACAATAGGACGGGGCTCTGGGTCTTCCAAGAGAATTATACGATCACTCTTTCAGGAGTCACTAACAATTCAGGAGGAAGAATCGCTGCAGACCTCGCCTTCCTCTCATCGAAGAACAACCAGTCCATCACAGTGTCCGGGGTGGAGCTGAATAATGTCGGCCGGAGCTATCTAGTGCAGGGCTACCAAAGGTTTCCGCCTGACAGTAAGACACGCTACTTCGCCCAGACCGGCGAATATACTCTACCCGTTACTCCTGAACTGTTCACCTCCAGCTTCAGCATCCTGGACCTTAGCTGGACCTCCCATGGGGTAGACCGGACCGGTGGCTACCAGCCGTTCAACTCCTCGACCATCTGGAATCTCCAACCACGAATAACTCCATACAACGTAACAGTCGGGGTCGGCCTAACTACTGAGCAGACATTTCTGAAAAAGTACGTGGCCTACCTCGGCTCCTCAGTGGAGATCATCGCCCCTCCCAGCGCGCAGGCAGACGGGACAACGATACTTTTCGATCTACCCACCATCGCTGAAACAATCGCGCCGATCATAATCGTCATTTCGCTGATCACTGCGATCGCCACATTCCTCTTGGAGCGAAGAATCTCGAAACCGATCCGCCTTGCTAGAGGAAGAAAACGCTAGGCTCGACCTAGACCAACCATCACACAACTATTCTAAATAGAAACCGACGACCAAAACAAACGCGAGTGCAAAGCCAATAAGTCGTCTTGCTATCAACGTTCCAGAAATTTTTCTTTGTCGTCCCCCTGACTCGGACAATGAGCATGTAGCCTTAGGTTAGAGGCTATTGGGTTCTATCCGAACCTACTTCTGGACTTGCGGGTCACCATGCTTGTGATTTCATCGCAGCGATAGAGCATAATTTGTCCCGGGTTTGAACTTTTCTTCAGCGGCAGCTCTGCGACTATTGCCGCCTTCTAAGTTTGGGATTGAACATCTCGTCGAGCGCGTATCCGATCAGGACGAAGGAGAGAGAGACTATAGCGATGGCGAAGCCAGGCGGAATAACCCACCACCAATCCGCGGTGCCCCCCACGATGAAGTTGTCGTTAAGAATCCTTCCCCAAGACTCAACGGTGGGATCTCCCAGACCAAGAAAGGCGAGGGCGGCATATGTCAGGATGGCGCCTGGAACGCTGAGAGCGAGGTTGACGTAGGTGAGTCCGATAAGGTTGGGAAAGAGATGCTTTGAGAGTATGCGCCCATTTCCCGCCCCGGCTGCTCTAGCCGCTTCGATGAAAGGCCTCTCTCTCAGAGTCAGCACCTGAGATCGAATTACCCTCGCAAAGCCCATCCAAGAGAAGAAGGCTATGATCATGATAATCACCAGGGCGCTTGCCGTGAGAACGACAACCAGTATTATGGCAAGTGGAAGGAAGGGAATCGTCAAGAACAGATCCGTTATCCGCATCAGCAGCTGATCGACAACACCGCCTATAAGCCCGGCTAATAGTCCGATGATAAGCCCAACCCCGATGCCCAACAAGGCGGCTGTCAGCCCTACGAGCATAGACGGGCCGGTACCAAGCAAGTCTCGCGTCAGCAGGTCATTCCCCCCCGCGTCGGTTCCGAGGAGCCCCCACGACGTACCCAGGAGGGTTAGCTGCAGATTCGTAACTTCGACCTTCTGTGGTCCGTCGAATGTGACTTGGACCGCGTATGTATACTGTTGAATCGCAGAGAAGATGATGGCCGGAGCCGGGAGGCTTGTTGACCCCCTAGGCAGGTCGAGAATAGAATCCAGGTTAGCTGGCCGAGTCCAATTGCCACTCTGGGTAATGTTTTCATCCCAGAGATTGAAGTCTAAACCCCCTTTCTGATTGATGAATATCCTCACATGCACAGGGTGAGCAATCGTAGCGCCTGTAGCAAGAATGGACACCGTGGCTAGGAAGCTCGCGGGAGGTCCGCGGTAGGGATAGAGAAAGACCTGATTGAGAGCTGCCGTTGCTATGCCTTGGATTGGATGGGACAATTGCAGGCTTCCTATAGCAGGAGTATTTGGATCCGTAATTCCAGGAGCGTAGGACAGAGCTAGGCTCGATAAATCCACCCGCGACCCGCTGAGCCCCACTGCCAAGACCGCGGCAGGGGAGGAGAATGATGCATCCTTGATCGCGACAAGGTTCTTGCTAAGATAGTAGCCGTCGGGGAAATAGTTTACCCAATCGGGTTGGGCGTCAGGGCCGGCCACTTGTTGGACATCATGATAAGGAGTCAGCAAAGGGGCACCGACGGCGATGAAGCCTGAGAGGATGAGGATGATCAGTCCCACCGCGGCCATCCTGTTCTTCAAAAGGGCTCTGAGGAGCCCAGTTATGCGGTGAAGCTGGAAGCGCCAGTACGATTTCATGTAGGCCTGATCAGACAATCTACAATCACCGAGCCACTTGTTGTCGGACTGTTCTACTCATAGCGTATGCGCGGGTCCACGATCCCGTATAGAACATCAGCTATGAAATTGGCAGCGATCACAGTGAGAGAGATGAGATAGAACATGGCCTGCATGACCGGAAAATCTTTCACAAGCACTGCCTGATACAAATAAAATCCTAAACCGTTCCAAGCAAAAACCGTCTCAGTTATGATTGCACCGGCGAGGATACCTCCGAATGCGAGCGCACTAGAAGTTATCACTGGAAGCGACGCATTCTTGAATGCGTGATGGAAGAGTATTGTTCTCCGCGATAATCCCTTCGCCTTAGCTGTGACGATGTAGTCTTCGTTCAACGCTTCAAGCATTGTGGCCCTGGTCAATAACACGAAACCACCGTAGGTGAAGAGTGTCAGTGTGAGAGCCGGGAGGAAGAGGTACTGGATACGAATTAGGAGCTGATTTAGAAGAGGTGGGGCTTGCCCAGGAATACTGAACGTGACCGGTGTAGTTCCCCCCGAGGGGAACCATTGGAAACCTATCGCAAAGACCAGTATCAGAACTTCGCCAATCCAGAAGGTCGGAAGCGCAAACGTAGAGAGGGAGGCAGATACCGTGGTCTTATCCAAGAAAGAGTCCCGCCTGCTGGAAGCAACAATCCCGAGAACTACCCCGATAATTATGGCGAGGATAGTAGACGATCCGAGGAGGAGCAGAGTGTTCTGCAGTCTTCCTTGTTGTATGATGTTAGTTGATATGGACTGGCCGTTTTGAAACGAGTTTCCAAACTGGAACGTGAGCATGTTATGAATGTAGGAGATAAACTGGTCAGTGCGGGTCTTGTTACACTGCCACAGAGCGCAGAGATTCGCGACTGCCTGAGGGTTCTGAGCGATTCGGGGATTTTGTGTCAGAAACGCCGACGCGCCATTCTGCCCCGGGATACCCTCGAATATCAGCCAGTTTACTATGATAACCAGAAACACCAATAACACCGTATATATAATCCGTCTGAGAAGAAAAGATCGAAGAGTCATCCGAGGACAGAAAGATCGCGCGCAATCATTTATTTGAGGCTTGCCCCTGTCGCCGGGAGATCTTAATCCAGATAGAAGAAGCGGCACGGAGCCTAGATCTGTCGCTTACGGAACGAAAAAGAGATTAAGACTAGAGAGCCCGTGTCATCAGTCTAGTCAGTGTCCACGAACGCTTTTTTTTGTGGGAGAGGGTGTCTTGTGGAGTTCTCTCCAGGAAAGCAGTGATTTTTCGCTAGCGGTTCAGCTGGTCTTACCTGCGCTCCCGGACGTGGCAGTTCTATCTGTAAGAATAATAAAAAAAAGAAAAAGAGGGGTTTGACTATCGACGATCGGTTAGCAGTCGTATCCGTTGCCGTTGGGATAGGCTGTTGCTGCTATTGGGCAGCCGGCGACGCTTGCTGGTACGAGTGTTGAGGTGCTGACGCCTAGGACCGCGCTTCCGACTTCATAGAGCGTCGAAGCGTATCCTCCGATGCCCGGTAGGACAGTACCTGTCCATCCTGCATTGGTGGCTGTGCATGGTGTGATTGTTGTCAATGGTATGGTGTATGCTGCTTTGCAGGCTAAGATCAGTTGTGTGCCGGTTGTCTTCTCTGTCGAGAAGCCTATCCAGCTAATACCCTTGAGTGAGTTGACCGCTAGTCGCTGGCTGAGACCAACAGCGTTGGTTCCAGTGCCCCCTGCATTGCCGATTCCCTGTGCCCAGTGTGGACAGTTGGCTGATGGACTCGAAGAGTGACAGCTGTTAACCGTCAATACCTTCGAAAAGTCAGCACTGCCTGAACCGATGACTCCTGTCCAGATGTACTTTGCTAGTGAGCCGCTGCTGCGGAAGTAGTCACTGCTTGAACCAGCAATACCACAAGTGGTGCCGGTTGCTGTAAGGGTACAGCCTGTCCTCGTCAGGGTGAAATCACCCAGTCCGAAGGCTGGAGCCTGAGTATTATCGATACTGCAGCCTCCACCAAGCGTACCAACAGCAGGATGACCTGTGCCGCCGATGCTCTGGCAAGTGTATGCACTGGATCCGATTAGGAAGTTGTTTGTGACAGGGTCGAAGGTTGGACTGTCAGCACGTGTACCACCGACAGTGACGATGTTGGGCGCGCCGAACGCTCCGATGCAAGCATCCTCTGGAGCACTAACGATGTTAGTTCCAGAGATATCCTTGCCAGTAACGCCGCCGTTCCACGTGCTCGCACCACAAGCAGACCAGATGTGGCCTGGCATTATGGTGATACCGCCGAGAAAGAGCTCAGTGAACGGACCCTTAGCCTTGAGGTTAAGGTCCACAGTGAACTCGTCCAAGACGTTAATGTGAGCAACGTTAGAGAGCGATGTAGCCTGGAAGGCGCCTGTAGCGTTGAGGTTGATGTAGCTGTACTTTACGTCCCATGCTGTGACAGGACCAGAGTCCTGCCAGTGGTTACTACGGTTCAACGTGAGACGAAGATCAGCCGCTGTGTTTGCAAAGTATGTAGAGTTACCATAGCCCAGTGTTGTAGAGGTGCACGCGGGACCGCCTGGGTAGCAGAGGAAGCTGTGACTAGTAGTCATCCAGTCAATGTTCTGCAAAATCGAGGAACACTGAGGGACACCGGCAGTAGCAGCAAGAGTTGCAGAGTTGGTACACTGCGGGTTCTGCGTAAAGAGACTGTCGTAGATGTTGCTAAGCAGGTACGCGTCCCAGAGGGTGCTGAACTGGAATGGGTTTAGGCTGTCAACGGTTGTCAAGAAGCTCTGGCGGAAGGTTCCAGCCACGGCCGGACTTGCGCTGTAAGCGTTGAGCCATTCGAATGCGTTCGCTGAAGCTGAGAAGCCGCCGCCGAAGGCGGTTATCCAGCCTGGTGCCGTTGAGCTACCTAGAGACCAGTTGCTGAGACGACCCTGAACGTCATTGCCGTCCCAGACTGGTATCGTGAGGACGTGGCTGCCATAGTAGTCCTCAGCCTGGTATCCAGCGCTGATCGCACTGCAGACTGGGGATGCACCGATGCATGTGGTAGCCCCTGCTCCACCGGATACTGATCCTCCGGAGCAGTTGGCGAATGTTGGTGAGGCCTGGCTGAAGCTTGGATCCGTTGAGGGTCCAGGCGAGCCGAGGCATAGCGAAAACTCCATCGCTTGGCTTAGGCTGTCGTATGTGGGTGCGCACGTGTACATGTAGTCGGAAGCTCCGGTCGACGGTGTGACGCTGGCACATGGTGAGCCTGCCACATGAGTGGAGCAGTCTGCACTGGTGCACGTCACGGTCGTCTGGGTTGCAAAGATACTGTTGTATTCGAAGTATGTGGTGCTGTCGAACGGGAAGACTTGTCCAAAGCCGAAAGTTCCGAATCCCCAACAGTTGATCGGGATGCCGTTAGTGCTCGTGTTGAATCCGCAGAATTGGCTGATCGTTCCCTCTACCTCTTGGAGGAATGGGCATGATGCGCCGCCGCAAGCAGCATTCGCTGTACCGGTGTTCGAATTGTCGCATGAGAATGGTTGACCGGCTAGGGTTGTCCACGCGCCCCACGCGGGTGAGAAGAGTGCGCAAACGTCCTGGGCGATACCTTCACCCAGACTCTTCCGGGGTTCAGTGGTGCGGACGAACATGCAAGTGTTCGCCGTTGCAACGGGAGCTACGCCAGCACAGCCCGCGGTGTTGATGGCTGTGACGACTGAGGGCCAGCCGCCGGTTGGGGCGACTAGTTCGCAGTTCGCGTTCGTCGTCACGCCGCTAATGCCAGCAGCTGAAAAGGCCGAGATGAAGTGCTGTGCAGCAGCACAAAAGTCAGCGCTGCCGATAGCGGCTTGCCATGCGAAGGTTGTGGTGCCTGTGAGAGTCCCTGTTGGACATGCAGTGCTGAAGCTACAGTTGTATGCAGTACCACCCGGAGCGCCGACAATACAGTTCGAGGAGCTGGTCTGAGCGTACTTTGTATCCCAGCCACACGGGTTAGCCGAAGGTAGACCACCGTTCGTACAGCCTGCTGTGGTCGTACAGACGGGGATCGCCTGATCGTCAGGGACGCATGCAATGTTGAGGCATGCGGCGTTGTTCGCCGTAAAGCTCTGCTTGTTGAAGAGGTGAGCTATTCCCTGGCGAAGCTCGACGCCTGCTGCACTGTTCCCGTATTGTTGAGGTATGCCCCAGAGGATGGTTGCAAGGTTGAACTGGATCTCGAAGTATCCGTGGTCGGGCATTGGAAGACTGCATTGAACATTAGCGTTGCCTGAACAGTTTACGGTGCTTGCTCCTTGCTGGGTCGCGGTTAGTGGCCAGTCTTCGCTGTCGACCTGGTTTGTCAACAGCCAGTTGACTTGGGTAATGCTAGCGCCGTCACCCTGGCTGATAGACAGGGTCTGTTCTTGAGCGCCGGCAGGATACCACGAGCCGACTCCAGTTTCGGAGGTTGCATGGACTACTGGTGTGGCTATTGAAGGTAATTGGAATAGGGCTGCTAGTGGGCCGGTGAGACCCACGAGAGAGAATGTCACTACGAAGATTACGAGTAGTTTAGCAGTAGAAGTGCCTTTCAAATTTTCTCGAATGCCTGCTGGACGCTTAGGCTTTAAAAGATTATCCCCTTAGCAAAGACAAATTACATCCCGGGAATGACCGAGATATTCCTAGCTTACCAATACTCTCGTCGAATATATGGATAAGACTCACAATGGCTCCAGAGGTGGAGCCCGCGCCTTCTTCACTAGCCCGAACAGGAAGACGACGACGGCTATCAGAACGATCCCAAGTCCAAACGTCTCTGGCAGGTTGAGTCCGAGAAACGCTCCGAAGCCGGAAGGCAACGGCACTATGAGCTGAATGAACGCTACTCTCACATTGTTAGGATCTACAACTTGACTCCGGGAGTTGGTGCTAGTATCGTTCTCGAGAATCTCTCCAGTGGTGCCGTTCTTGACCGTGTCGATGCTGGCATCAATCCGATAGACCCTCGGAGCAAAACCTGCGGTGTTCCAGTCGTACTTGAGGCTCGACTCAACGTCTGGTGCGAGGTTCTGGATTGGGATTGTCGATGTGTTATTGTTGTTGATTAGCAGCCTAATAGTCGAATTTTCAGGGTTGACCCCGTTGTTGACTGCGGTGGCCACGATGTGGACGATGGTGCCAGGAATTACCCCTGCGGTATGGTCGACCGAGAGCGATGCGAATCCGAGATCGACCCAGACCCGGAACACATCGATGATTAATGTGAAGTATGCTCTCGCACCGTAGTTGTCCTGCGCGCTAACAGTTACCTGATGCTCGCCGACCTGAGGAAATACGAAGGTAGTATTCGTCTCAAGCTTCGTGCTGTTTGGAAGAGGACTGTTGTAATTATGCACGTCAACACCGCTTCCCCACGTCCAATTATATTCCGTGATAAAACCGCCGGGATTCTGCGACGCCGCTGTAGCGTTGAAAGACGCCGGCCGATACTGAACCGGCCTCGACGGAGGGATGAATGACACAACCGGCGGCTTGCAGAGATTTCCTGGACTACACTCTTTGCTCGTGTAATACCCGTCATAGGAAACCAACTGTAGTGGAATCCCGTTGGGTGCGGTTCCGACTAGCTTGTAGACGACATGGATTGCTGAAAATCCTTTTGTGGCGATGGTGAAGGTGACACTGAAGAGTCTCCCATTCGGCGAAGTTGTGTTGAGACCGGAACTCGTTTCAAGTTGGAGGCTCACAACTCCTTGCCTGTCGTAATCCTTTTGGAATGTACACTGATCACCGCGTCCGTCTATGCACTCTGATAATAAAGTCGCATTATTCCCTAGGACGTTCCCCGTGTAGTCCACTTGCGGGTTTTGCAGAACCGAAGAATCGTAGGAGATTGCTCCTATGAAACCCTCAAAAGGTAACGAGTCAGTAAGGTTCAACTCGATAGTTATGTGAGTTCCAGGAATGTCACTAGCACTTCCGCTTGCTGTCGGATTCACCGCGATCTTTGCAGCTATAGTCAAGAGGAAAATGGTCGGAGCTATTGGCGCTGGATTTTTTCCTGTAACCGTCACGTTGAATGCACCGTAAGGCGTAGTCGCAGGAACGGTCATGGTCAACACTGTAGTGTTGCCTTTCACCGTTGGAATAACGCTTGTAGGAGTGAAGGCGCAGGTAGTGCCTGTGGGAAGATTAGTAAGATCACATGATAACGTAACGTTACTGGCAGTCCCGGTCGTTAGAGTTGCAATAATCGTGGTGGAGCCAGAATTCCCCGGCGTGAGTGTAATGCCTACAGAATTGAAGAGAGTGTAGTCAAATCCAGCCTGTGCATGGACCTCTGCAATTGGGTTGAGTACGATACTAGAGAGTAAGGTTGAGGAAATGCTTAGAAGAACTATGAGCAGAGTTTTCTTCCAAGACTTAGACAAAATTTCACAGCGCCTCCTAACCCCTAACTTGTCTCTATCATTCGACCTGCAACCTATCTTGGATTGCCGTTGGCATTTTGCGTTTTAAAAGTTTATCCGATTGCTTTCAAGTGTTTCAGGATCTTCGAAATCAGACAGAGGATAGGCTGTTACCTGTCCCGCTGGAGCTATCCAGGTACCGACGCTCGCAGATACTAGTGGGGATGCGGTTTGTGCTCCGGGCCCTGTTCCTGACCCCATATAGTGAAGTAGCGTATCCTCTATGCCCGGTAGTGATTGTCGATCCTGCTTTTGATGTAGTGCACAGGTATTTTGTTGTCCCTGGTACGATGCCCTGCTTTGCAGGCTAAAATCGGCTTTGGGCTGGTAGGCAAGACGAGGCCAATCAGGGAAATGACTGGAGAACGGATTCTACGTGACTGGGAGGCACCCATCGCCTGAATATCTGAGTACGATGTCCCCACCTGGGACCAAGGGTTGACTTGTCCAATTCCCTTCGTGGATACGTCCACTGTTGATCTGAACGCACATGTCCCAATACCAATCACTTCCATAGATACTGTTCTGCGAGGTTGGTGGAGGTACCGTGAAATTGAGCGTATTTGTTCGATCTAGCGGATATCCCCAGACGTTGAAAAAGTCGAGGAGCGTGTAAGTCCTATCAACGGTCGACCTGACGTGAAGGAGGAAATATGAGGTGTTTCCATTTGGCGTGCCTTGAGCAAATACTGGATAGTGCCCGTTCAACCCCTCGCTATCGTACTGGTGATAATTCCAGATGCCACCCCTAACTCCAACGAGCTTAGGCAAAACGGGTTGGTAATTACCGTCCAGCCGAACTAGCTGAATCGCGACGGGAACGGTGAAATCCACTCTTGCCGTAGGTGAGGCAGTCGCTATGTAGTAGACCCCGAAAAGCAAGGCGAGGGCGAGCAACGGAGCCGAATAGAGCAGTATCCTCTTTCGACGCTGCCCCACCCCACCACGACGACGCAACGGGACCCGATAGCAATATGGTGTCCCGGCCTATTAGTGTTGCCTAATTCTCAAAGACCCTCCTCGATGCGAAGACAACCTAAGAAAAACCGAAACCGAACGGGACATTCAAAGACGTCATATGACTTTTCCAATCCTAGGATACAGAGACAATCCTCGATACTCTAGCTAAACCGAATCCATATATCCACTCAAATCCCGATCCCGGCTCGAAAGTCTGAAAGGAATCGGGGTTGGCCGTCAAGCTTCGGGTCGCATATGATATCTTTACTTTCCTCCTTTTCGATAAACCCATAAGCTCCCCTTGCCAAGAAACAAGTGGGATATTTGAATGAAGAGAATCGTTGCCGTAGCGCTATTGCTGCTCGGCTCACTATTCACGCTTCCCCTCGCTACACACCCAACGCATGGAGCACTCTCCACAGGTATCGTCTGCATAGCTCCTGCAACAAGCACTCAATGTCCCACACCTTTCACGGCTGGCAACGTTTCAGTGGGCTCAAGCTTCCTCATAGGAGTATTCATCGATAATTCTGAGGCAATGGGCGGGTTCGACATCTATGTCTCGGTCGACCTTACGTATCTGCATCCTAATAGTGCTGCCCTTGGCACCCTGATCGTCACTCCATCGCAGACGTCTATCTGTGTCAACAATGTATCCACGACTGGTGCGTGTACGACCAACAGCGCAAACGGACCCGGCGTCGTTGAAGCTACCACGATAGAGAGCACTGGGGGCAACGAGTGCGGTGGCAACCCACCCTGTTCTGGGATGGCGTTCACGATAAACTACACGGTAGTGAAAAAGACATCTAGCACCCTTATCTCTTATCCTTCGGTGTTGAGCTGTGGACCGCAGACCAGTGTAGGCGACAACACCTGCGTTTCAGTACAAGACAATTCCGGAACTGTTCTTCCTGAAACTATCCAGACAGGCACCTTCACGAGCATAGATCCTACGGCAAACTTCTTTGCCACTCCCAGAATCGGACCAGCACCGTTGACAGTCATGTTCGACGCGTCGATCAGCGCTCCCACTCCCACTCATACAATCACATCTTATGATTGGACATTCGCCGATGGAAATACTACCATCCTGACCGGCCCGACACTATCGCGAACGGTCTCACATGTCTACTATGCTGCAGGCAACTACAGACCGAACCTTCAGACGATAGACAGTTCCGGTAACATGAGCACTATCGTTGACACGCTGACAATCTCTGTTTTGGAAGATAACTTCAGCATCGCGGCCGGACCAGCCAGCCTCAGCATCCAAACCGGAAGGAACAATAATTTTACGATCACCCTGACGAGCATGAACCAGACGAGTGGAACCATAAACCTCTCAAACAACAGCTCTAACACTCTAGGAATTATTGGAAACTGGACTAGCAAAGCCATTGGGCTCCTATCCGGGAGGAGCGTGAGCACCCATTTGATGATCTCAATCCCCAGTTCAACTTCACCTGGAACCTATAACATCAACATAACTGGAACTTACAATCTTAACGTCAGCAAGACCAGCCAGACAACAGTCAAACACTCCTCCTTCATAGCCATCACTGTCACATCATTCACCTATATACTGTCCAACTCTGGAGACGTCGATGTCATCAAAGGCAGTTCTGGTTCGACCAGGATCCAACTGACACTCAGAGACTCCAATCCGCCCAAACCCGTCACTTTATCGCTCACACCTGCTAGCATCGCCATCCTTCCCGCTGGAGTCACATACTCATTCTCTCCTCCAAGTGTGATTCCCAGTCTCACAGGAAATTCGAGCATACTAACAATCAGAACAACTCTTTCGACTCCGGTAAGCGTGTCTGCCACCACAATCACAGTGACAGGGACCCCGATAGGCAATCATCTTAACAACACATTACTCAACTTTTTTGTTACAGACTTTTCGATTGTAGCCAGCCCGACATCCGTTTCAGTCCCACAGGGAGGAAACGGAAACTCAGTAGTTAGTCTTATTGGCGGAAGTGGTTTCAACGGGAATATCTCTTTAACAGTGAAGTCGCTATCAAACAACATCATCGCATGTTGCAACCAGACGAGCATCCTCGTGACCCAGGAAATGCAAGGCTTACCGATACTCTACATAATCGTCAAGCCTATTACGACACCGGGTCCCTACAACATCACTGTGACCGGAGCCATCGGTCCCCTGACGCACAGTTTCAACGTCACGGTAACCGTTCCAACTCCAGGCTTCAGCGCTTCCTCTGCCCCATCTTCTCTCTCCATCACGGCGGGAACGACGGGAACCTCGACCATCAACCTCATCGGACTGAACGGTTTCGCTGGAACCATAACACTCTCGGCCAACAGTTCGGCCACACTGGGAATCTCCACGAGCCTCTCAGCCACATCCGTAACCATCACTTCCACCGGTCCCCCCGTAGCGTCCACGCTAACAATCTCTATAACGACTACAACGGCAGCAGGAACCTACGCGATCAACGTTACAGCAACATCCAATGGCATCAGCCACTCCACCATTGTCACACTCATCATTACCTCGCCCCAGTCCTCGGTCCAGCTGGCGGCCGCGACCATTTCCACCCAATCCGTAACCGCAGGCGAATCCGTAAGCATGACAGTCTCCGTAACCAACTCCGGAACCTCACCAGTAAACCTAACCATCACTATGGACGTCAACAGTGGCACCGGAAGCAACGTAACAGTCGCACAGAAAACAATCACACTTAACCCCGGCCAGGCCGCGCAGATGATCACCTTAACATGGAACACTACCCAGTGGTCCGGAGCAAACTATCACGTCTACGCCAGAATCATCGGATCGCAGACCACTACAATCAACCAAGCCCAGAGCGCGGGCACTGTAGCTCTAAGTTCCCCGCCATCGGCCCCTCCCCCGGCTGATCTCAGCGTCATTCCATGGATAACAACCGGACTGGCCGCTGCAGTAGCGGTTGTACTGGGCTTGCTTCTATTCAGACGCCGACGCCCGACCGGACTCCCAGAATCCGCGTAGAAGACTCGGCTCTAAACCGGCCATCTCGAGTTTGGTCTTCGCGCTACTTTTTCTTTAGACTCGCTCTTTTCGCGCGCAGTTTCTTCTGCATACTCCTGCGTCTTAACAAGAGCCCGAACCCGAAGATCGCTACGGCCCCTCCAAGGCCCCCCAAGAATACAATGTCGCCATACCAAGGCACTGGAGGCGGCGGAGTATCCACTTCGAGCCCTACACTATCCTGCGTCGTCCAGCCAGCAAGAATGGTCTCGGTCGCATTATTACTATGCTTAACAGTCGGGCCCGAGAAGGCCAAAGTGTAGACCCCTGGCGAGAGATTATTGAATGCCACTTGTCCATTGGAATCTGTCGTCGCATTCTCGAAGGGAAGAACGTTAGACGAGTTGAAGATCCGAACAAACACCCCTGACTGAGGTACTTTCTGGAGACTAAATATGGCCAAGAGTAATGCACCCAGCGCAGGTCCGACAGTCACCATTCTATGAATAGATCCTTTACCGCCGTTGACGTCAGTGACGTTCAGCGTCACGCCATAGGTGCCTGGAGACTGGAACGTGTGGGGGATTATGGGACCGCTACCAGTGCTCGTGTCACCAAAGTTCCAACTGTAAGAGGTTATGGCGGCGGACGAATTATTTGCGAAGCTCCCTGAAGCATCAAATCTATTCGGATGTCCTGCTACAACGGAGGGTGTGTCGGTTGGGAGATAGTTGAAAAACGCTGTGACTCCTGAATTGCTGAAGATCGCGTCTTCCTTGACTATTGGTATGAACTGGGTGGTCGCGAAGGGGCCTGACCCGGCATTTGCAACGTCTGCAGTGTCTATGTGAATCAGGCTTGAATTTCTGACGTTTTCGACATAGAACGCGACCGAGAAGAGCAGCTTGGACAGCGGGCCATTAACTGGGTTGCCACTTTCGGGCAGTGCAGAGAAATGCACCCAGCCAGATTCGGCGTCGGTGGGGTCCGCGGTCTGACAGTTGATAATGGGAGGCACACACTCTGTTGAAACGAAGTTGGAAGAGGTATCGCCGAAGATATTGCCTGAGTAGGACACGTTCTCCGCTCTAACAACCGGGTCCGGCTGAGGATTTCCATAGTTCAGCCTTACATTAAAGCCCGAGGCGCTCTGACCGGCAGTGAGATTCAACATTACGTTGACGATGAAAGACGATCCACTCGTTACATTATACGAGACCGGACTGAGGTATACGATCGAGAAAGGCTGGCCAGATGCTGCTCTAACAGGGGAGAGATGTGGCACTGAGAAGACTAGAAGGAGGAGGCAGATAGCAAGAACCCATCGTGGCTTCAAGAACTCGACGCTCCTTCGCTTATTACTTCGCGCTCATGACAGATAAACGAAGCTGTAGAATATTGGTTTATCCCCAGACACTCCATACTCCGGCCGAGTGAAGGTTCGAGGCTAATGCACCCGATTCTTGCGCACACCTTCAGGTAGCCTTTCAACAGTCAGCTTCGGCCCAAGAGGTATCTGCAGCAGTCCAACGATACTATCCAGAGGGTGTTGGGTTTGGAACTCGAATTTGTTATCTCCTGTCAGTATGGTCATCTCCCCTGAGTAAGGCCTCTCAACGAGTCTCACGCCAACGATTTCCCCAAATCTGAGGGGAAAATTGTCCTTGTTCGCAGTCAGAATCCTCTCAGGCGTCAACCGCTGCAGAGCGCGTTTACTACGCGACTCCCCCCCGCTCTTCACGATATCTTCGAATCCCCCGCTTAGTCTCCCAAAAAGCGCAGAGGTTGCAAGCGCTCCTGCACCTCTCTTACCTACGTGCGCAACGAGTATTCTTGCTTCAGTAACGAATAGCATTAGCTGTTCGATGCCGAGGGCAAGGCGCGCAACAACACGGATCTCCCCAAGCACATTCTCTGACTCGCCGCTCATGAACGCCTAGCAATATTTCGTTTAGCCGCCTATTCAATCCATCCGTAGCCGGCCAGTTCAGAACGGAGCTATCGTCCGTATGTTATGGAGCCCCGGACGAGATTTGAACTCGTGACCCTTGCCTGTTTGATAGCCTACCAAGGCAATGCTCTAGGCTGCGCCCAACGCATCTACCAGGCTGAGCCACCGGGGCACGGAGCTTGGAGCGGAGCCCGAGATTTAATTAACCTTAGTCGTACGGTAGACGTGAATTTCGAAGTAGAACCGGCGCAGATTCAGGCCCTCCACGGTAAACTGTCGACCCTCT
>WNGG01003659.1_pt1 | contig 17324 bp, 18 predicted proteins | sample 5400661 | NCBI WGS metagenome assembly WNGG01 (sample SAMN13153372, study PRJNA577476) | soil metagenome | isolation source: 100 cm soil or saprolite under Garry oak tree replicate 1 | place: USA:California | collected 2016-06-15 | reverse complement strand
CCGGGGGTCTTGGGGCGGGTTCAACATTTGGTACCCCAAGTTTGGGTGCGGTGATCATAGAAGCGGTTAGTTTAGGGCCAGCTTTCGGTCCGAGTGTTCTGACTGGCTCCGGTTTCGGTGATGGTCTTTGATCGATTTTTGTCGACGATTGATAGTTTGGAGTGGTGTGTTTCTCAGGGGGCCGATGTTGAGAAGTCTTGGTCTCGATTTGTGAGTGACGGGTTGTCGCTGGAATCTTCGGAGTTGGGTGTGAAGTCATAGATCCTCTAGGCGGGCTGATGTTGGCCAGCAATGGAAATGCAAGAGAGACAAGTATCAGCACGCCCGCGATGGGCCATGATAGTGCCTGGAGAAAGGCGGCTATGGTCACGATTATCGCGGCTATGTTGCCGAGAAGTAGTAGAGGTCTGGACGACATCGCATCAACTACTAATAATGTTGGGAGATCGACTCTGCTGGCAGAAAACGCAATTGTAACCGGGAGAGCTCAAGAGGAGGGTTATGCCGTTCGTCTTCGGGCAGCCCGTTTCAGAGGCATACATCCTCTGTAAAGCAAGCGCATGAAGATCCAGCCCCGTTATTTTGCCAACACCGATCATATTCTGGTGTAACCTCTTTCCAAACATTCTTTTTCATGATGACCCTTATCGTGGTCGATTTTCCCGCGCCCCGCCCTTCGCGGACCATCATCCGTCGCTTCCAAAACCCTAGGCGTTCACGAAAAATATCATTTCCACGAAAAAAGGTAAGATCAAGTCTTCACTTGTACACATGCGATTTTTACGTTACGACGGCCAAATAATGAGCTTGGGACCGAAGAGTGTTGAGCCAACAGGTCGACAAAGGCGAGAAAACGTCACACATACCCACTGAGACCATCGCCCAGCCGTGCAGATTCTGCGGAAAACCAACCACTAACCGGTACGCAAACATTCCCATATGCCCCGAATGCGCCAGAACCAAACGACTCAAATAATTCTCTGGTTTCGAAGCCACAGGCGTTGCGCACTCGGTGCCAACTACCGACTCTCTGGACCTAATCGGTCCTTCGCCTGTTTCAATGTCCAATATCGTGCCAGAAAGGACAGAGCGATAGCAGGAAACAGGACCAGGCTGACCAGGATCAGCACTGAACCCACTGTACTATCGATGAAGGTCCCGGTGGGCTGATTGCCTAGGTTACCCGGTTGCGTTGACTGAGCTGTGGAAGTCACCCTAGGATTCGATCCGGATGTTGTCGAAGTCTGAGTTGGTGGTGCGAGAATACCGGGAAGAATGACGAGCCCGAAACCGATCAGTACGCCTAGCGTCAGACTGAGTCCAGCTCTGGTTCTTCTCCCGAGTCTCAATGTCGAGCTCTCTCCTCCGCTACTTCCATGATACTCATGGGCCTTGGCTCCGCATAATCCCACAGCTTAGAACAACCCGATCCGTTATCAGAACGGCTTCAACCTCCACGCTCGCCAGGTCTCACTCCACGAGACCGCAACCGCTGATATGCCAAAGACGAATGCCATGATATTGTGCGTGGAGAAATCTGGCCGGTAAATAATCGGATAGAGCGCAAGCATCACGGTGAACATGGTCGAGTAGAACAAGTATCGGGGAAGCATGAATCCCAAGACTCCGACAAAGTTCTGCAAAACCCCGACCTTTACCTGCTCGATCAGATGATATTCGCCGGTCAAGTCCTTCTCCAATAGGCCCAGACCCCTCAACTTCTCTAGATGATGCAAAGCGACACTCGGACTGCTCAATCCCAAGGCTCTCTGGACGGGTCTGACGCCGACAGCCCGTTTCTTTGATCCGAGAATGTGCCAGTAGACACGCAAAGTCACGCCCTTCAACTCGGACTCGATAACCCTCTCCCGATCCTCTGCCAAAATGTACCAAATCTCCAGATCGTGAGGGAAATCCTTAGTTCAATACAAGCTTACCCGTCGGGCAACGAGGGCGTTCGGATTTCCGAACACCATGTTCTAAACACTGGAATTAAGCCCACGCGCCACCTTACCGTATGACGAACAAGTATGATACTCCACAGAGCAACAGTAGCATACCTACTCATCCTCAGCAGCCTCACCCTCATCCCAGTCTCAGTCTACCTCACAAACCCTACAGCCCATGCAATGATCCCGTTCACCTCATACCAAGACCTGCGAGAGTTCATTCACGCAAATGGCTGCAGCAGCTCGACCCCTATGCTCTACAATCGAGGCGCTCTTACTCCCGGCCCAACAACATCAGTCTTCGGCGCCAATTCGAACAGTGCTTCAAGCCAAAGTCCCACCCATTCTGAAACGAATCAGCAGGTGTCTGGCGTTGATGAACTAGACAATGTCAAGAACGACGGCCAGTACGTCTATACAATAACAAACAACACCGTCGCCATCGTCCAAGCCTATCCGACAACAGATGCCAGACTTCTCTCCAGAGTCAATGTTAGCGGGACTTTGCAAGGAATATTTGTGGTGGGCAACAGGCTTGTCATCGTAAGCGAGATTCCAGGATACTCGTACCCGTACTATGGCGGAGGCTCACCGCTTCCTGTACTAGGCACAAGCGCTTCTCAACCCGGCAACGTTGCAACGATATATCCTATTCAATTCTCAGGGACCACTTCGCTCTTCGTATTTGATATCAGCGACCATGCCAACCCGGTAATCACGACAAGGGTTGACGTAAACGGGACGTTAGCCGGTGCTCGACTAATTGGAAACGACGTCTATCTTGTAGCAACACAGCCAGTCGTCTGCTACGGCGAGATCTTCCTCCCAGAGCAAGTCGTCAACGGCCAAGCGGTAAAGGCTATACCCACACAAGTCTATCACTCGGACGTTATCGACCAAGGCTACAGCTTCACCACCATCGTCGGGTTCGACACGACACAGAACAACCCCAGTCCTGCCGCGAAGATCTATCTGATCGGAACGACGAGCACGATCTACGTTTCTCTGCACGACATCTATCTCACCCAGCCGGTATGGAGTCAGAGCCAGCAGACGATAGTGCACCGTATTAGCATCGACGGTCTCGCAATCACTTACCAGGCTACAGGAGCGGTACCGGGACACGTTCTGAACCAGTTCTCGATGGACGAGTACAGTGGATACCTCCGGATTGCAACAACCAACTGCTGCAGCCAGAGCGGCGGCCCCATGCCACTCGCATACGCACCAGTCAGCCAGCAGGAGACAAACGTCTATGTTCTCGACGAGAGCCTCCACATCACCGGAAAGCTAGAGGGGCTATCGCCGGGCGAACAGATCTATTCTGCTCGGTTCATGGGAGACAAAGCCTACCTTGTCACATACAAGCGAACGGACCCGCTCTTTGTTATTAGCCTCCAGGATCCCGCTCGGCCCAAGGTGCTCGGCCAGCTTAACGTAACAGGCGTTTCAGACTACCTCCAACCATACGATGAGACACATCTAATCGGCATCGGCCGGGCAGGCACCGATGTAGCGTGGGAGAACGCTGTCCGGTTCACAGGTCTCAAGCTCAGCCTTTTCAACGTCACAGACCCAAACCAGCCTTCTGAGACAAGCAGATACATAATCGGCGGTCCCGGAAGCAGCTCACCCGCAATCAACGACCACAAAGCGGTCCTCTTCGATAGAACACTCAACCTTCTCGTCATCCCAGTCGAGATAACCGCGCAACTACAGAATACAGCCTATTGGTACGGGTACCAGCCGATCTGGCAAGGAGCATACGTCTTCAACATCACACCCGACAACGGTATCATCTTCAAGGGCGGAATAACACAACTGCAGAACGGCCAACTACCAACATGGCAAGACAACAACCTCTTCATCACCAGAACACTGTACATTGGAAACGTGCTATACACCATCTCGAACAACATGGTCCAAATGAACAACCTCTCAGACCTGTCAGAACTAGGCTCAGTCAGCCTTGCATAAACAGCCCGAAAACGCAACATCCAAGAAATCCCTTCGACTCTTTTTTTTCCTTCGTCTTGGACTGGAAATAGTCTACGAATCCCAGTCTATGCAGCACGTGTTCAGAAAAATCGAAATCGAATCTTGAGTTGCTAGATGTTCCAGCTTCGTTTCGTGACAGGCTTGATTCGGATGTAAGTTCCGGGACCCATGTAGCCAGTATGATTGACGATGTCAGTTTTTCCTTGTACCTTGACTCCCCGCGGCCCCCAAGGCTTCATCGTCTTCAGATCGTCGACGACGAATGAAGCTCGAGGATTCTCAAGCACATTCTTGTATTTCATGGTGTTTGTAATGTCCCGGCCACTCACGTAGACGTACTCGCCGTCGGTGTCGAAGCTGACCGCGGCAACATCAGGCCTCCCTGACTTAGACGAAGTCCCAATTCTAGCCAGTGGCTGAGATTTCAGATAGGCCAGTTCTTTCTCGGAGAACAATTACTCACGACTCTTTCAGAGAGGTCCATCTCCGCGCTATATAGTGTGTGCGAGCTGGAAGGGGGGTATGCCCAAAAAGGGAAGCGGTTGTTTCTACCTCCGATGCGTCGAGTTGGAAGTGAGCAGAGATTTTTTCCCAGTCAGAGGGTCAATTTGGCTCGATCAGCTCCGCTGACGAACAGAAAAAAAGGGTGACAGTGAATGTTCTTAGAGTTCGCTTACCAGTGGAACGTTTCTTTTCGGCACGAGTCCTCGGCCTCTTACTCGGAAAGGCGGCGGGCCGCTGAAAGGAAGGGTCTGTAGGAACTGCGGTTTCTGCCGTGCCTGTGTGACAGCTTCGAAGCCTGAGGCGAGCTTGATCAAAGTGGGCTCGCTGAATGCTGTTCCGATAAACGATATGCCGACTGGAACGCCGAAGGTCATTCCTGCTGGAACGTTGATGATTGGATAGCCCACGATAGCCGCTGGCGAGGAGGTTCCGAAGACGAAATGGTCGCTATTGATTAGGTCGGTGGGCCAGGGCGGGTTGTCGGTCCCCGCGATTAGCGCGTCAAGTTTGTTGTCTTTCAACAGCTTGTCTATTCCCTCCGTTGCTCCAATCTTCTGGTCAATGGCTAATGCCTCATTGTATGAAAGCCCAAAAATCTGAGTAGCGTTCGGGTCTGAGCTGAACGTGTTGGCGAGGTCGAATATTTCCTGTGCGAAGAAGGGCATCTCTTGGTCGGCGTGGGCGTTGTTGAAGTCGATTAGGGCTTGGAGTGTTGGGCTGGCAATTGGCACGCCTGTTCGAGTCTTAAGATAGTTTGCTATGTCTATCTTGAAATCAAAGAGAAGCACCGTGAACTCTGCGAGACCACTATTGATGTCGGCGAGATGCGGGAAGGACACAGGGTCTACGGGAGTTGCCCCGGCGTTCTGGATCGCCGTAACCGCTGAATCGAAGATGGCATCGGCGTGGGGACTGGATCCTTCAAAGTCTCGAACAACTCCTATCCTAGCACCCTTGAGGCCGTTGGAGTTCAAGAAGGCTCTGTAATCGGCTGGCAGCGGAGGTCTCTTTTGGCCGAGCATGCCAAGCGGGCTGGTGCTGGTAGCAGGGTCGCGCGGGTCAGGGGTCCTCTGCACGATAGCTGTCAACACGGTTGCTGCGTCCGCAACTGTTCGAGCGTGCGGGCCGACAGTATCCTGTGTGTGCGAGATTGGGATGACACCGGCTCGGCTGACAAGGCCAACAGTTGGCTTGATACCTACGACTCCGTTAGCGTTCGCTGGGCAGACGATGCTGCCGTCAGTCTCTGTACCGATGGAAACGGTTGTCAGGTTTCCGGAAGTTGCTGCCCCAGACCCCGAACTGGAGCCGCACGGGTTTCGGTCAATTGCGTAGGGGTTGTTGCACTGACCCCCGCGGCCGGACCAGCCGCTGGAGGAGAAGAAGGAGCGGAAGTTTGCCCACTCACTCAAGTTGGTTTTGCCTAAAATTATTGCACCTGCGGCACGAAGATGTGCAGCGACAGTTGAATCCTGTAGGGCGGGTGTCCCAACAAGGGCTAGCGAGCCTGCCGAGGTCTGCATTTGGTCGTGTGTGTCGATGTTATCCTTCAAGAGGATAGGTATACCATGGAGTATCCCTGGGAAGGGAGGCGCTTGTGCATCGAGCTGATGGGCTATTGTCAATGCGTCTGGGTTCACTTGAAGAAGTGAGTTGAGCCTAGGGCCGCTCTGGTCGAGACCACCAATCCGATTCTCGTACATGTTCACAACGGAGGCAGCGGTTAGTGTTCCGGCCACATATTGTGCTTCAAGTTGCGCTATAGTGACCTCCTCGATGCCTGGGTTTGGCGGGTTCTGAGGTAGCAGAGTGGGTGTTGTCGCAGGTGGGAGGAACGGGATTTTTCCCAGTAAGCCGCCAGCTCCCGCGGCTACAGCTGCCACACCTGCACCGTACTTGAGAAAGTCTCGCCTTGAAACGCTTCTCCTCGTCGCTGTCTCGTGATCGCTATTTTCGGTTTCGTTGGTCAATTTTCTACTCTCCTAGAAAGAAAGTAGAGGGGTAGTAACTTCGGGAAGAATTTTTAACAGTTTCGGGCGCTGTTCTGTACAAGGTCTTTAGAGCTAACTGTCGAGAAGTTGTAGGCTAAGTTCGGACATGACCTGGCGGGTCCATCAGTATAAGCAACCAATGTTGTGAACCGTATCCGAGAGATATGCGGGTCCCGGACTCATTTCTGGAACTCCGCCATGCTACTCTGCAAAGGGCCCGGTTCCCTTGACAACTCTTTCCAGTCGAGTTCGGCTAGTCCCGCGAGCCGTCGGAACTCGTTTACCGACCCTGGCCCGAAGCCGGCGAAGTGGTTGTTGAAGAAGATGAAGCCCTGCTTGAACAGGTTAGACTTCTCTTCTAACGCGGTATACCATTTCCGCATGACTTCGCCCTGATCTCGTTGCTTGCCTCCAAAATTTGTGATTGAACGGTCGCCCACCATCCGCAGATAAGCCACGTCGGACGTGGCCTCGGGCGGAGTCGAAGCGTACTGGTTCTCCGACCAGGCAAGACTGACATTGCTCGTCTCCAGCAGTCTGTAGATGTCGGGTTTGAACCATGATTTGTTGCGGAATTCGATCGCGTGAACGTATCTCTTATCTGTCTGCCCAAGAAACGTCTCCAGCGCTTCTTTGTCTTTCTTGTAGTTGAACGACGGTGGAAGCTGGATAACCAAGGCCCCAAGTTTCTCTCTCAACTCCGACATAGCCTTGTAAAACCGTTCTAGCTGTGCCTGACTGTCCCGCAGTTTCAGTTCGTGCGTTATCTTCTTCGGAAACTTCGCGGTGAAAAGAAACCCTTCGGGAGTAACACGTTTCCAATTGGACACCATGAAGGGCGAAGGCGTTCGGTAGTAGCTGGAATCAATCTCTACCGCGTCGAATACCTGTGAATACATCCGAAGATAGTCGCCGGGCTTGGCGTCCTTGGAATAGAAGGGGCCGACCCAGTCCTGGTAGGACCACCCGCTGCAGCCAATACTCAACTTTTTCGGATCTATTCCCAATCCTTGTCGCTAAAGTCTGAAGCGATTAGAATGTTAAGTGTTTCCTGTTTTCTTTGAAGGATGGTTGAAAACGGAATTGAAGCGGAAAGATTGGACTCAACAGCTCTTCGTGATACGTCCGGAAGTATTTCTTCCTTGGATGGAGTCAATGAAGGAGCGGACTCCGGCCGAAGTCGGTGGCCTCCGTATGATATTCGAGAAGTTCGGGATTCGCGAAGGAGCTAGAGTGCTTGACCTCGCGAGTGGAATCGGCAGAATGTCGGTAAACCTAGCAAAAGCCGGGTTCGAGGTGGTGGGAGTAGACATCTCACCGTTCTATCTGGAATACTCCACGAGATGGGCAAGGAAGGAGAACGTCGCAGACAGAGCTCAGTTTTACAAATTTGATATGAGAGACGCGGCTCGACAGCTTCGAAAGAAGGGGGAAGAAAAATTTGAAGCGGTCATAAATTTCGGCACGTCGATGGGGTATTACGGAGAGAAGGAGGACGTACGGACGCTCAAGAGTTTACTCGGCGTTACATCTTCGCGTGCCATCTTGGTCATTGACACGGTGAATAGGGACTATCTCGTCAAGAACTTCCAGGAAAAGGAGATCTCCGTGCTTGACGATATCGAATGGCACGATTTTCGAAAGCTCAACCTCGAAAATTCTCACATGGAAAACAACTGGAGATTCTATCGCAAGACTCACGAGGCTCTTCGGCTTCTATTGGAGGTTCCGATTTCTCACAGAGTATACTCCCTTCACGAGTTGAAGCGAGTCGCGAATTCTGCTGGCTGGAAGGTTCTCGAATCCTATCATAGTACAGACCGCTTAACCCCGGTCACCACTGACTCTTTTCACATGACCCTCGTAGGCCGAAAAAAGGTGTGAGCTACAAACGGAGATTCTAGAACATTGGGGTGTTGGAGAACACGATTCCCTGCTGTGTGATCTGGTAGAAATATCCTCGTGACGGTGTCGGGTTACGCCCGATTCTCAACACCTTCAACGTGCCACCCTTCAACAAGACCTCCCCCTGTCGTTTCCTCATCTCGATAACCCCATCCGCTAGATTTGCGGTCGCGTTTTCCACATTCACATCCACAACCTCCGTATGCAACACCGAGATGGTTACCGCCCGAGCGATCTGCGTTGCAAAACGCATGACCTGAACATACTGGTAGACACGCCTCGCCTCTGCTAATAGGAAAAATGGCGTGATGGAGTCCATCACGATCACCTTTGGTCCAAGGCTCGCCTTCATTGCAAAGCTCCTCCCGTAGGCGAGGAGGTCCTCAAACCTCAACGTCTCCTCCAAAATAACACCGGGGTCCATCTTTGGAAGCGACTCGGCAAGCTTCTGCGCTCCAAGCGAGAACATGTCGACAAACTCAAGACGGCCTTCCTCTTCGATCTTCGTTACAGCAATGTGATGGTCCTCGAGTCCTAGCTTGACCACATCAGCCGGATCATCAATGCAGTAGTAGAGAAGCTGGCACCCCTGACGAAGAAAATTCGCCACTAGCTCACGGACAAGAGCGGACTTCCCGCTCCCTATCGGGCCCATCAACGCAACACTGGACGGTCGAGGGATACCTCCTCCGCTTACCTTGTCGAGAATAGGAATTCCTGTGGGCTGGACCGCCTCTACTCTATGATCAACTGGGGATGGTTTCAACGGTCGCCGTTTGCTCTCTCCAGCAGACAAGTGCTCTAGTTCGAAAGGGGCCATGTAACTTGGACCAGTATCCGAAAGTGACAATATCACTTGCTCGACCGGAGTTTGGCCAAGCCGAGAACGAATGTACCGCAGAAGATTCCAAGAAAAACACCGCCGATGACATCGCTCGGGAAGTGCAACCCCAAGATGATCATTGAGACACCGGTAGCAATAGCGAGAACAACGAAGGGAACACGCCAAGCTGTATACCTAGACCACATCACTGTGGCGACTGTAAACGCGTTTGTAGTATGTCCTGATGGGAATCCGGGATTAGTTGGGATTTCACCACGGGCCACTATTCCGAGCGAAGGCACCTGGAACGGTCTTGGAAGATTGAAAGCCGCTTTCAACACGTCTGTGAGAGTCATTGCAGTCACCATCGCTACGGCCAGTATCAGTGAGCTAGTCCATTCCGTGCTGTCCTTGCGGAAGACGTAGAGCCAGAAAACTAGTGGGACCCAGATGAGATCGCCCACCGTCGCTATCCCAAAGACTAGAGGGACAAGCGTATCACTGGATATGGAACGGTATAACGCAATGGCGACGTAGGTGTCTGTTGAGGTTCCGAGTATCCGCAGACCCAGCAGTGCAAGCACAATTCCTGCTATGCATATCAGGATGATCTGTTTTGCAAGTCGCAGGCTCTTGGCCCATGATCTAAAGTCGAGCCCTTCCCTTCCTAGTAGAGACATCTGGAAGTATCTCGTTGATCGGCTGTTATAACGTGAATGGACTGAGCCCTCACTTTTATTAGCACCATACAATTGGTCTCGTTCTCCCATGCTCATACTAGGCGGCTCCGCAAGCCAACCACTGGCGGAGAAAGTCGCGAAAGAACTCGGACAAGAACCTGGCCACCTAGAGGTAAAGCGTTTTCCCGATGGCGAAAAGTACCTTCGCATCTACAACGAGGTCAAAGACCAAGACGTCGTGGCAATTCAATCACTTTATCGGACCCCCGACGAAAACATCTTCGAACTTCTATTGCTGAGTGATACGCTCAGGGACCTCGGAGCCCGCTCCATTACCGCCGTAGCACCCTATCTCGCGTACGCGAGACAAGACTCACGATTCTTCCCAGGGGAAGCAGTCAGCTCTGCATCGGTGGCCCGACTCCTCGAGTACGCTGGGACAACCTCGTTCCTAACAATCGACTGCCACCTTCACAGACTTGGAGACGTGGCGAAAGTCTTCAAGATCCCTGCTCGCAACCTCACCGCGATGCACGAACTGGGAAAGTACGCGCGAGAACACTTCAAACCGCGCAACCCGATTGTAATCGGGCCCGATGAGGAAGCAGAGCAGTGGGCTGCCGTGGTGGCAAAGGAACTGGACGCGGATCATGTGGCGTTTCGTAAAGTGCGAGTCCGAAAAGAGGGCATGACCTCGTCCAAGGTTGAAGTTGACGCTGGTGACATTGAGGTGAAAGGACGAGATGTGGTCTTCGCCGACGACATTATCAGCACAGGCGGAACAATCGCGGAGGCTGCGAAAGCCTGCAAGAGGGGAGGCGCGAATCGCATTTTTGTGGTCTGCACCCACCCTGTCCTTGCTGAGGGGGCACTGAAACGGATCAAAGCCGCTGGGGTGCTGAAAGTGATCGGAACAGACACTTATCCCGGTCCAATCAGCAAGGTAACTGTCGCTCCCGTTATAGCGGCTGCGTTGAAGAGCTAAAAAGCGAATTTCGATTCCGAAGATGCAGCGTTGACGGGTCTAACTGGGAGTCAGGCTTAGTTTGCCACTAGACCTGATTGTGACAGGTGCCCTCAACTGGGACATTAACCTCTTTGTCAAACGGCTTCCCCGCCCTGGGGAAGAAGTGGTTGTAGAAAAGATCGACCGGGTTCCTGGCGGAAAAGGGGGAAATGTTTCAGTCGCTGCATCCCGGATTCTCGGCCACGGAAGGGTAGCCTTGCTAGCCTGTGTCGGGAAGGATGAGATCGGCAAGAAGCAGCTGTCGATTCTCAAACAGGATGGGGTGGACATTTCCGCGGTCCAGACGCTGGTCAAGCTTGAGTCGGGACAGGCGTACATTACGGTTGATGAGAAGGGAAGGAACAATATTGAGACGCATTTCGGCGCGAATGCTGGGCTGAAACGGGACCATATCATGCTTCCAGAGGTCCAGAATCTCTTCGGCAATTGCCAGATGATGGTCGTCATTGACCCGCCTCGCCACGTGGCTGGGAGAATACTGTCGGAAGGGCGCCGCCTCCGACGATCTGTTCTCTGGCATCCAGGTGTTTTGACAAGATTCGGAATGGAAGAGTTCAGAGGGGAGATGGACGGCGTGGACTATCTAGTCTTGAACGAACATGAGGCACTAGCGTTCGCCAGTACGCACACTCTGGCGGAATCTGTCCTCGCCTTCAACAAGGTCGCGCCAAAGTTGAAGGTTCTCGTCACATTAGGAAGCAAAGGCTTCGCGTTTTATGATAAGGGGAAACAGTTGAAGATGAAGAGCGTCAACATAGCAAAGATGGGACGGAAAATCGTTAACACGACCGGTTGCGGAGACGCGTTCGTCGGAGCATTTGCTGCCTACAAGGTCCTAGGCCTCGCCGACATCGAGGCGCTCAAACATGGGAACATGGCGGCAGGCCTCAAGGCGAGTAGGCCAGAAACTCGAGGAAGCCCTACCCGGAAAGAGCTTGAGGAGTTCTACCAGAAATACTCGGCCTAACGCCCTTCAATCTCAGCGCCTAGCTCTGGATTCTATGGTTAGTTCCAATAAGATTCCGTAGAGTTCGCTTTAATTGGCAGGACGATAACCGTTTCCGTTACTGGAGTTTCAGACTAGTGTCGAGTACTTTTGAGGTTGCAAAGTGGGATCAGGCTGTGGCCTGGCTGCTAGAAAATGAGAATCCGGCCGTTCGATATTGGACCCTCAAAGACATTCTCGGAAGATCAGAGAGTAGTACAGAAGTTGAATCGACATTGAACGAGATCGCATCCTGGGGTCCTGTAGCCGAGTACTTGAGAGAACAACACCCCGCAGGCTACTGGGGCGATGGAGAAGACGTGTACTGGCCTAAGTGGAGGGCGACTGTTTGGGCTCTGATATTGCTGGCCGAATTGGGAGTTCCTAGGACGAATCCCTCGATCAAGAGAGGGGCAGAGTATTTTCTGCGAGTCATGGACGAGCAGGATCGTTCTTGGCCCCCGCCAAAGTATCCTGATGAGGATCTGCGGGGATGGCGTTTGGTCTGGGAGCCCTGTGTAACTGGCAACATGGCGCGGACACTTGCTGAGCTTGGGTTTGATAATGATCCTCGCGTGCGCGAGATGTTTGAATGGCTTGTGAAGTACCAATGTGATGATGGGGGATGGAACTGCGAGACTGAGAAACGAGATGGTGGGGAGGTGCACCATAGCTCGTTCATGTCGACAATAGAGCCCTTGTGGGCATTTTCATCTCTGGACCCTCAGAAGTGGCCGCGTGGTGGGCGGGAAGCGGTTGAGAGAGGGGTCGAGTTTCTATCGATGCATCGTTTGTTCAAGAGTGATAAGTCTGGCAAAGTGATTCGGCAGGAGTGGACGCAGCTGCATTTTCCATTATTCTACTTCTACGACTTCCTTCATGGCCTGCGGGTTGTAACGGCCCTTGGTTTTGGTGGAGATGATAGGACCAAAGATGCTCGGGACTTGCTGCTGTCGAAACAGCTGTCGGACGGGACCTGGCCCATGGAAGCCACATACCTCCGATCGTTGCGGCGGAATTTCGTAAAAGATGAGAAGACGGGACAGTGGCACTCTGTTCAGGAGGAAGGCATTGATCTTTCGAACATCTACGAGAGTATGGGAAAGGTAGTGGAGGTTCCGAGCATTTACTCAAGCCTAGGGGAGGTGGGAAAGGCTAATCCTTGGGTGACCCTGAACGCCCTTAGGGCGCTTAGAGACAAGGAGTGAACGGGATCCACAACGTGCTCTATTGCCATGCGGCCCTTCGGATCCGCTGTTTTCACGAAGGGCGGGGGGCGCGAAAATCTACCACCCCGGGGGGTCGAGAAAAGCATGCTTATTTTTGAAAAAGGAAGTGTTTACGGAAAGGAGTCCGGAACGGGAGCTTTTCTTGGTGACAGGCCACCGCCAAGGATACGCCAAGAGCGAAGCATGAGGGATCGGACGGCGGACCGCTATTTGTCCGCGTTCGGCTTGGACGGGCTTTTCTGCTCTTTCCATGTGGACCCACAAACGTGACAGTTGTGATACCTGAACTCGTCCGTTTCCCCGGATGAACGAGTACAGGGTCCCGTAGTGCCGCAGACCGGACAGGTGTGAGTTGTCTGCTCCAACGTATTGGTCGATTCCGAGTCCTATCCAACCCTGATTATGTCTTCCTGCGGCTTAGATAATTGCTCGTAGCCGCGCGCGGTGACCAGGACGTCCTGTTCCAGATTGCAGGTACCAAGCTTGCTTGTGACTGATGGTTCGATCGTGAAGACCATGTCCTTCTGAACTGGCTTCTCCACCTGTTTACCATAACGGTTCGGCCATCTGGGACCTAGTAGTGGGCCGATCTCATGGGTGCTCCGGCCTAGGACGTGTCCCAGAGCATGCTTGTATTCGGCGTAGCCTCTCTTGACAATTACTTTCCTACCAGCGCTATCGACTTTGTATCCTATCGTTCCAGGTTTTAGGGCTGCGAGGGCAGCATCGTTTGCGGCTCTAGCAGTCTCGAACATTCGCTTCACGGAGTTTGGAATGCTTCCCGGCCCAACGAAATAGACTCGTTGGATGTCGCTGCAGTAGCCTTCATAGTTGACTCCGAAGTCTAGCTTGACAAAATCACCGTTTCTGATGGTTGTGTTGTGGTAGCCTATGTGCCCCATGGGATTGCCCGCAACATTCACAGAGGGACAGCGGTCATAAGCCCACGCTGTCGATACGCCCTTTTCAGCTACAAGCTTGTGAGCGAACTGGTGAACATACTTATCCTTCTTACCTGGTTTGATAGCGTCCTCGACTGCATCGTAGATATTTTCGCATTCGACAATCGCCTTCTTTACTAGTTCGACTTCTTCGGGGACGAGCCTAGCACGAAGGGCGATAGCCAAATCCTCTCCAGAAACGAACCGTTTGGAATAGCCCTTCAGAGCCCGTTTGAGATACATCTCCATTCCGCTCGTTAGACCGTCTGCAGCGCCCTCGTCGTAACTTGTGTTGACCGCGATGCTCTTCGGCTTTCTTCTTGTGATGATCTGTTTCAGCTTGGGAGCCGCGCCCTCGCTCGCATACCCAACGACCTCGTCGTAGAACTTGTTCTGCTTGATCGTTTCGACCTCCAGACTGCCCACAACCGCTGTCTTCGTTCCATCCTGGTCGATAATTGCGGCAGAACGCCAAGTCAGATCGCTAAACCTCAGATCCTGAGCAAGCGGATCCTCGTTTCCCTCCCGTGTAAAAGTGATCCAGATGTCTATTTCCTGTTCTCTCATCACTTGCTGAATCCACTTCAGCTTCTTCCTAAGAAACTCTATTCTAATGGGGGATTTGTCGAGCTTCACGCGCTACCACCGCCAGGGAAACGACTTATTGCTTTCTGTCGAAACGCGGGATTATTCACACCTTTGATGACAATATTGAACGAATCCGCAGGTCATGTCCGACAAGTTGGACTTAGGGCTGGCTGAACACCAAGCCTATTAGTACTTGTTTTCATGAAAAATCTGCGAGATGAAAACCGAACAATACTCTGCGAAACAATTCGCCAGAGACGTCGATACAAACGTTCGGAAATATCCGAATGAATCTGAGGTTTTGAAGCGTGTCAAGCCGCTGTTGGAGAAGTTGATTCGCAGCCCTGGCTCTGTTCCAGCAGAAGCATTCGCCCCTAGAGGAGACAGGTTCGCGATGAACCTGATCCATATGCCAAGGGACGATATGTTCTCGATAATCGGAGGAGTCTGGCATCCGGGCCAGACAACTCCAATCCACGACCATCTGACATGGGCGCTTAACGGGGTCTATGATGGCGAAGAGAGGGAAGCGCTGTTCCGCAGAACAGATGATGGATCGAATCCCAAGATTGCGAAGATCGAGAAGGTTAGCGAGAAGATCAACACCAAAGGACACGTGACAGTTCTAGGCCACCGTGGCATCCACAGGGTCGACAATATTTCTGGACAACCAACAACAAGCATTCACGTCTATGCCGTGATATTGGCCACGCGGAACGGCACAGTTACGACCCTGTTACTGGAGAGATAGGTAGGTTCGTCTCTGGATACTGCAACGTCCTCCGGGACACAGAACGATTCTAGGCAGAGCATGCGTTCGCTGCGCTCACTCTCTCAAACTAACTCTTCGTTGGTTCTCGTCCTCATAACTTGCAGTTGTGCCTCAAACTCGCCAGGGAACTGTCCGATCAGAAACTGCTTGAGTGGCCAAGGCATCCGCACAGTTAATTTTTCGAATACGATGAATAGCGCCCAGCTAAATGAGAAAGCACTTCCCACTAACTCCTCGCCATCCCGTAGCTCCCTAGAAGGCTAGACTAGTTTCTCGCTTATCTCCATAGCGTCTTTGGTAATGTCGGAGAATTCCAGAAGGGTTTCCACCGTTCGGCTTTTGTAGGGACCCTTCTTCCTAACAAACTCTAGATAGTTTTCCATCTGATCCTTGAATATGCCAACGTTGTCCGCGACGATAACACTGCCCTTGTGAAGATTCTTCTCTATAGCCTTCAGATATGCGAGATATTCTGTCTTCTCGGCGTCGAGGAAGACTAGGTCGAAGCTTCCGGTGAGCCTCTTCAGTTCGGTCACTCCATCTCCTTCTATCACCCTGATCCTCCCTTCCATGTTGGCGCGCTTGATATTCTCGATTGCCATACGCACGTGTTCGGGGTTCTTCTCGACAGATATGATCTCGGCTTTGGGAGGCGAGTTCTTGGCCATTAGTAGGGCGGAGTACCCGTAGAGGGCTCCGACCTCCAGAATTCGCTTAGGCCTAATCTTCCTCACGATCTCCGCGAGGATCTTTCCCTTGACCGGACCAATGGACGGGATGAACGAACGTTCTCCGATCGCCTCGATTTCTCGAAGGACGGTCTCCGCTGGGTCCAAAGACTTCTTCATCGCCGTGGCTTATCCTCTCAATTTAGCCATCTATACTTAACGGGAGCACCAAGTCGAGTCCCCACACGTGTTTCTCTTTAGTTCTCTAGAGAGACAGTAGCCCCGGTTCAAATCTAGCGAGTCAAGGGAGTCTAGTAGGAAAAAGGCAAGGAAACGGTAGGATTGCAGCTGAGAATGCTCAAGGGCAAGATTCACAGAGCCCGAGTCACGGGTGCGGACCTGAACTATGAGGGAAGCATCGAGATAGACTCGTCTCTAATGGAGGCTGCTGGCATTCTCCCCTTCGAGAAGGTCGATATCTGGAGCATTACAACCGGCGAGAGGTTCTCCACCTACGCACTCCCTGCCGACCCGCGAAGCGGAATTATCGCACTCAACGGAGCGGCTGCCCGCAAAGTACAGCCGGGGGACGAGATCATCATAACAGCCTTCGTATCTATGAGCGAGAAGGAAGCCGAACAATGGAATCCGAAGATAGTCTTTGTCGACGAGAAGAACAGGTTCAAACCCCTTACCCATGCTCCCAGAACGCTAGCCCACCCACGAAAACTAGCCCATTAGAAGGCCGTCGAGCAGGCAGCCGAAAAGCTCAGCTTCCGTCACTCTTGTTTCCGAGCAGAAGCTAGAAACATCGGGATCTTCACCGCTTGTTCGCCTTGCGTGCTGGAGCAGCACGAGGACAACGCGTCAACGTTTACCTCCGCTAGTCCATTCTCTTTCAACATGACAACAATGTCCTCCATCTTGAACCCAAGCCACAGGTCCGCGTGTTCCTTCCGAAGCCACTCGTGGCTATGTTCTTGGAGGTCGGAGAACGCAATTCTCCCTCCCGGTTTGAGCACTCTAGACATCTCTGCTATCGCGGTTTTTGGGTGCGGGCAGTGGTGTAATACCATGTTGCCGATTACAACATTGACAGATGAATCTGGGAACTGCATGCGTTCGACATTTCCAATTCGAAATTCCACTTTTCCTTTCCCCAGTTTCGCAATTGCTTCATCACTCATCCCCCTTGAGAAGTCGAGGGCGATGACTTTTCGGGCGACCATAGCAGCTGCTTCCGTCAGAAACCCTGTTCCAGCGC
>WNGG01008306.1_pt1 | contig 17325 bp, 19 predicted proteins | sample 5400661 | NCBI WGS metagenome assembly WNGG01 (sample SAMN13153372, study PRJNA577476) | soil metagenome | isolation source: 100 cm soil or saprolite under Garry oak tree replicate 1 | place: USA:California | collected 2016-06-15 | reverse complement strand
GATCGCCGGCGAGCTGAGCGTGGACCGGCTCGTGGTGACCCTGTTGACCCTGCTCATCGAGCACACGCACGCCGAGCGGGGCGCGCTCCTGCTACCCCGGGAATCCGGGCTGGGCATCGCCGCGACCGCCCGCGCGGACCGGGGCGGGATCACCGTGGTCGCCGACCCGCGCCAGCTCGCCGCCGAACGGGTGCCGGAAACCGTCGTCGAGCACGTGCACCGGCGCCGCCAGCCGCTCGGCGGGCGTCCCGGCGAGCTGCCCGGCCGGCTGTCCGGCGACCGGTACCTGCGGGAGCAGCAGCCGGCCGCCCTGCTGTGTACCCCGATGCTGCGCGACGGCCGGCTCATGGCGGTGCTGTACCTGGAGCACCACCACCTGTCCACCTGGTTCAGCGCCGAACACCTGGACCTGCTCGACGTGCTCTGCGCACAGGCCGCGATCGCGCTGGACAACGCGAGCATGCACGCCCGGCTGATCGAGGCGAACCAGGTGCTCGACGCCGCCTTCGACCGGCTGCCGGTCGGGCTGATCCTGCTCGGCCCGGACCTGACCGTACGCCGCGCCTCGCCCCGCGCGGTGCAGGTCACCGGCCTGCCGATCCACCCCGGTACCCCGCTGGTGGACCTGTTCGACGTGCTGACCCCGACCGATGCCGACGGGCTGCCGTACCGGTTGGAGCCCGGGTTCGCCCGGGTCGGCGAGCACAGCGAGCCGATCCACCGGGACGTGCTGATCATCCTGCCGGACGGGCAGCGCCAGCGGGTACACACGTCCGCGATCCCGCTGCGCAACGAGGCCGACGAGCTGATCGGCGTCACGCTGCTGGTATCGGCGGCCTCAGGTCCGGCGACCCACTCCCACTAGGATCTCGCGGCGCTCGGCCTCGTCGTCCCCGGGCGACGGGCGCCACGAGGTCACCCAGGTCAGGCCGGGCCCGACCAGCTCGACGCCGGTGAACAGCCGCTCGATGTCGGCGCGCGACCGCAGTGACAACGGGTTCGAGGTCGCCTTGTACAGCTGCCCGACGGTGTCCGCGTCGTCCGGGCGCTCCTCCGGGGTGCCGTGCGAGATCACCAGGTAGCTGCCCGGGACCAGCCGCTCGCGCAGCTGCGCGACGATCCCGGCCGGATCGTCGGCGTCGGGGATGAAATGCAGGACGGCGATCAGCAGGACGGCCACCGGCTCGCTGAAGTCGAGCAGCTTCGCGAGGCGCGGGTCGGCGAGGATCTCGGCCGGGCGGCGCACGTCGCCGGGGATCGCGGCCGCCAGCGGGTCGTCGCCCAGGATGGCCTGGCCGTGCGCGACCGCGACCGGATCGATGTCGACGTAGACCACCCGCGACTGCGGGGCGACCGCCTGCGCCACCTCGTGCACGCTGCCGACGGTCGGGATGCCCGAGCCGATGTCGAGGAACTGCCGGATGCCCACGTCCAGGCAGAACCGGACCGCGCGGCCCAGGAACGCGCGGTTCGCGTGGGCGATCAGGGAGCTGCCCGGCATCATCGCCTCGACCTTCTCCACCATCTCCCGGTCGACCGCGAAGTTGTGCGAGCCGCCCAACGCGTAGTCGTACATGCGGGCCGCGTTGGGGCGGTCCAAATCGATGCCTTCAGGTGCCCAGGATGGCCGCTGCATCCGCCCATCATGTCAGAGCGGCACGGCACCGTCACCGCCCGCGAGATGTACCCCCGAGGTTCGCATTGATGTCGGTAGGTCGATAGGGTGTCCGGGTTCGTGCCTGGCAAGCGTTGTCTTTCACGGCCTCCCCCCGGGGTCGGGATGGGAAAGCCCGATGCGACGGCTCGTCCCCCTGCTCGTCCTCAGCGCGGCGCTTGCGGTGACCGCGGGCTGTGCCACCGCCACCCCCGGCGGGGTACCCAACTGGATCCAGCCAGCCGCCGACGACACCTCGACCGCACCGTCCGACGGTCCCTCGGCGAGCGCGTCCGATGCGGCGAGCGCCTCGGCCACCCCGACTCCGGCCGCGACGCCGACCAAGCCGCATGCCACGCCGAAGCCGACCACCCCACCCGCTGGATCCGGCCTCGTGCAACAGTTGCTGGCTCAGGTCAACCAGTTGCGGGCGCAGAACGGGCTGCCGCCGTACAAGTTGTCGAACGGCCTGATCGCCAGCGCGCACCTGCACAACGTGACGATGATGCCGCCGTCCACGTGCGGCCTGTCCCACCGGTGCCCCGGCGAGGCGGACCTCGGTCCACGGATCTCGGCGCAGGGCGTCAGGTGGCACTCGGCCGGCGAGAACATCGGCGAGTCCGGCCCGAACGCCAACACCGAGGCCGCCATCCTGGCTGCGGCCAAGGGGCTGACGATGGCGATGTACAACGAGAAGCCGCCGAACGACGGCCATCGCCGCAACCTCCTCAGCAGCGGGTTCACGATGATCGGCATCGATGTCGTGCGGGACGCCAAGGGTACGGTCTGGCTGACCCAGGACTTCGCCGGCTGAGCCAATAGACGCTTGTCAAGCCCTTGGTGGGATTTCCACGCAGTGTAAAGCCATCGACGCTAGTCGTAGTGTTGGAAGCTGGGCCAGAGCTCGTGCCAGGGCCGGCGCGGATTCCGGCACACGCAGATCGGGTCGCCCTGCTCCTCGTTGTCCAAGCCGACGCCGTTGTCCAGCCGGCCGACCGTCCCGCACTCAGCGAACCATCCCGAGGTACCGATGTCGCGCATGCTCACGACGACGGCCACGCCCGCCGAATCCGGCGGCGGACCGAACCGGTACAGCTCGTTGTGTCCACTGTAGACAGCGGGCAGGCCGTATCCCGGGTCGTACCGCGCCAGCGCGCCCGCCTCGCCGTAGTTGCCGGTGACGAGCACGGCCACCGCCCGGTCCGCGGCCGGCAGCGCCTGGTACGCCCGGGCGACCTGAGCGACGTAGGCCGGCCAGCCGATCGAGTCGCCGTCGGTCGAGTTCACCGCGGTGATCGCGGCGGGCACCGACCGCACCGGCAGCATCGGCAGGGACGCGAGGATCGAGACCGCGACGCTGACCGCGAGCGCGGCGACGAGCACCGCGATCCGGCGCGCGTGCCCGGCAGCCCAGCGGGCCACCGGTACGCAGCCGGCGGCGTACAGCGTGAGCAGCAGCGCGAAGGGGTAGTACGGCTGGCCACCGGTGGCCAGCACGAGTAGTAGGACGACCGGGTACGCCCAGGCGAACGCGCGGACCCGCCGCCATTGCGACGAGCACGAGGGCGGCGACCGCACAGAGGATCGACGCCACCCGGATGCTCCAGAGGTGGTCGCCGAACACCGCGATGCTCAGCTTCGCCAGCATCGGGGTCAGCGGCGGCTGGTCGACGTACCCCCACGCGGGATGCCCGGCCAGTACCGGAAGTACAGCTCGTCCCGGTGGTACCCGTACAGGTTGATGGTCGCCACGAGCAGCGCGGCGACGCCGAGCGCAACCGCGCCCACCGGTTTCCATGCGACTCGGGTCACCGGGGCAGCTTATGTCCTTCCCGGGCGGGATCCGTTCGCCTGGCTGGCTGGCGCCGCCTACGCGGGTGAGAGTCCGCTGCGGAGGGCCTCGCGCAGGACCGGCCCGGCGATCTGGCGGGTCTCCACCATCGCCGCCTCCCACCGGGCCACGGTCCTTGCCGCTGTTGCCAGGACCGGTTCGCAACAGGTCACTCCTGCCCTGCGCTCCCGTATCTTGTCCACTGTGGACAGTGCGGTACCCGCGGTCGATGCGGTCGGCCGCGGGTACCCGCGTGTGGCGGCTCACTCCCCGGCGGCGGCCGCCCTGGTCTGGTCGGCCGCGTCCTGGGCCGGCAGCTTGGCTTCTTCCTTCGTCGTCTGCGCCGCGTCCTGAGCGGTCTCCTTGACCTGTTGCGCGGCTTCCCGCGCGGACCCGGTGACCTCCTCGCGTACCTGCTGCGCGGACTCGGTCAACGGCTCGCGTACCTTGTCCACCAGGTCGCCGGCGTTCTCCTTCACCTGCTGGCCGGCGCGCCGTTCCAGGTCGGTCGCCGGGATCAGCGACGCGGTCAGCAGCCCGGCCCCGAAGGCGATCACGCCGACCGCGATCGGGTTGCCCTGGGTCTGCCGCGCCACCACCCGCGGCGCCTGCCGCACCGAGCCGGCGACGTCCGACGCCTTGTCCGCCACCGTCGACGAGACGTCCGACGCCTTGTCCGCAACGCTCGACGACACGTTCGAGCTGCTACCCATCACCCGGTCGCTCACGCCACGCATCCTCACTTTCATCGCGCCCCACCGGCGCCGGGCGACCCGGGTGGGTACCGTCCGGTCGGCCAGCAGGTCCACATTGCGCGCCAGGTCCGACCTGGTCGCCTCGATGTCGTCCCTTATCCGGTCGGGTTCTTCAGCCATTGCGCGTCCTCCTTCAGCGTCTCGACGGTCTGCCGGGGTACCGGTGAGACAGTACGTAGCCGCTGGCGCCCGGTCGCGTACAGCACGATCCCGACGACTGCCCACACCACCGCGACGATGAGCGCGGCCCAGCCCGGGTCCATGACATTGCTCAGCGCTGCCACGACCGCGAGGGTCACCAGCAGCGCCACCATGTACCCCGCGAACCCGGCGCCGCCGAGCATCCCGGCGGCCTTGCCGGCCTTGCGCGCCTCCTGGCGCACCTCGGCCTTGGCCAGCTCGACCTCCTGCCGGAACAGGTGCGACAGGTCGTCGCTGATCTCGCTGATGAGCTGGCCGACCGAGGTCTCCTCGGTGCCGTTGCGGGACGGCTGCGCGGTGGTCATCGGTTCACCCCGGAAGGCGGGGTGGGCGGCGGCTCCCACGGGCTCGGGGCCGGGGGCGGCTCGCTCACCGGTTGGGGCATGCCGGTACCGGTTGCCGCGTACTCGGTCGAGCCGACGACCGTACCGCCGCCGGGGTAGCCGGGCTGCGGATAGCCGGCCGGCTGCGACGTCTGCGGGTAATCGGTCGCCGCGGGGACCTGCGACGCCGGAGGCGGCGGGTACTCGGACCGCAGCGGGGCGGTCTGTGTCGGGCCGCTAGCGGTGCTCGTGGCGCTCAGCACGCCCTTGCCGACCCGCCCGACCACGAACCCGGCGACGGCCGCGGAGACCAGGAAGGTACCCGGGCGGCGCCGGGCGAAGTCCTGCACCTCCTCCAGCACGCCCTCCGGTCCGCGCTCGGCCAGATAGTCGGCGAGCTGTCGGCTGGTCTGGGCGACCCGGGACACCACGGTACGGGCCGGCGAGTCCTTGCGGTCGTATGCCATCTCGTCAAGTTCGTCGGCGAGCCGGCGGATACCCTCGGCGAGCCGGTCGTTCTGCGCATGGGCCTGATTGGTGACGCTGTCCCGGACGTCGGCGGCGACGCTGCGCGCCTGGGTCGCGACCTCGCCGGTGACCTGCCGGGTCTGCTCCTTCGCGGTCTGCGCCACGTTCTGAGCCGCCTGGCCGGCCGCCTCGGTGGGCAGACGAGCGCCGACCGGTGGCCGCTCCGACAAGCTGCGCGGCTGGCCGGCGGTCTGCCGGACCGGGCCGGGCTGGTCCGGGGCGCGCGCCCCGGTCTGGACCTCGTCCACGATGACCTCCGTCGGTGGGGTGAACGTTCCTCAGGGAGACGGCTACCCACCGCATCGCGCACCACACCGATCAACTGTGAATGGCACAGTGGTCCGGTGCACCAGTTCCTGATCGAGTTGTTCGGACTCGCCGGCCGGACGGCCCTGGTTACCGGGGCCAGTTCGGGCATCGGCCGCGAGATCGCCGAGGGACTGTCCCGAGCCGGCGCGCGCGTCGTCCTCGTCGCCCGCCGGGACGCGCAGTTGCGGGAGGTGGCCGAGGGCATCCGGCGGGCCGGCGGCCGGGCCGAGTGGGTCAGCGGCGACCTCGGCGACCGGGCCGACGTGGCCCGGGTGGCCGAAGCGGTACCCGAGCCGGACATCCTGGTCAACGCCGCCGCGGTCAACATCCGGCCACCGCTGCCCGAGCTGAGCACGGCGGACTGGGACCGGACGATGGCGGTCAACCTCACCGCGCCGTTCCTGCTCGGTCAGCGCTTCGGCCCGGCGATGGCGGCGCGCGGCTGGGGCCGCATCATCAACATCGTCTCGCAGCAGGCGATCCGGGCGTACGGCAACAGCGGCGCGTACGGCGCGGCCAAGGCCGGTCTCGCCGGGCTGACCCGGTCGCAGGCCGAGGCGTGGTCGGCCCGCGGCGTGTGCGTCAACGCGATCGCACCGGGCATCGTCGGCACCCGGATGACGAGCGCGCTCTTCGACGACCCGCCGCGGTGGGCGGGGCTCGCCAGGCGCACGATGGTCGGCCGCAACAGCGAGGTCACCGACTTCACCGGCGTGGCGGTGTTCCTCGCCAGCGCCGCGGCCGACTACATCACCGGTCAGACCATCTTTGTCGACGGCGGATTCTCGGTCGCCTGAGCCGCGCACGCGGCCGACAAGGCCGCCGCCGGGTCCAGGTAGGCCCGGGCGACCAGGGTCAGCCACTGGTACACGGCGTCCTCGCCGGGCGCGAGCGGACCGGGCCCGGCACAGCGCCCGGACAGCGACATGGTTTCGGCATGCGAACGCAGGTCCATCGCGCCGCCGACCCAGGCACCGGGCAGGTACCAGTTGTCGCCGGAGGCCGGTGGGGAGACCTGGGCGGATCAGTGGGCGGCGGCCGCCCCGTTCGTGCCGCCCGGCGCCACCAGGCCCAGCCGGTACGCGATCGTCAGCGCCGCCGAGCGGTTGTGCGCGCCCAGCTTGCGGAACAGCCGCGCCTGGGTGTTCTCCACGGTCTTGGCGGCAATACCGAGCGTACGGGCGGTCTGCCGCACGGTGTGCCCGCACGCGATGGAGTCGAGGATGTCGCGTTCCCGCGCGGTCAGCTCGGGTACCCCGCCGGGCCGTTCCTCCAGCCGCCCGACGAGGGTCTGGGCCAGCTCGTCGAAGTGCATCGCGGGCAACGCCACGTAGCCGTGCGACACCAGCGAGATGACCGGTGCCAGCTCGGTCGGTACATCGGCCGAGCGCACCAGCCCGCGTACCCCGCGCAGCAGCGCGTCGACCACGTCGGCGAGGTCGGGCTGGATCGACCAGACCACGACGGCCGGACCGTCGAGCGCCTCGGCGAACACCCAGTCATCCGGCCGCGGATCGATGAGCAGCACCGGCCGGGGGCCGCGGTGCCAGAGGAACCAGTGCTCGCGGTCGTCGAGCTGCGCGGTCGCCGTGAACACGAAGGGCAGCCCGGCTTCGACCAGTACCGTGGTCGCGTCGTCGAGGCACGTCCCGGCCGGAGCCCGGACCGTGACCAGCGGCGGCCGCCCCGGCTCGATGCGCGGCCGGCGCGGCGGCTGGCTGGCCGGGTCGGGTTCGAGCAGGCCAAGAGAGGTCGCCCTGGAAACAGCGTGTATCTGGTTCCCCACGCCTAGTTTCACGTAGATCCGGCGCTTGTGGTTCTCCACCGTGTGCGGGCTTATCTCCAACTGCGTCGCGATCTCCGGAACCGTGTGCCCGGCACCGAGTAGCGATACGATCTCCAATTCCCGCTCGCTGAGCGCGAGCCCGTCCGCGCCGGCCAGGTGCGGCGTACCGGCACCGACGCGCAGCGCGCGCAGCAGGCCGCTCAGGCCACGGTTGCCCGGTACCAGTGCGGTGATGTCGGCCTGTACGGCAGCCGCGAGTGCATGCGGCCCGAACTCGCTGTACATGACGACGACCTGTAGCGACGGAAAAGCGGTGCGCAACCGGCGAAGCTCGGCCACCATCTCCACCGCGAGCCGGTCGGCGTCCACGAGAACGGTGTCGGGCTGCCGCAACACGCACAGCGCGTACAGCGCATCCAGCTCTGCGGTCTGTCCGACCACAGCAAACTCTGGCCAACCGGCGAGGTACGCGCAGAGCGCGTCGCGTACCAGGCGCCGCGGCGACTGTACCGCCAGCCTTGTCGAGGCACCGGTCATCAGCAAACCTGAATCCCCAGGACCCTCCCGGCCCGACCCATTCGGGCCTGCGGAAGGGCATTCCGAAGCCTACGGCAGGCTTGCCATCAGGAAAAGAGTCTGGATGACATCGATGTCAAGGAATCTATACGGAGCCTCAGGGTCCGACTTGGTACGGGCGCATCATCTCGTTGTCCTCGTGGTCGATGATGTGGCAGTGCCACACGTACCGCCCCGCGATGTCGAAGTGCGCCTTGATCCGGGTGATCTCGCCCGGTAGCGCGAGCACCGTGTCCTTCAGGCCGGTCTCCCACGACTCCGGCGGCCGGGGATCGCCAACCTGCGCCGGCGCCTGCGCGCCGCCGAACGGCCGCCGGTCGAGCACCTCGAACTGCACCTGGTGCACGTGGATCGGGTGCCCGTCCTCGGTGAAGTTGCGGAACTCCCAGATCTCCGTCGCGCCCCGGCGCGGGTTCTCGGTGACCGCCGCCATCCACGGCAGCGGTGCCGGCGTGCCGTCGGCGTTGATGGTGCCCAGCATCCCCTCGGTCGGCGCCTCCGGGAACGCGCCGGAATCCAGCTCGTTGAGGGACAGCTGGCGGGTCACGCTCGCGCCACCGAGCTTCGCGATCGAGGGCAGCCGCAAGCGGTCCGGGGGCACGCTGCGGTCCGTGGACACGGCCGGCACCACCATGAACTTCAACACCTGTCCGGTGGTACCGGGGTCAGCCGGGTCGAAGTCGGTACCGACGGTACCGCCGCCGAACGGCTCGTCGGGGCCTTCGTTGATGAGGTACAGCGTCGTGCCGGCCGGTACCGCGCTGAAGTCGACGATGACGTCCATCCGTTCGGCCACGCCCAGTCGCGCCGCCGCCAACGCGACCGGTGCCGGCAGGAAGCCGCCGTCGGTGCCGATGGCCCAGATCGGCAGCGCGGCCGCAGCCGGCCGCTTCGCCAGCGGATTGGTCGCCACCTTCAGGAACAGCGTCCGGGCGTTGCATGCGTTGAGCAACCGGAACCGGTACCGGCGCCGCTCTACGGCGAGCACCGGCCACGTGTTCCCGTTGACCACCATGGTGTTGCCGAAGAACTCCGGGTTCCAGATCGGTGACACGTCGGTCGTCGGGATGAACGGGCCGTCCGGCGGGGTGTCCCCGAAAGTGCCCCGGGTGCTCGGGAAGAACAGCGTGTCGTCGGCGTTGAATGACCGGTCCTGGAAGATGAGCGGAATCTCGTAGTAGCGCTTGTTCGGACGGTCACCGGGCATCGGCGCGGGGCCGGGCAGCACCCCGGCCGGCAGGTCGGAAGACCCGCCGCGCAACAGGTACAGGCCGGTCAGTCCGGCGTAGATGTTGGTGCGCGTCATGCCGAGCGTGTGGTCGTGGTACCACAAGGTGGTGGCGCGCTGGTCGTTGTGGTAGTCGAACACCGCGCTGCCGGCCGGCCACGGTACGCCGGTGTGCCCGACGGACTCGGCCCTGAACCGGTCGTGGAACGTGCCGACCTTCGCCCAGCCTTTCGGGACGTCCCCGGCCGCGGGCAGGTACCACGCCTCCGGATAGCCGTCGTACTCCTCGAAGACGTGCGCGCCGTGCAGGTGGGTGACCAAGGGCACCGGTCCCCGGTACGGGCCGGGCGTCGTCTTGAACTCCGGTCGCATGTCCCGCCCCGCGGTGCCGCCGGGCGGGTTGGCCCAGTGCAGCGTCGGGTCGACCGGCAGCAGGTGCGGCCGGAAGCGCCCGGCCGAGGTCACCAGCTCGTTGGCCCACCGGACCCGCGTGGTGCAACCGACCTGCGCCTCGATGGTGAACGCCGGGTAGTGGAACGTCGCCGGGCCGCTGACGCTGCCGTACCCGAACACCGGCGTGGTCCTGAATCCGGGCGGCAGGATGCGCTGGTTGAACTGGCGCGCCGCGATCTCGTGGAAGTCCGTCCCGCCGACCGGCCGGCCGCCCGGCATCGCGGGCAACACGAACAGCGGGAGCACGTACTTCGGTATGCGGTTCGGGTCCAGCGTCCCGCCCGGTACCGGATCCGCGAACGCCTGCCGTCGCTCGACGAACGCGGCCGGTACGAGCAGCGCCGCACCGCCGACCGTGCCCGCCCTGATGAGATGACGCCGTGTGACCATCGGACTCCCCCACTCAGTTCCGCCGCATAGACATTCAGCCATCGAAGATTACCAACATCTTCGACGGCCACCGCAGCCACCCCAGGGGAAACATGGCGTTTCCGCGGACCCGCCCGGCCCACGGCAGCATTCGTCCACAGTGGATAGTGGTGGAGTGGTGGAGTGGTGGCCGGCGCTTACCGGTACAGGTAGAGCCGGACCCGGCTGGAGTCCTCGCCGGCGTGGATGCGCACCAGGTCGGCGACGTGGTTGACGATCAGTAGGCCGCGGCCGCCCGGCTTGTGGTCGGGCGGCGGCAGCCGGCCGGCGAGCGGGTCGGTCAGCCGGCCGCAGTCCTCCACCTCGCAGGCCAGCCCGCCCGGGATCCGCCAGATGCGCAGTACCCCGCCGGTGCCGGCGTGGACGAGGCTGTTGGTGGCCAGCTCGGTCACCGCGATCTCCAGGTCGACGATCCGGCTGTCGGCGAAGCCGGCCAGGTGCGCCTGTTCGGCGGCAAGGCGGCGCAGGCCGGCAAGCGCTGCGGGGTCGTCGAACGCCTGCGACACCACCGGACCGGCCGGTGCCGGCAGCGGCCGGTTGTGCGCCGCCACGATGTCGAACGGCGCGTACTCGGGGCTCGCCCACCGGTGGCCGGACCGGACCAGGATCGGGTGCGTACGTTCGGCCTCGATCAGCGCCCGGAAGCCGAGCCGGCTCGCGTCGTACGGGCACAGGATCGTGGCGGCCCGGCCGGCGAACGCGGCGTTGATCAGCGCGTCGTGCTGCGCGGCGGCGGCGTACTCCTCGGCGGTGCGCTCGGCCCAGATCGGCTCGCCGATGATGTGCGGATGGGTACCGGGGTGCTCGGCGATGAACGCGTGCAGCACCCAGGGGATGATCCGCCCCGGGTTGCGCCCGGCCACCGTCATGTCGGCGAAGCGCACCTGGTGGGCGGCCGGCCCGAGCGCCGAGCGGATCCGCTTGAGGTTGGACCCGGGTACCGCGACGAGAGCCGGCTGCCCGGCGGCCAGGGCAGCCTCCAGGAACGGGACGGTACCGGCGAGGTAGTCCTCCTCGTCGTGATAGAAGAGCCCCTCGTGTCCGTCGCCGTACTCACGATTCGCCCAGCAGCGCCGCGACGGCGGACCGGTTGGCCGCGTCGGCCGCGCCGACCAGCCGTAGTCCGGGACCACCGGGGATCCGGTACGCGCGCAGCAGCGGGGACCAGGTGGCGGCGGCGTCCTGCGGCCGGGCCGTGGCCGGGTGCGCCGGCCCCAACCGGGACAGCTGCGCGGCGGAGAACACCCGGCAGTCGTACAGGCAGATCGCCATCACCCGGCCGCCGGTGAAGACCGGGTTGACGTGCGCCTCGAACCAGACCACCCGCTCGACCTCCCCGGCCGGCCCGACCGCACCGGTCATGTCGGCCACCACCCGCACGCCGGCGTACCCGGTCCGCTCGGCGGCGGCGACATAGTCGGCCAGGGCGGCGACCCGCGCCGCGGGGTCGAGCTGGCCGACGGCGAGCAACTCGTCGACCGGGATCCCCCGCGCGGCCAGGGCCTCGCGCAGCGCGGCCGGCAGCTCCGTCTCGGTCAGGTAGAGGATCCGGTGGTGCTCGCGCACCCCGGCCGCGACGAACCGGGCCACCGCGTCGAGCCGCGCGCCGTCGTCGTCGAAACCCCAGCACACGTGGTCGCCCAGCCGTAGCCAGTCGACCGCTGCCGTGGCCGCCACCCCGCGTACCCCCCTTTCGTTCAGCGCTCACTGTACGACCCGCCGCCATCCGCCGCCGGTCACGAACGGGTGTTCCTGGTCGTCCACGGTCGACCGATAGGGTCGGGCGGGAGGCACCGTGGCGGAGACGGACGAGTTCGAGGCGCATCGCGACCACCTGCTCGGGGTGGCGTACCGGATGCTGGGCAGCCGCGCCGAGGCCGAGGACGCCGTGCAGGAGGCCTGGCTGCGGTACGCCACCGGCCGGCCGGACGAGCTGGCCGACCCGCGCGGCTGGCTCACCACGGTCACCGCGCGGATCTGCCTGGACGTGCTGCGCTCGGCGCGGGTACGCCGGGAGAGCTACGTCGGGCAGTGGCTGCCCGAGCCCGTCGTGTCCCGCCTGCCGGCCGACGAGCCCGATCCGGCCGACCGGGTGGCCCGGACCGAGGAGGTGAGCCTGGCGCTGCTCCTCGTCCTCGACCGGCTCACCCCGGAACAGCGCGTCGCGTTCGTCCTGCACGACGTGTTCGCGGTGCCGTTCGAGGAGGTCGCGGCGGTACTCGGTACCACCGCAGCGGCCGCCCGGCAGCTGGCCTCCCGGGGCCGGCGGGCGGTCGCCGGCGGCACCCTGCGGCACGACCGCGACCGGGCCGAGCAGCAGCGGGTACTGGTCGCCTTCCTCGCCGCCGCCGAGCGCGGAGACATCGACGGGCTGCTCGCCGTCCTGGCGCCCGAGGTGATCGTGATCGGCGACGGCGGCGGGGTCGGGCAGGCAGCCCGCGAGCCGATCACCGGCGGGCTGCGGGTCGCCCGGTTCCTGCTCAACCTGTACCGCCAGACCCGGCGGGCCGGGGTCCTCTCCGGGCCGGTACTCGTCAACGGCGACCTCGGCATGCTCGTGGAGCTGCCTGCACCGGACGGCAGCGACCAGCGCGTGGTGTGCGCCTTCGCGGTCGCGGACGGGCGGATCACCGGCGTCTTCAACCAGCTCAACCCGGCCAAGCTCACCCGGGTACCGGGCCTGCGCTGACACCCGCGCGCTCGATCTGCTCGTCGAAGGCGCGGTCGGTCAGCAACGGGATTCGGGGCATCAGATCCTCCTCACGGTCCTGCGGGGAGGACGGGACAGCGGCGCGGAACGTGACCGCGGTCGAGCTGACCCGGCGATCAGCGCAGCGTGATCACGTTGCCGGTGATGAGCGCGGCGGCGTCCGAGGCGAGATACGCGATGACCTCGGCGACCTGGGCCGGTGTGGCGACGTGGACGTGCGTGCTGCTGGCCGCGACGAAGTCCCCGACCGTACCGGTGACCCACCCGGTGTCGGTGACCGGCGGGTGGACCATGTTGGCAGTGATCCCGTGGTCGGCCAGTTCGATCGCCGCGGACATCGTGTAGTTCGTCTGCGCCGCCTTCGCGGCGCCGTAGGAGACCTCCTGCGGGAAGCCGAGGTCGCCGCCGGAGGTCAGCCCGATGATGCGGCCCCAGGTCGCGCCGCGGGCCGCGTGGCGGCGGGCGAACTCGGCGATGAGCAGCGCCGGGGCCATCGCGTCCACGGCGAACTGCGCGGACCAGGTGGCCGCGCTCACCTGCCGCAGGCCGCGACCGTGCCGGTCGAGCGTGGCCGGGCTGAAGGTGTCCGCGACCCATCCGGTGGCGTTGTTGATCAGGACGTCGACGTTGCCGAGAGCCGCCACGGCAGCGTCGAACAGCCGGGGCGCGGCGGCGGGATCGCACAGATCCTCCTCGACCGCCAGGGCTGCCCCGCCGCTCGCCGCGATCTCGGCCACGACATGACCGGCGTCGCGGGCGCGGTTGCGGCGGTAGGTCTCCGGTACCCCCGGGTCGGGCGGGTCCTCGACGCGCCGGTACGCGCACAGCACCGCGCAGCCCGACGCGGCGAGGGCGAGCGCGGTTGCCGCCCCGATGCCGTGGTTGGCTCCCGTGACTATCGCGACGTGCCGTGCCGGATCACCCATAACACGGCACGATGTCTCCATGCGTGGACGGTTGCAAGCTGATGGTTCCGTGCCGCGGTCGTCCCGGCACGACTACTGGGGCGTGGTCCTCGACGCACCCGAGGCGCCGGCCCTGGCCCGGTTCTACGCCGATCTCCTCGGCTGGGAGATCGCGAGCGAGGACCCGAAGGACGCCACCATCGGGCCGCCGGACGGGGTGGCCTATCTGGGCTTCCAGACGTCGCCGGAGTACCGGCGCCCGGTCTGGCCACCGGCCGACGGGCAGCAGCAGATGATGCTGCACCTCGACTTCGAGGTCAGCGATCTCCCCGCCGCGGTGGCCCACGCGGTCGAACTCGGTGCGCAGGAGGCCGGGTTCCAGCCGCAGGACAACGTGCGCGTCATGCTCGATCCGGCCGGGCACCCCTTCTGCCTGTACGTGGACACCTGATCCGATCGTCGGGGATGCGACGCAGCACGGCGGAATAGCGTCTGGCGTGACAGTCTCGGCGCAGGGCATCAGTGCGCTGGAGGGGTCGTGGACATCCGGCGACTCGGGCTCGTGTCGGCGCACCGGTCCGGTCGACCGATCGCCCTCGGGCCGCGCCGGCAGCGGTTCGTCCTCGCGGTGTTGGCGCTGGAGGTCAACCGCGCGGTACCGGTCGACCGCCTGGTCGAGCTGGCCTGGCCGGTCTCCGCGCCGCGGACCCGCCCCGCACGCGATCCAGGTGTGCGTGTCCTGGCTGCGGTCAGCCCTCGCGGATGCAGGGGTGGAGCCCGGCGAGGCGCAGATCGGCACCCGGGGCGGTTCGTACATCCTGCGGGCCGATCCCGAGCAGATCGACGTCCATCGCTTCCATGCCCGCCTGCCCGGCTGACCGCGCTGGAGGACCGGCTGGAAGCCCGGCTGCGGCTCGGGCAGCACCGCGCCGCGCTGGGCGAGCTGGCCGACCTCATCGAGGTGCACCCGACCCGGGAACGGCTGGTCGAGCTGCACATGATCGCCCTGTACCGCAGCGGCCAGGCCGGCCCGGCCCTGGCGGCCTACCCGGCAGCTCCGCGAGCGGCTGGCCGACGACCTCGGCCTCGATCCGGGTCCGCGACTGCAGGAGCTGGAGCTGGCGATTCTCCGCAACGAACCAGAGCTGGCCGGACCCGCCCCGGCCGGGCGGGGAACGGATCGCGGTCACGGTCCCGGCCGTGCCGAGGGAGCTGCCGCCGGAGGTGCGCGGGTTCACCGGCGGGCGGCGGGCGATCGACGAACTGGATCAGGTACTGGCGCACGCGGCCGCGTCCTCCGCAATGGCGATCGCGGTCGTGTCGGGTACCGGCGGGGTCGGCAAGACCAACAACGGACTAGGGTGCAGTGTCCATATGTACCGAAGTTCCGGTGCCGGATCTCGGTGAGGGAAATTCCTCAGGATGATCCATCGCTTACCCATCCCCAAATCTAGACCGTCCACAAAGGAACGAGGCCGGCACCCCTCCCACGGACTACCGGCCCCCTCCACCCAGCGGCGACGCCGGGAGAGCTACCTCGCAGGCGGACCCAAGATCCGATCAAGCGTCCAGTCCTCGGTGCGCTGCCCGTGGGGTGAGTGCCATGTCTGAGTACCACGACAGCGGTACCTGCGGTCCCTGGTGCTGCGCCAGCACCTAGCGAAGCTATCCCAGGTGACCGGGACGCCACACCATGCGCAGACGCCGGTTAGGTTGTCACTCACGACCATCACCATTGCCGATCTTGTTTGCCTGTTTTCCAAGCTGGACAAGCGCCCTACCGACCGTGTACGCAACGCGCGGCCGTAGAGTGGTTGCGTCGCAACGGATTTCGATCAGGACTGTTTCCGGCGTCGCGGCAAGGGCTGCAGGGCAATGCTTACCGGGCTGATGATGATCGGCGTCGAGCGGTGCGCACCGTTCGCCTCACCGGCGGTACATTCCGAGGGGTCGCACCAGCTTGGGTGATCGGCGTTCATAGGGACCGCCTTCCGCTGCGCGCCCGCCACGCCTGCCCTCTGGTCAGCAGCGGCCTATCCGTGGTGCTCACGTTGGGTACTCGCGAGTCGGTAGGTAGTTGGCCCAGCGGCGGCCGTTCACCGGCACAACATCGCCGTCTGACAGCCGCGGGCAACCACTTGCGGCGCCGTAGTCGGGACCGGGCAGTGCCCGCGTCTCCGTAGCTTTGGGCGCCTTCCGGCGTCGCCACCATCGCAACATCGCGGCGTACCTCCAACCGGACGGCGGGCATAGAATCGACCAAAAACGCCCTGCTCAGGTAGCGTCACGGACACAGCGCGTGGTTGTGAATGGGTGTGCTGTCTCCACCCTGCTCCAAAGGAAGGTTTCGACAAACAGGTGAGCGAACTAGGCCCGACACTGAGGGAAGCCCGCGAGCGGGCCGGACTCAGCCTGTCTGGCATGGCTCGGCGTACCGGCTACAGCCGCAGTTACTTGGGCAATGTGGAAACGGGCGTACGACAGCCCACCCCGGCGGTTATCAGAGCCTATGAACGCGCGTTAGGAGAGGACGTGTATCGGCGTACCGTGTTAGTCGGTATGGCTTCCGCCGTTGTGGGTGCCGCCGTGCCTGACGTCGCCGTAGACGTCGTGCGAGGCATTGCCTCAGAGCGGAGTCGACTGCTATCAACGGTGCAGACCTCGCATGAGGTTGATAAGGTAATCGGCTCGTTAGTCGCGAGGGATTCCCCCTCTGTGGGATCACTGCTCAAATGGATGCGCAGCGGCCCGCCGGTACTACGCGTCAACGCGGCTGGAATCCTCGCGAAGGTGGGCGCTCCCGCGATGGATAACGATGTTGTGCGGGCGTTGAAAGCCGACCACGAAGCGCGCGACCTATACTTGACGGCTGTCGTTAGTCGTGTCCTAGGCGTGCCGTGGGATTACGCCGGGCACCTTGCCGTTAATGGCCAGCCGCTCAGCGATCCACGCGACATTGAGTCTTTCGCCGCCGAGGTTCGCAACCCCTACGATAGCGGCGCCCGGTGGTGCAGCGTTCTCATGCTCGCCAGAACCGGCTCGGAGGATCCGACCACCGTTTGCGCCGCTCTCACTGGCGCGTTGAAACAGGAAACCTCACGAGAAAATCTGCGCGCGATTGGATGCGCGCTCGCAGGTGTTGACCCGCTCACCGTATAGGGAGAATCCGTGTTCGTCGTGCACGTCGGCAAGGGTGAAGAGGTACTCTCAACCATTAGTCGCGAGGCTGCCTCGCGAGAGATTCGGAACGCCGCAATCACTCTCATCGGCGCCGTTGAGCGCTGCACGGTAAGCGTGATGCCCAAAGGAAACGCGCTCGACGATATTCTGACCGACTATGAGCACCCATTGGAGCTGACCGGTACCGGCGAAATCGTAGACGGTAAGGTACACGTGCACGTTTCAATGGGCGGGGAAAACGGAACGGTCGCCGGTCACTTGCACTCGGCTGAGGTAGACCATTGGTTTGTGCGCGCCTACGTGACGCCTGTGTAGACAACTAGGGGACTTGGGCCGGCGAAGCCGTCACGGTTGAGTCAAGTCTGACGTTCTGGTCGAGTCTTTGTCTGTTGTGGACGGTCGGGTTGGTGGTTATGCCACGAGGCATGACCGTTCGGCGAGTTTGTTGTAGGCGCGG
>WNGG01003658.1_pt1 | contig 17326 bp, 15 predicted proteins | sample 5400661 | NCBI WGS metagenome assembly WNGG01 (sample SAMN13153372, study PRJNA577476) | soil metagenome | isolation source: 100 cm soil or saprolite under Garry oak tree replicate 1 | place: USA:California | collected 2016-06-15 | reverse complement strand
GAACAGATATCCGGCCGAGACCGGGCGCCCCGCTCATAGCGGTATGCGCGGGTGCCGTGGCGGCCCCGCTGGTCTTCGTCGCGGCCACGGTGGCGGAACGAGTGCGCGGCAAGTCCGGCCGGACTCCGTCTCGGAGGACCGGCTAGGAAGCTAGTCCACGTTGCGTAACGTCATCATCTGCCGCGATCGCGCGTCAGCTCCAGCATGATGTGCTCGTGCCACCGCTGATGCTGCCTTGACGAGAACCTCGACGAGCGCCCCGGTGCACTCCTGGCAGATCAGTCCAACCGGCGCTGGATCGAGGTTGGCCTGAGGTGATACTGACCGATCGTGTGACTCTGAGTGACGGGCACGGTTCGGGAGAACGCGCGCGGACCCGCCTGCACCTTCAAATTCATCCCCGTCGCTCTCATCGGCAAGCCGCTCCCTGGTACGGAAGCGCGTTGGAGTAAGTAACGCCCACCAGGCTCGGGGTGAGGGCACGCAACCGTGCCCTACCCCGAGCACCAACGCGCAGAGCTGGTCCATCCGTGCACGGTCGTCATCCGCATTGAGCCGCCCTCTGAGCCGTGTATCACTCGATCGGGCGCTAAAAGCTGAAGGTCCGTCGGGGGCATCCTGTGTTCCGGGTCCTGGTGTCTCGTTACGATTCGTATCGGCCTTCTGCGCTCCGTGGCAAGATGCCCGGTGAATCCCTGTCAGGCGGAGCGTGATGCGCTGCGGGTGAGCGCTCCGGGCATCGAGAGCGGGGGCTGTCACGCCAAGCTGGCAGCCGGGGCCGCGGCGGTATATCCGCGTGCAGGTCGTGTCGCTGACCAAGAAAATCCCGCCCGGCCGGAGCGCGGCAGCGGACCTGTGCGGGGACGTACTGGGCTGGGCCCGGGACGGCTGGTGGTTCCGGGCCTGGTCAGGGCGGTGCGGGCCGGGTGGCCGGTGTCTAGGTCTAGGCGGCCTGCTCGTCGTCGGTGATGGTGACGGTGACGCCGAGGGCTTGCAGGCCGCGGAGGTGGTTGCGGATCTTCTTGTCCCGGTTGATGCGGCTGGCGTAGAAGTCCGGGCCGAGGTCGCGGTAGCGGGCGGCAGGATCGGCCAGCAGGTGCCAGACGATGATCATGATGGAGCGGGCGACTGCGGCCTGGGCGATCGCCTTGCCGCGGCGGCGGGCGATCCGGGCATACCGTTCGCCCAGGAAGGTGGCGGTGCGGGCCGCGCCGATGGCGGCCTGCCCGGCGGCGGCGCGGGCGTAGCTGTTGCCCTTCTTGGGCTTGCCCTTGCCGTGCCGGGTGCCGGACTGGGCCGCGGACCGGCACAGCCCCATCCAGGACACCAGGTGCGCCGGGGTAGGGAAGGCGGCCATGTTCAGGCCGATCTCGGCGATGATCACGATGGCCAGCCACACGCTGATGCCGGGGATCTCGGCCAGCCGGTGCGCGGCGGCCAGCACCGGCGAGCCCGGGGTGACACCGCAGCCCGGGCCGGTCTGCCCGGAGGCGTCCACGCCCCAGGACCCGGGCACCTCGGCGAGCGCCGCGATGGCCTGGTCTTCCATCCTGGTGATCTGCTGGTCCAGGAACGCGACCTGGCCCAGCAGCATCCGGGCGATCACCCCGTGGTGGGAATCGAACATACCGTCCAGCGCCTCGGCGAGGGCATCCCTCTTGGCCCGCAGCGGCCCCTTGGCCAGGTCCGCGAGCGTGCGCGGGTCGCGTTCCCCGGCGGCCAGCGCGGCCACCATCGCCACCACCGACTTGGCCTTCATTCCGTCCGCGGCTACCGAGGTGATCTTGATCATCGCGTCCTCGAGCAGCTTCTCCAGCCGCTGCAGGCACCGGGTCCGCTCAGCGACCAGGTCCTGCCGGGCCCGGGTGAAGTCCCGCACCCGCCGGATCGCGGCCGGCGGCACGAACGACGGCCGCAGCATCCCCTGCTGGGTCAGCCGGGCCAGCCACATCGCGTCCAGCTTGTCCGTCTTCGGCCGCCCCTTGAGGTTCTTCGCCTGCGACGGGCTGACCAGTTGCACCGCCAGCCCGGCGGTCTCCAGCACGTAATACCAGATCCGCCAGTAGTCCGAGGTGCTCTCCAGCGTGACCATCTGCACCTGGCACCGGAGCAGCTCCCGGCCCAGCCCGGCGATCTGCGCCCGGGTCGCCGGCACATTGTCCCAGATCCGGTTCACGAACCGGCCCGGCCGGGCCGGGTCCGGGGTGCGCAGGCACACCACCCCGGACGCCTTGGCCACATCCACCGCGGCCACCCGCTCATACATGACTTCGTGGTCCTCATCCGGGACCACCTGCGGCTTGCGCACCGCACCCTCCTATGCTTGAACCGGTTGATCAGCGGGCTGCCCGGGGACCCGGGGTCAGTGCGTAAACGCGCGAAGTCTGACCAGCGTGCTCGAGGCAACAGGAAGCGACCCTCCGGGTCAGGGTCCCAGCGCCAGGCTTTTGGACGGGCTCTTATCCCAAGGAAGCACCGGCATTACGGGCAGCCCGCGCCATCATCCCGCAACCCGCCAGTCCCGGCAGGCCCAGCACCACAACACGCCCAGGCCCCAGCCAGCTACGGCGCCGCACCCCGGATTCTCTCGCGAATGCGACCACCCCCCGGGTGACGAGGCTTTTGGCGAGAACTACCCCCGGATCGCCACGGGACATCCGCCGAGGTGGCCGCCGTCCTGCGCAAGCTTCATGACCTGGCACCCCCGACATCCTTCGACCCGGGCCCATTGGAGCCGTTCGTTCGCCTCGAGGCGAGGATAGAAGCGGCCAGCACCGTGTCGCCGAGTGACCGCGACTGGCTGCGCGAGCACCTCGCCGAACTACGAGAACGATGGGCACATTTGCCTGCCGGCCTTCCCTGGTGCGTCGTGCACGGCGACGCCTGGGTTGGGAACGTCGTCGCCACCGACGATGGCGAGGTCGTCCTCCTCGACCTGGAAGGCCAGCCGGTAGTTTCCAGCGAAAAAACAACGATCTGCTGACATGTCTGCGACGGGATGCGCTCAGGGGGGAGGAGGCTATCGTGCCGTCGATCATCGGCTGGCAGATGGTGGTGATGGTAGGTGGCGACGCGGGATGTGTTCTCCGCGCAGGAGCTGGCGCGGCTGCGCGGGTTCGGGGAGATCACCCGGGCGGAGTTGATCCGGTATTTCACCCCGACCAGCGCCGATGAGGTGTTCCTGGGTACGTTCACCGGCCCCCGCAACGTCTTGGGCGCGGGAGTGCAACTGTGCACGCTGCCATGGTTGGGGTTCGTGCCGGACGAGGTGACTGTGGCCCCGGCGGCCGCGGTCGGCCGACTGGCCGACCGGCTGGGCATCCCGGCCGAACAGCTGTCCGGTTACGGTGAGCGGTCCCAGACTCGCACCGATCACCTGCGGCAGATCGTGCGCTACCTGGGATGGCGGCAAGTGGATCCGCCCGCCTGGAAGGAACTGGATGAGTTCCTGTCCGCGCGGGCAATGGAGCACGATTCACCGAAGTTGCTGTTCACCCTGGCGTGCGAGTTCTTGATCTCCCAGCGGATGGTACGCCCCGGTGTCGTGCACTTGCTGGAACACGTCGCCACCGCCCGCGAACGGGCACGGCAAGAGACCTGGATGCTGCTGGCACCGCAGGTCAGCGACCCTGCCCGCCGCGCGGAGCTGGACGGGTTGCTGGTGGTTGACCCGATGGTGGGCCGAACCCGGCTGACGTGGTTGCAGACAGGGGCGACCACCTCCAGCCCGGACGCGGTGAAGACCGAGCTGGACAAGCTGGCGTTCCTGCGCGGGCTGGATGCGCACACGCTGGATCTGTCGATGCTGCCGGCCGACCGGCAGCGTTTTCTGGCCGGGGTGGGACGGCGGCTGACCGGGCAAGCCCTGGCAAGGAGCGACCCGCAGCGACGTTACCCGATCTTGCTGGCATTGCTGGCGCAGACCGCCACCGACGTCCTCGATGAGGTGGTGCTGCTGTTTGACCAGGCCCTATCGGGCCGGGAGTCCGCGGCGCGGACTCGCTTGTCGGAGATGCTGGCCGAACGCACCCGCAGCGGCGAGGACCGCCAAGAGCTTCTGGATGAGATCTTGGCGATCGTGCTGGATGGCGACACCGGCGACGAGCAGGTAGGAGCGCTGCTGCGCGAGGGGATCGGCATGCCCCGGATGCGCGCGGCCTGGCAGGCCCGACAGCAACGGCTGCCCCGTGATCACGGGCACCTGGCGATGCTGGACGCGTCGATGAGCTACCTGCGCCAGTTCGCCCCCGCGGTGCTGGCCGCGGTTCGCTTCGCCGTCGGCACAGGCACCGACACCGGTGAGGTGCTGCAAGCGGTGGAGATGCTGACCGAGCTGTATGCCACTGGGGCCCGCAAGGTCCCCTCCGGCGCTCCCACGGGGTTCGTGCCGGCCCGCTGGGCCGGCTACCTGCACACCGCGGCGGAACGCGAGGACGTCACCGCCTACCGGCACTACTGGGAATTGTGCGTGCTGCTGATGCTGAGGGACGGGCTGCGCAGCGGGGATGTGTTCGTCCCCGGCTCGCGCCGCTACGCCGACCCCGCCTCGTTCCTGCTCACCCCCGAGCAATGGGAATCCCGCCGGGACGAGTTCTGCCACCTGGTCGGCAAGCCCGCCGACGCCGGTGAGGCGCTTGAGGCAGCCGAAGCCGATCTGCACCTGGCGCTGGCCGATCTGGATGCCCAGCTCGCCGCCGGAGACCCCGAGGGGGTCCGGCTGTCGGAGGACGGGGAGCTGATCATCCCGCCGTTGTCGGCCGAGGACGTGCCCACCGAGGCCGAGGCGCTGCGCGATGAGCTGGCGGCCATGCTGCCGGTGTTGCCGCTGGCCTCGGTGCTGGTCGAGATCGACGCGCGGACCGCCTTCACCGACCACCTGGTGCACGCAGGCGGCAAGGTGAACCGCCCGCCGGAGCTGAAACGCAACCTGCTGTACGTGATCATCGCCGAGGCCACCAACATGGGGCTGGCCGAGATGGCCGCGGCCACCGGGATCTCCTACAACGCACTCGCCTGGACCGCGGAGTGGTACTTCCGGGCCGAGACGCTGGCGGCCGCCAACACCGCGATCGTGGACTACCACCACCGGCTGCCGTTCGCCCGGGAGTTCGGGACCGGTACCCTGGCCTCCTCCGACGGGCAACGCTTCCCGGTTCAGGGGAAGTCGATCACCGCCCGGCACCTGTCGCGCTACTTCGCCCGCGGGGCGGGCATCAGCGCTTACACCGCCGTCTCTGACCAGCACGCCACCCTCGATACCAAGGTCATTCCCGCCAACGCCCCGGAAGGCCATTTCGTACTGGATGCGATCTTGGGTAACACCGACCCGCCGATCCTTGAACACGCCACCGACACCCACGGGGTTGTTGGCCAATTTCGCGCTGTTCGACCTGGTCGGCAAGCAACTCTCCCCCCGGATCCGGGACCTGGGAAAAATCACCTTGTGCCGGCCCGGGCCCCGAGCCGGCTACGTGGCCCGCTACCCGCACGCCGGCCCGCTGCTGACCCGCCGACTGCAAACCGATTTGATCATCGCCTGCTGGGACGACCTGCTGCGGGTCGCCGCCTCGGTGCACGGCGGGCACACCACCGCCGCCCTGGTCGTCGGCAAGCTGTGCTCGTCGAAGAAGCAGCAGAACACGCTGACCGCCGCGATGAAGGAGTACGGCACGCTGCGCCGCACGATCTACGCCGCCGTAACTAATAGCTACCTGGCCGATGAGACCTACCGGCGGCGGATCGGCCGGCAGTTGAACAAGGGCGAGAACATCCACACCCTGCGCCGCAACCTCGCCTACGCCCACCAGGGAAAGCTGCGGCGCCGCTACCACGAGCAGCAAAGTGAGCAGATGTGGTGCCTGACGGTGGCCACCAACGCGATCGTGTGCTGGATGACCGAGTACCTCGGACTGGCCGTCGCCGCCTTGCGCGCCGCCGGACGCAGCGTCGACGACGAGCTCCTTGCCCACATCTGGCCCACCCACCACGAGAACGTGCACTTCTACGGCACGCACACCGTCGACATCGACGGGGAACTGGCCAAGCTCGACGCCGACGGCTACCGGCCCCTACGCACCACCACCACTCTGGGGGACTGAACCGCCTCTCGCACCCTGAACGTTTGCCGCAGGAAATGCCGGATTCCCCGCGGCAGCGCCGCGGGGGGGCCCGCCGCGGCCCGGGGCGGACGTGCCGGGACGCGGAATGTCAGACCGTTCCGGCATCCTCGACCTGTACGCATTTCCTGCGGCAAACCCGGCGGAGGGACCCATGGGCCAAGTCATCCCGATGCCCGGCGCGGATCCGGCACCGGCCTTCGCGCACGCGGCCGAGGCGTTCCTCCTCGCGCATGCTGGCCCCGCCGCCTGGTCGCCGGGGACCGCGGCGAAATACCGGCAGACCCTCACCGCCCTGGCCGGGCACCTGGCCGCCGTCGCCCCGGCCGCGGCCGGCGACATCGCCGTGCTGGACACCCCACCCGGCGCCGGCACCCTCGCCGCGGCGTTCACTGCAGCGTCCGGCTCCCTTGCCCCGGCCACCCGGGCCCGGCACCTGGCCGCCCTGCGCTCCGCGCTTGCCTGGCGCCGCCGCCGCGGCTGGCTGGCCGGCGACCCGACCAGCGGCTGGGCCCGGCCCAGGGTCCCCGTGGACACTACCCGGGCCCTGACCCGCGGCCAGGTGGCCGCGCTATGGCGGCTGGACATGCCGCTGCGGGACAAGACCCTGTGGCGGATGCTGTATGAGACCGCCGCCCGCGCCGAGGAGATCCTCGGCCTCGACGTCGAGGACCTGGAGCTGCCGGACAAGCGGGCCCGCGTCGTCTCCAAGGGCGGCATGACTGAATGGGTGCACTGGCAGACCGGAGCCGCCCTACTGCTGCCCCGGCTGCTCGGCGGCCGCCGCCACGGCCCGGTGTTCCTGGCCAGCCGGCAGCCCGCCCGCGCGGTCGCCACCGCGGACCTGTGCCCGGTCACCGGCCGGGCCCGGCTGTCCTACCGCCGGGCCGCCGAGCTGTTCGAGCAGTCCACCCGGCGGCTCGCCCATCCCAGCGCGGCCGCTGCCGAGCTTGCCGGCCTGGACGGCTGGACCCTGCACCAGCTCCGGCACTCGATGCTCACTCACGAAGCGGAGAACGGCACTAATACGCCGACCTTGCTCGCCCGCTCCCGGCACGCCTCCGTCCGGTCCCTCGAGCGCTACGCCCGGCCCGGCCCTGAAGCCGTCGCCCGTCACGTCGCCGCCACCGACCCCGCTGCCCGGCGCCGCCCACCAGCCGGATAACTGGCAACGCACGGCCCGGCAAATCGTTGGTTTGCGCGGGAAACTACCGAGAGCCCCGCACCCTGGGAGAGGCGCGCTCTCGTTGTTACAGACTCGTTACATGGGGTGGCTTGACTGCGGATCCGGCCCGGAATTACGTTTGCCCAAACGTTTTGTCATTACGACAAAACGTTTGGGCATGGCTGTCGGTCCTGAAGCCGGCGGCCCTGATGCCGTGGTTCCTGATGGGAGGCTTCCGATGGCAAGCGCTTCAGATGACGCCGGGCCGGCCGCACGCGGACTGAGCCGGCGTGGGTTCCTTCAGGTGAGCGGCGCCGCCGGCCTGGCGGCGGTTGCGACCGCGTGCGGCGCGGGCGGCGGGGCCGGCGGGGGCGGCTCCTCGAGCAAATCACTGAGCGTGGTCTGCGAGTCCGGCGGGTACGCCGAGCTGACGGCAATCGCCCAGCTGTTCAAGAAGCAGACCGGGACGACCGTGACGCTCAATCAGCTCCCGTATGACGGCCTGTTCAGCCGCGTGTCGAGCGAGCTCTCGACCGGGACGCTGTCCTTCGATGTGGCGGCGCTCGACGCTATCTGGCTGCCGACGTTCGGCGCGAAGCTGCTGCCCCTTGATGAGCTGTTCACCCCAGCAGTGAAGGCGGATCTTTTCGCCGCGACGCTCGACGAGGGCCAGATAGGCGGCCATTACGTCGGGATGCCGGGCTGGACCAACGTGGAGATCCTGTACTACCGCAAGGACCTGTTCGAGGACAAAGCACAGCAGTCCGCGTTCAAGGCGCGGTTCGGCTACGACCTTACGCCCCCGACGACATGGCAGCACTTCACCGACACGGCCCGGTTCTTCACCAAGGGCGGCCTGTACGGCACCGACGTCAAGGGTGACGTGGAAACCGAGTGGCTCGCCCACGTCTTGCAGGCCGGGTCCCCCGGCGTCGTGCTCGACGACAGCGGCAAGGTGATCATCGACAACCCCCAGCATGTCGAGGCCCTCACCTTCTACAGCAACCTGAACAACCAGTACAAAGTCGGCCCGCCCGGCGCCGCGCAGACGGGCTGGCCCGAGGCGCAGAACCTGTTCTACCAGGGCAAGACAGCGATGACCCGCTTCTGGGCGCACCTGTACCGGCAGATCCCCGCCACCGCACCGGTCTACGGCAAGGTGGGGGTGGCACCCATGATCGCCGGGACCGCCGGTATCGGCGGCATCCCGGGGCCGTTCTACCTGTCGGTTCCGGCGGCAGGCAGCAAGAACGACCTGGCGGTGAAGTTCATCCAGTTCGCCTACGATCACAATGCCCTCGGGATCCAGTCCGCGCTGGGCCTGGCAGCGCGCAAGTCAGCGTTCGAGCAGTACGCGAACAAGCCCGGCTATGAGAACTTCACGCCGCTCTTGACGACCCTGAACGCCCCGGCCACCCGGACGCGGCCCAAGACCCCGAAATGGCAGCAGATCGTGAACACCGTGCTGGTCCCGATGATCCAGCAGTCACTGGCGGCAAGCCCGAATTACCAGGCCTTGCTGGCTTCCGCCCATAGCAGCGTGCAGAGCCTTGTCCAGTGAAGCCGAGGCCGGCACCCGGGCACCCGCCGTCCGGGCGCGACCAGGGCGTCTGGCCGGCGGGCAGCCCGTGCGCCGGGGGATCCCGGACCGGACCTTCGCACTGCTGTTGATGCTGCCAGCCGCCTTGTTCCTGGCCGCGTTCGTGCTCTGGCCGCTGATCACGCTGGTGGTCAACAGCTTCTACAACATCGCGCCGCTGGCGGGCACCCGCACCTTCGTCGGCCTGGACAACTACCGGGCAGCGTTGAGCTCATCGGCATTTACCAGCGCGGCGCTGCGGACCGTCGTATACGCGGTGATCGTCGTCACCATGGAGTTCACCCTCGGCCTGGGCACCGCCCTGCTGTTCAACGCGCTCGGCGACCGTTCCCGGGTGCTGCGCACCTTCTTCCTGTACCCGCTGATGATCGCCCCGGTTGTGGCCGGCATTTTGTGGCGCTACCTGCTCATCGACAACTTCGGCATCGTCAATCACCTGCTGACCAAGGCCGGCATCCTCAGCTCGCCGTCGGAGATCAGCTGGCTTAGCGATCCGCATATCGCCTTGTTCTCCGTCTCGCTGCCGGACATCTGGCTGACCACGTCGTTCATGTCGCTGATCCTGTTCGCCGGGCTGCAGACCGTCCCCCCGGACCTCATCGAGGCCGCGAGGATCGACGGCGCCGGCCCGGTGCGGATGCTGGCCAGGATCATCTTGCCGCTCCTGCGCCCGGTGATCGCCGTCGCGCTGGTCGTGCGCGGCATCGACGCGCTGAAGGCGTTCGACATCATCCTCATCCAGACCCATGGCGGCCCGCAGGACGCGACGCAGGTGCTCAGCCTGCTGATCTACAACACCATGACCAGCTTCAGCGAGCCAGGGCTGGCTTCGGCGATGTCCGTGATATTTCTCGTGGTGATGCTCGCCGTGGCCTTCTTCGCGATCCGGCTGATCTGGCGACCGGGAAGGCGGTAACGATGAACGCACTGGTGCTCCGCCCGGGGCTCGCGCGGAATGCCGTGTGGGCACTGCTGGCCGTGGTGCTGATTCTTTACGCGTTCCCGTTCGCCTACTTGATCCTCACCTCCTTCAAGCCGCCGCTGGATGCGATCTCGTCTTCGCCGACGGTGTGGCCGCAGTCGTGGACCCTGGTGAACTACCGGTCCGCGCTGGGGACGACCGGGGTGCCCGCCGCGCTCATCAACAGCGTCGTCACCGCGGCCATCAGCATGGTGCTTTCGCTGGTGCTCGCCGTGCCGGCGGCCTACGGCGTGATCAGGTACGGCACCTTCACCGGGCGCTTCTTCATCATGCTGGCACTGGTCACGCGCATGATCCCGCCGGTCGCGATCGGCGTGCCGCTCGTCAGCATCATGGCGAGGCTGCACCTGACCGACACGTCGATCGGGCTGGCGCTGGCACAGACGACCATCTCCCTGCCGCTGTCGATCTGGCTGATGGCCAGCTTCTTCGAGGCAGTGCCGCCCGCGCTGGAGGAGGCGGCGCTGGTCGATGGCTGCGGACGGCTACGGGCGCTGCGCCGGGTGATCCTCCCCGTCGTCACGGGTGGCGTGGCGGTCACCGCCCTCTTCGCCTTCCTCGCGTCCTGGAACGAGTTCCTGTTCGCGTTGCTGCTGACGGCAACCCGCGCCGGGACCACCCCGATCGCCATCGCGAACTTCGAGACGCAGTACGGGCTGCAGTGGGGGTCCATGACCGCCCTTGCCACGCTGTACTCCATTCCGGTCGTGCTGCTCGCCCTGCTCCTGCAGCGGCATATCGTGTCGGGCTTGACATTGGGCGCGGTGAAGGGATGAATGCTGACGTCCCGGACCGGGCTCCCGCAGGCCGGTCCGGTGCATGGTACGCGAGCGGCGGCGGTGCGGCTTCATGAGGTTCTGGGTTCCGAACAGCCCGCTCGCCGGGCTGCCCTACGTCAAGCCCGGGCGGTCCGCCCGCTCCTCCACGTGGGACCGCGCCGGCGGCAACAGGGACTTCGCGGTTGTCGCACCCGGAGACACCCACGTGATGGCTGACCTGGACGGCGCTGGCGTTATCGAACACATCTGGATGACGACGCGGTGTTACGCGCCGCAGTACCTCCGGAAGCTGGTCCTGGAGATGTTCTGGGACGGCGAGGACAATCCGAGCGTCCGGGCGCCGCTAGGTGACTTTTTCGGGACCGGGCACGCCGCGTGCGCGCACTATGTGTCGTTGCCGCTGAGCATGGTGTTCGGCCCGCGGCGCGGCCCCAAGGGGCCGTTCGCGGCCGCGATGAACTCCTATTTCCCGATGCCGTTCGGCTCCGGCGCCCGCATCCAGGTCCGCAACGAAAGCGAGGAACCGATCCAGAACCTTTTCTATTACGTGGACTACGAGCTGACCAGCGAGCCTGCACCCGACGACCTGGGCCGGTTCCACGCCTTCTACCGGCAGGAGAAGCCCACCATCAAGGTCGCTCATCAGCCCGCTCCGGATCCAGCGGCCAAAGGCATCCCGGCGCCGTGGGAGCTGCCCGGCGTGAACCTGACCGGCGAACAGAACTATGTCATCCTCGATGCGGCCGGGACCGGCCACTACGTCGGGTGCGTGCTGAGCATCGACAACTTCGACGCATCCAGCCAGCCGTACACCTGGCCCGGGGAAGGCGACGACATGATCTTCATCGACGGCGACACCTGGCCCCCGTCCTTGCACGGCACCGGCACCGAAGACTATTTCAACGCGGCCTGGGGCTTCCCGAGCGGCGCCTACGCCGGCCCCTACCACGGCATCACCCTGGCCAGCAGCGTCCAGGAACACTTCGGCCTGTGGAGCATGTACCGGTTCCACATCGAGGACCCGGTGCGGTTCCAGACCTCGATCCGGGTCACCATCGAGCACGGCCACGCCAACGACCAGGGCAACGACTACTCCAGCGTCGCCTACTGGTACCAGATCGAACCGCACGCCCCGCACCCCGGCCTGCCCGCCGCAGCCGACCGGCTGCCGCGGCGGTGGCCCGAGCACGGCCTGTGGGATGTCTGAAGGCAGGCGGGCCGCCGCGGGGCGGGCAGAAAACCGCCGCAAAGCCACCATCCGGGATGTCGCGGCCGCCGCCGGGGTGTCGGTCACGACCGTCTCCCACGTCCTCAACGAGGTCGGCAGGGCTCGTATCGCCGATGAAACCCGCGCGCGGGTGCGAGAAGCGGCCGAGTCCCTCAGCTACACCCCCAATCCTTACGCGAAGGGATTGCGCACCCGGCGCACCAAGACCATCGGATTGCTCAGCGACCACATCGCCACCACGCCTCATGCCGGGAAGATCATCCTCGGGGCGCAGGAGGCAGGCCTCAGGCGCGGCTGGGTCCTGCTGATGTTCAACACCGGAGGCGATCCCGGCATGGAACAGCGGGAGGTCAGAGCGATGCTGCAGTACGAAGTCGAGGGCGTGCTATACGCCTCGATGTACCACCGAGTCGCGGAGTTGCCCCCAGCACTGCACGGCGTCCCGACCGTGATGCTAGATGCCCGAAGCGAAGATCCGGCTGTCCCCGCCGTCGTGCCCGACGAGGTCACAGCCGGGCGGACGGCGGTCACCGAGCTGCTGCGCAACGGCCACCGGCGGATCGGGTTCGCCACCAACCGCGATGACATCCCCGCCACCCACGGCCGGCTCAAGGGCTACCAGGTAGCACTGCAAGCTGCCGGAATCAGCTTTGACCCGAGCCTGGTCGTGGCCGGAGAATCCGAGCCCGGGCCCCGCGGCGGATACCAGGCAGCCCGCACCCTGCTGTCGCTGCCGGGCCCGCCGACTGCGCTGTTCTGCTTCAACGACCGGATGGCGATGGGCGCCTACCGCGCCGCGGCCGAACTGGGACTGAGAATCCCGGCGGACCTGTCGGTGATCGGCTTCGACAACCAGGAGATCATCGCGGAAGGACTCTACCCGGGCCTGACCACGGTGGCACTGCCGCACTACGAGATGGGGCAATGGGCGGTGCGCACCCTCCTGCGCCTGATCGAGTCGCCCGACGGCGGCCGCCCAGCTGCCGGCCCGTACCTGATGCCATGCCCCCTGGTACGACGGGACTCGATCGGCCCGCCGCCCGGCGCCTGACCACAGCCGACTCCCACGAAAGGCACACCATGCTGCGACAGGCGGACTCATGGATATGGGACTTCTGGCTCGCCGACGACGGCCGCTCCTATCACCTGTACTTCCTCAAGGCCCCGCGGCACATCGGCCACCCTGACGAGCGGCACTGGAACGTCTCCATCGGCCATGCCGTGTCACCGGATCTCGCGGACTGGACCATGGTCTCTGACGCGATCACGCCCTCGGCCGGCCCGGCCTTTGATGACATCGGGACCTGGACCGGCTCGGTGGTGCGCGGCCCGGACGGCACGTGGTTCATGTTCTACACCGGCGCCGGCTCCCAGGAACGCGCCCTCAAGCAGCGCATCGGCCTGGCCGCATCCCCTGACCTCCATCACTGGACCAGGCACCCCGGCTCGCCGGTCCTGGAAAGCGATCCCCGCTGGTATGAACAGCTCCCGGACGTGCTGTGGCCCGACGAGGCGTGGCGCGACCCGTGGGTGTTCGCCGACCCCGGCGGCGACGGCTGGCACATGCTCCTGACGGCCCGCGCCAGCGACGGGCCCGCCGACCAGCGCGGGGTAATCGGGCATGCGCGATCACGCGACCTCATCCAGTGGCAGGCCCAGCCTCCGCTGAGCCGACCAGGCGAGGGTTTCGGCCATCTCGAAGTACCGCAAGTTGAGGTGGTTGAAGGACATCCCGTGCTGGTGTTCTCCTGCCTCACCGCCGAGCTGTCCGACGAGCGCCGCAATGCCGGAACCGGCGGGGGAATCTGGTGCCTGCCCTGCGAATCCGTGCTCGGGCCCTTCAACCTGACCCAGGCTGTCCGCATTACCGATGAGTCGCTGTACAGCGGGCGCCTGATCCGTGACCGCGCCGGGCGGTGGGTCATGCTCGCCTTCCGGAATCGCGGGCCCAGCGGACGCTTCATCGGCGAACTGTCCGATCCCGTGCCCATCCGCTGGACAGCCGACGGCAGCGCGCTGGAACTGGACGCCGCCGCGACCATCGCTGACGCACAGCTCGCCCAGCCGGGCCGGGCAGGCGGCAACCCATGATCGTGGCCGCCGGAGAAAGCCTCATCGACCTGATGGCCGGCCCGCACGGTGAGGTTCACGCCAGACCCGGCGGCGGACCATTCCATGCCGCCCGGACGATTGCCCGGCTAGGACATCAGACCAGATTCCCCCGGCAGATTCTCCACCGACCCCCCGGCCGGCTCCCGGCGGACAGGGTCACCCAGGCCGGCGCCGAGCTGATACTGCCCGGACCCGCAGAAAAAGCCCACGACGCTTGCCGCCGGCGGCGTCACCGTTTGCTCATCCCTGACCGCACAGCACGGGAGATCCCCAATGGCACAGATAATTCTTGACCACGTGGAAAAGGCCTACCCGGGCGGAGTGAAGGCCGTCGACGACCTGAGCTTGGACGTCAAGGACGGCGAGTTCATGGTGTTCGTCGGCCCGTCCGGCTGCGGCAAGTCCACCGCGCTGCGGTCCATCGCCGGGCTGGAGGAGATCACCGGCGGCACCATCACGATCGGCGACCGGGTGGTCAACGACCTGCCGCCCAAGGACCGGGACATCGCCATGGTGTTCCAGAACTACGCCCTGTACCCGCACATGACCGTGGAGCAGAACCTGGCCTTCGGGCTGCAGCTGCGCAAGACGTCCAAGGACGAGATCAAGCGCCGGGTCGGCGAGGCCGCCCGGATGCTCGGCCTGGAGCCCTACCTCAAGCGCAAGCCGGCCGCGCTGTCCGGCGGGCAGCGGCAGCGGGTCGCGATGGGCCGGGCCATCGTCCGCGAGCCGCAGGCCTTCTTGATGGACGAGCCGCTGTCCAACCTGGACGCCAAGCTGCGGGTATCCATGCGCGCCTCGCTGAACCAGCTGCACGAGCGGCTCGGCGTCACCACCGTCTACGTCACCCACGACCAGATCGAGGCCATGACGCTGGGCAACCGGGTGGCCGTGCTGCGGGACGGCCGGCTGCAACAGGCCGACACCCCGCAGACCCTGTTCGAGACCCCGGTCAACCTGTTCGTGGCCGGCTTCATCGGCTCCCCCGCGATGAACTTCGTGAACGCGGAGCTGGTCAGGGACGGCGGCCCGGCGGTCACCTTCGCGGGCTCCAAGCTGCCGGTGCCCGCCGAGGTCCTGGAGGCCAAGCCCGGGCTGGCAGAACACTTCGGCAAGAAGGTCATCCTCGGCATCCGGCCGTCCGACTTCGAGGACGCCAGCCTGGGCACCGCCAGCCGCGGGACGATGCGCGTGGTCGCGGGCGTCACCGAAGAGCTCGGCAGCGAGATCATGGTGATCTTCACCATCGACGCTCCGCACGTCGAGCACGCCAGCCTCGCGCAGGCGGCGGAGGCGTCCGCGGACGAGGATGAGGCCTCAGCGGTCCTGGCGGGCGGCAAGTCCCTGTGGACGGCCCGGGTGTCCAAGGAGAGCAGGGTCCGCCACGGGGAGCCGCTCGAGCTGGCCGTCGACACGCGCTACCTGCAGTTCTTCGACCCGGGCAGCGGCCTGTCCATCGGCCACCCGCAGGCCGCCGCCGAGTTGGCCGAGCCGTGAAAACAACAAGCCACCTGCGGATCGCCGACCTGGGAAACAACGCGGCCATCGCCACCGCGGCGCGCCGGTGCGACGGCTACCAGGGCGGCGTGGAACGAGCCGGGCTGCCGACCGGCCCGCTGATCATCAGGGCCGCCTGCGCACCGCCGATGCCGCGATGCACGCCGCCGCCGAAATGATCCGCCTCCCCGGTCCGCCGACCGCGCTATTCGCGAGCCAGGACCTGGTGACGGCAGGCGCAGTGAAGGCCCCGCGGCGGGCAGGCGTGCAGGAGAGGATCGCCCTGGCCGGCTTCGATGACTTCACGCTGGCCGGGATTCTCACGCCAGGCATCACCGTCATTACCCACGACGCGGCCCAGTTCGGCCGCCTGTCGGCCCAGCTCTTGTCCGCCCGCCTGAACAGGGGTAACTGCCGCCGCGCACCGCGGGCGCGCATACGGGCCTGATCGCGCGCGGGCCGGGCGAGATCAGGCCCGCTCCGGCCGGGGCTGCCAGCCGGTGACCGGCCATTCCGGCGCCCGGGCGGATATCACTGTCATCGGCGAGGCGCTCATCGACCTGGTCCCCGGTGACCAGCCCCAGACCTACCACGCGGTGCCGGGCGGCAGCCCTTACAACGTCGCCATCGGCCTGGCCCGCCTCGGGCACCGCACGGCGCTGATGGCGCGGCTGGCCGACAACGCGCTCGGCCGCATCCTGCGCGACTGCGCCCAAGTCGAGGGCATCGACCTGCGCGCCGCCCCGCACGCGGCGGAGCCGGCCACGCTGGCCGTGGTGTCCCTGGACGCGAGCGCCCAGGCCAGCTACGACTTCTACCTCAACGGGACCGCGGACTGGCAGTGGACAGCCCACGAGACCGGCCGAGCGCCGGATGCCACTGCCGTGCTCCACTTCGGGTCGATCGCGTCATGGACCCCTCCAGGTGACGCCCGGATCCTGGCGCTGGCGGCTAAAATGCGCGGCCGTGGTGACGTGCTCATCAGCTACGACCCCAATATCCGGCCCCGGCTTCTCGCCGATCACGACCATGGCCAGCGCATGGTCGAACGCGCCATCCGGCTCGCTCACCTGGCCAAAGCCAGCTCCGACGACATCGCCTGGCTGTACCCGGGCCTGACGGCCGGCGAAGTCGCGCGGCACTGGCTCCAGCTCGGCCCAGTTGTCGTCGTCATCACCAGCTCCGCCAGCGGCGCCGACGCCTTCACCGCGCAAGGCTGGTCCGTACACCGGCCAGCCCGTGACATCGTCGTGGCCGACACTATCGGTGCCGGAGACTCCTTCACCGCCGGGCTGATCGGATCACTTATCCGGCGAGGCCAGCACCTGCCCGCACACCTCGCCCGGTGCCCGGCGCATCAGCTGTCTGCCGCGCTCGACGACGCGATCCTAGTGGCATCGCTCAACTGCCAGCGGCGTGGCAATGATCCGCCAGCGCTCGCCGACCTCGCAACCGCACCCGGCGCCGCCTGACGCTGCCGCTGATACGGCGGAGTCTGCGGCCGCTGGCCTGGCCACCGCGACCTGATCATCAGTCAAAAACGCCGCCGTCCCGGAATCGGTCCCGGTATCCGCGCTGCGACAGTTTGATCGCGGTCTTGCCGCCACGGGTACGGCACGCGCTGCCCGCCGGGGCCCCGCACGTAGGGCAGTCGTGTCGTTCCGCCGCGGCCAATCGTTGGTTTTTCGCTGGAAGCTACCGGGAGTCCTTTACCGCAGACGAGCGCACCCAACACCGTGACCAACATTCTTCGCGGCTGGAGTGCCGGCACGGCGGGTCAGGTGGGTCGGATGGCGCCCAGCGCCTGGTCGAGGAGGACGCCGAACGGCTTCGCCTGGTCGGTGGTG
>WNGG01007482.1_pt1 | contig 17328 bp, 15 predicted proteins | sample 5400661 | NCBI WGS metagenome assembly WNGG01 (sample SAMN13153372, study PRJNA577476) | soil metagenome | isolation source: 100 cm soil or saprolite under Garry oak tree replicate 1 | place: USA:California | collected 2016-06-15 | reverse complement strand
GCCCTCTTCTTCGCGGTAAGTATTCATGCGTCAATTGTTTTGCTGTTCCGCATCGTGCCCTATCCGATGGCAACGTTCCGGCAGGGTTATGATTTTTCTTTCATTCCCTCGCTGCCCTTGAGATGGATTGCGGTCGTAGTCTCCGCGACCTCCACCGGGATTTGCGAAGAGACCGGTTTTCGTGGCTATATGCAGCGCCCGCTCGAACTGCGCCATGGCGCGCCGGTCGCGGTCCTGATCTCCTCACTCCTCTTCACGGCAGTGCATCTCACTAAAGGCTGGGCGATGGCTGGTATGGTTCCCATCGTGTTTGCCGCCGGGGTTTTACTGGGACTTCTCGCCTGGTCCTCGGGATCGCTCATTTTCGGCATGATCGGCCATATCGTGATGGATATTGGGCTCTTTGCTTATTGGTGGACCGGTGTCGCCGGCAACTTTACCGCAAGACCGATCAGCGAGACGGGTCTGGATCAGCCTTTCCTCATCGCGTGCGCCGTGTTGGCGACGTCACTTCTTATCGTGTTGCTCTCGATATCGAAGCTTCGGAGAAAAACTCCGTCGACAGCGCGCAGCTAATGAGCAGCCGCATAATGCTTGCTGGTCTCTGTCCTTGAGTTAAACACCTCGAAACTTCCATCCTTCCACGCGGTCACTTTCAGATAGTTGCCAGCGTCCGGTCCGACAAGATTGGCGATAAATGGATCCGCTACATTGTGCTCTGTGCCGCCTTCCTTGGAAAAATGGACTTGCCAAAGATCTTCAAGACTAGGTGATTTCCTGATGATGTCCCAGGAACTGGGCGACCCGCCTTTGGTTTCTCCGTTGTCCATAATCGCCACACGCGGAGCAATACCGTGCACCAGTGCAGGACTACCGCTTTGGCTCCAGCCATGATGAGAAACGATGTAGATATCTACATGGCCAAGACGATTCAATGGACACATTAGCTCCATTTCTTTGTCCGAGGTGAGGTCGCCGAGATCCAGAATCCTGAGCTTGCCAAATGTGATCATCGCCCCCAAAGAGCGCAAGTTTTCCGTCTTGTCGGCGGGATATGGACTGGACGACTTACAGGCCAAATTTGTTGTGCCGGCTCCACGCAGAGGTTTTTTGATGAGAGCGCCGTCAGAGCTTACAACCTTCGCTTGAATGCCGCGAATAGGCAGATTATCTCCCGGTTTCGCGATGATGCGCTTGATATTGCCTTTTGCCAGGCAGCGCTGATAGTCCTGCCAGACTTGTTCTGTGGGCGCATCCGTATGCTCGCGGTTTTCTCCATGATCGATAACCGACCCTAGTGGAATTCTTGCAGCGAGCTGCGTGACTCCGCCGGCATGATCCTGGTGGTAGTGCGTCAGCAGAACAAAGTCAATCTTGCTAATGCCCGCTTTCCCCGCCGCAGCCACGATGCGATCCGCATCTCGCCCATCGTGACCCGGCCATCCGGTGTCGATCAGCAATGACTGGCCGGCAGGTGTGACGAACAATGTGGCTTGGCCTCCCTCGACGTCGACAAAATAGATTTGCAGTGTGCTGTGGCCTTGAGGTGTTCCCCACGCGAGCGATGCCGTGGGCAGCAGGAAAAGACTGAAGCTGCCTGCGAGGAAGAAAGCTCGCGCCGTGCGACAGTTCACCGCGACACCTTTACCAGCACCACGCCGTGTTTGGGCACTTCAACGGTGTACGAGTCTCGCACTGTGCCAATATCCTTGTGCTCCCAAAGATCACGCACTTTCGCCGGACCGTTAAGACTGATGGCTTTGAAATCCAGAGTCATCTTCAGGGGCGCTTCGCTCCGATTGAATAGACCGACAGCCTGGCTCTGATCGGCCAGCGGCTTTGCCCATATTTCCAACGGACCCTCTTCCCAAATCCGATGGCCCTGCATACCTTTCGAGTCCTGGTCAACAGCAAGGACGTCTCCGTTGGTGAGCATTTCTTTGGTCTCGGCAGTCATGCTTCTCAAGTCATTACCGGCAAGCAGCGGTGCGGCGAGTAAGGCCCACAATGCCATGTGGGTTCGATACTCGTCACGATCCATACCACCATTGCCGACTTCGAGCATGTCGGGATCGTTCCAGTGTCCAGGGCCGGCGAATTTCTCCAAGCCGTTCTGGCTGAATCCAATCAGCGACATGCTGTCGTACTTGTCGCTGATGTCCCCCGTCGTCCGCCAGAGGTTTCCAGTCTTCGGTCCCCAGCGCCAAGGCGCCTTAACACCCCAATTGCAGATGCTGAACACGATGGGCCGTCCGGCTTGTGCCAAGGCGTCACGAAACTTCACATACTGCACTTCCGGATCAAGTCCTTCGGAGTAACACCAATCCACCTTCACGTAATCCACTCCCCACGAAGCATACGTCTTGGCGTCCTGGAGTTCGTGATCGAAACTTCCGGGCCGCTTTTGGCAAGTCAATCGTCCGGCATCGGTATACACTCCGAGCTTCAACCCTTTGCCATGTACGTAATCGGCCAGGGCTTTGATACCACTGGGAAATCTGGTGAGGTCCGCAACAATGTTCCCTTGGGCATCGCGGCTGACTTGCCAGCAGTCATCAATATTGACGTATTGGTAGCCCGCCTCCCTAAGGCCACTGCTGACCATTGCGTCCGCCATTTCGCGGATTAGTTGTTCGCTCACCTCGCAAGCAAACTTGTTCCAACTGTTCCAGCCCATGGGCGGAGTCTGTGCCAGTTGCTGTGCCTGGGCGGTGCTATTCGTTGTGAAAGCAAGTGATGGCAGGAAAACTGCGATTAGCGCACATCGAAATATTCTCATTGTGCCCTCGGTGTTCCCCGTCCGGCGAACCGCTATGTTAAATGGTTTGACAGGCGACTAGAGCCATTCTTATATTCTGAGATGTTGACGCCCAATGGCGCCACCAGATCATGGATCAGACCGCCAGACCCGGTGTCTCAGCTACTTCTCCCGTGCAGGAAGCCGAAGCACTTGAGAAAAAGCTACGAGGAGGTTCCACCCGTGCCGGCTATTTTCGCTGGGTCATTTGTACTTTGCTGTTGCTTGGAACCACCAAAAACTATATGGACCGCCAGGTCCTTGGCGTCCTCAAGACCACTCTTCAACACGACTTGGGCTGGAACGACATCGACTACGGGAATCTGGTCTTAGCATTCCAGGCTGCTTACGCGGTCGGCATGATATTGGTAGGAAGGCTGGTGGACCGCCTGGGCACGCGATTAGGTTATGCACTGGCGATGGCATTCTGGAGCCTGGCCGCGATGGGCCACGCCCTGGGAAATAGCTTCACCAGTTTTGTAATCGCTCGTTCCGCTCTTGGCTTCGGCGAGGCAGGGGTTTTCCCAGTTAGCATCAAGACCGTCGCGGAGTGGTTTCCGAAGAAAGAACGCGCCCTAGCCACGGGAATTTTCAATGCCGGAACCAACGCAGGAGCTATTGTCACGCCGTTGATAGTTCCCTGGATCGCCCTGCACTGGGGATGGCGTTGGGCATTCGTGATCACCGGGGCCCTGGGATTTGTTTGGCTCATTTTTTGGCTAGTGCTGTATCGCAAACCGGAGGAGCACTCCCGAGTCTCGAAAGCCGAACTGGCTTACATCCGCGGCGATCCATCCGAACCGAACAGGAAGATCAAATGGATTAGCCTGTTTCCGCATCGCCAGACGTGGGCGTTTGTAATGGGCAAGTTCATGACCGACCCCATCTGGTGGTTTTACCTGTTTTGGATACCGGACTTTCTCCAACGCAGGCATGGCTTGGCTTTGATCAAGATCGGTCTGCCGATCATGGTTATTTATTTGATCTCTGACGTGGGAAGTGTCGGGGGCGGGTGGCTCTCGTCGTGGCTGATTCACAGGGGAAAAAGTATCAACGCAGCTCGAAAGATTGCCATGTTAGTCTGCGCACTCTGTGTGGTCCCAATTGTCATTGCCTATCGAACCGATAATATGTGGGAAGCCGTTTTACTGATCGGGCTCGCTGCGGCGGGCCACCAGGGATTCTCTGCGAATCTCTTTACCTTGACGTCTGACATTTTTCCATCCCAGGCAGTCGGCTCAGTGGTGGGAATCGGAGGAATGGCGGGTGCCATTGGAGGGATGCTGATCGCAACCATCGTTGGCCACATCCTGCAATGGTCGGGCAGTTACATGGTACCTTTCTTCATTGCCGGCTCGGCATACTTGGTGGCATTGGCTACCATTCAGTTGCTGTCGCCCAAACTTGAGCCGGCCCGAATTACCTGAGGCAGATACATGGCACTGACAATCAGACCGAAGCAGGAATGCCGCTGGGACCTCGTTAGTCTCGGCGAGGTCATGCTGCGGTTCGATCCGGGCGACGGTCGAATTTCAACAACACGCCAGTTCGACGTGTGCGAAGGCGGCGGAGAATACAACGTAGCTCGCGGATTGAAGCGCTGCTTTGGTATGGACACCGCGCTCGTCAGCGCGTTCGCCAATGATCCTGTGGGAAGACTGCTTCAGGATCTCATCTACCAGGGAGGAGTCGATCAGTCGCTGGTGCGTTGGGTTGAGCACGACGGGGTGGGTCACGCGGCACGAAATGGCCTCAATTTCACGGAGCGCGGATTCGGAGTGCGGGCCGCCGTCGGATCCTACGATCGCGGACACACCGCGATTTCCCAACTCAAGCCCGGCGACATCGATTGGGATGAAGTTTTTGGAAAGCAGGGGGCGCGCTGGTTCCACACCGGTGGGATATTTTGTGCTCTTTCCCCCACGACTCCCGATGTTGCATTGGAAGCCATGCAAGCTGCAAAACGCCACCGCACAATCGTTTCCTACGATCTGAACTATCGTGCATCCTTATGGAAATCGAACGGAGGAAAGAAACAGGCTCAGGAAGTCAATCGCCGCATCGCACCATATGTGAATGCGATGCTGGGAAATGAAGAGGATTTCTCCGCCGCGCTCGGCTACCAGGTTCCAGGCATGGACGAACATCATTCAACGTTTGAAGTGGATGGTTTCAAGAAAATGATCAGCAAGGTCGTGAAAGATTACCCGTTCAGCGTGGTTGCGACCACTTTGCGAAAAGCAAAAACCGCTACCCAAAACGATTGGGGCGCGATCTGTTACTGCGATGGAAAGTTTTATCAGGCAAAGAATCGGGAAAACCTTGAAATCTTCGATCGCGTAGGCGGGGGTGATTCCTTTGCTTCCGGTCTGATTTATGGCTTCTTGAGTGGCAAAGATCCGCAGTGGGCTGTCGAATGCGGCGCCGCTCACGGCGCACTAGCGATGACTACGCCCGGAGATACCAGCATGGCCACTCTTCAGGAGGTCATCCAGGTGATGGAAGGCGTCGGGGCGCGCATCGCGCGTTGACCAGGAACATACGGCAGGTGAGATGAACAAGCAGAAGGTTCGCGATCGGATAGCAGAAATCGGCATAGTGCCGGTGGTCCGCGCGTCGTCCTCACGCGAGGCATTGATCGCGGCCGAGGCCGTTTGTCAGGGCGGAATCTCGATCGTGGAAATCACCATGACCGTGCCTGGCGCGGTCGAAGTGATTCGTGAACTCATCAAGAGCAGCGGTTCTGAAGTGCTGATCGGAGCCGGGACCGTACTTGACCCCGAGACAGCATGCCGTTGCCTGGATGCCGGGGCGCAGTTTCTCGTCAGCCCCGGATTGAATCTTCCAACGGTCGAATTCGCCGTTCGGGAAAAAGTATTGATCATGGCGGGTGCCTTGACCCCAACAGAGGTCATCACGGCATGGAACGCGGGCTCGGATTTCGTAAAGATTTTTCCCTGCGGCCAAGTCGGAGGGGCTAAGTACATCAAGGCTCTGAAAGGCCCGCTGCCACAAATTCCTCTCGTGCCCACCGGCGGCGTCAACCTGAATACGGCCGCCGAATTCATCGAGGCGGGGGCCGCTGCCCTAGGAATTGGGGGCGAACTGGTACAGGCGGACGCCCTCAAATCGGGCAAGTCGCAAATCATCGTCGAAAACGCGCGCAAGTTCGTGGAAATCGTGAAACAGACTCGAACCCGCATGACTTCAAGAAATGCTGTCACTACGAGTTCAGTCTGACCAAATCATTGATTCACGCCACTCGCCAGGAAACCCCCATCGACAACCAATAGATGTCCAGTAATGAAGCTGGCCGCATCGGAGGCGAGAAACACACCAGCGCCTGCAAGCTCATCGAGTTTTCCAAACCGCTGCATGGGCGTGCGCATCAGAAATTCCCGGCCACGCTCAGTGCCGTGGAGCAGGGCGACATTTAAATCCGTAGGGAAAACGCCCGGAGCGATCGCATTCACACAAACCCCCGATCTTGCCCATTCGATGGCAAGCGACTTGGTCAGAGCAGCTACGCCGGCCTTGCTGGCACAGTACGCAGCCACTTCCTGGAGCGCGACAAACGACGCAATCGAGACAATGTTGATGATGCGGCCGTAACCACGCTCGACCATGTGTTTTCCGAACACGCGACAGGCCCGCAAGGTTCCCGTCAAGTTGGTTTCGAGAATCGCATTCCACTCTGAGTCCGGCAATTCCAACGTAGGCGTGCGTTTGGTGCGGCCAGCGGAGTTCACCAAAATCTGAACGCTACCAAATTTGTCGCATACGGATTTCAGAAGCTGAGAGAGGCTGGCAATATCCGTCACGTCACAAGTCTGAGCCAGAGACCGCCGTCCCAGTCCCTCAACGTCTAACGCCGCACTACGCACCTGTTCGGCGCGACGGCTGGAGGGAACAACATCGGCACCCGCCTGAGCAAGCGCCTTGGTGAGGGCAAGCCCGATGCCGCTGGTCCCGCCGATCACAACCGCGGTTTTGTTGGTGAGCTCAAGAAGAGGATGACCCATGAAGAAGTCCTTGACGGCAAGCTTCGCACGAAAGGCTGAATTATAAAGTCAGGACGGCATCATGGTTGGTTATGTCTTGCTGAATTTTTTTCTGAGTTTTTCGCTTTGACAACCAGAAGAGCCGCTTTTATAGTCCGCTACACTCGACTGTCAGTACCACCTGACCAACATTAGATGCCCCGATAGAAATGGACACCAGATCAGTTAGCCAATCAAAGCGGCCGCGAAATCTTCCTTCAGCAGACGCGCTGATCCCTAGTCAGATCGAACCCGTAGTAGAAGAAGTCTTGTCCTCGACTCCATTCATCGACGTTCACACCCACCTGTTTTCTCCTGCATTCGGCAAACTCGGTCTATGGGGAATCGACGAACTGCTGACTTACCACTATCTTGAGGCCGAGTTCTTTCGTTCGTCTGATATGCCGCCCGAGCGCTACTGGAAACTTTCCAAGCGAGAACAGGCCGATGCGATCTGGCAAGTTCTGTTTGTTGAGAATACGCCCATTTCGGAAGCCACTCGCGGAATCATCGCCGTTCTCAAAGCTTTCGAGCTACCTGCCGAAAGCGCTGACTTAGAGGAGGCGAGATCGTTTTTTAAAGCTCAACGGATCGAGTCGCACAGCCAACGGGTATTACAGATGGCTGGCGTAAGCACCGTGGCAATGACCAATGATCCGCTTGATCCCGAGGAACAATCGATCTGGATGAATGGGTTGAAGCCTCACCCGCGATTTCAATCGGTATTGCGGCTGGATCGAATTCTTTGCGACTGGGGCGGCCATTGGCAGCAACTGGCGAAGCAGGGTTATGCAGTAGATGCCCACGCGTCGGGGAAAACGGCAATTGAGATTCGCAGGTTTCTCTCTGACTGGCACGAGCGCATGCACCCGGTGTACATGGCGGTCTCGCTTCCTGATACCTTTCAGTTTCCGGAAGACACGATTCAAAGCAAGCTTCTCGCTGAAGCGGTGATCCCTTCATGCCGCGAATTGGATCTTCCCTTGTCTCTAATGATTGGGGTCCGTCGGCAGGTGAATCCGAGGCTTCATTTAGCCGGCGATGCGGTTGGAAGAGCTGACCTTGGCGCGTTGGAGAACCTGTGCAGAGCGTTTCCCGGCAATCGATTCCTGGTAAGCGTTCTAAGCCGCGAGAACCAGCACGAACTTTGCGTCTATGCTCGAAAATTTAATAACTTGATGCCCTTCGGATGCTGGTGGTTCCTCAATAATCCTTCGATTGCGGAAGAAATCACTCGAGAACGTATCGAAATGCTGGGAGCCAGCTTTATCCCCCAGCATTCGGATGCCCGCGTTCTGGAGCAGGTGATTTATAAATGGCAAAACACTCGCATGCTTCTGACGCGCTTACTGGCCAACAGCTATCGGCTGTTGTCCAACAACGGACGTGGCATCCGGCGCCAGGATATTCAGCACGATGTTACCCGGCTCTTCAGCTCGAATTTCGAAAAATGGACACGTTTGAATGCAACCGGTTCTTCCTTGTCCGATCTAAGGAAAGAGGGACATGAAAGCGACAAAGACCGGTAACGCCGAAACTTGCTTCGAGGTGAATACACAATGAACCGATTTTGGCTTTTATCTTTTTTGGCGATTCCCCTTCTATCCACGGTGGGTCAAGAGTCGGCACCAGCGGGTTTCGAACACTGGAGTGCTGCATCGCTGAAGCAAATTGGTCAAAGCTTGAATGAGCAGGCGGCAACTGATCCACATCATGTGGCAGTGAAACAGCTTTCCGATTTCCCTAACGAACTATTTCTGCTGGGTCGCAGGGAAGCTGACGGCCAAGTCGAATGGCACGAAACTCAGGCGGATGTGTTTGTAGTGCAATCTGGATCCGCAACGCTCCTTGTCGGTGGAACCATGGTGAATGGGGAAACTGTATCGCCAAATGAAAAGCGGAACGGCTCAATTCAAGGTGGTGTGCGACAGAAGCTCTCACCCGGAGACATCGTCCATATTCCCGCTCGCGTGCCACATCAGCTGCTGCTCGACGGTTCCCATGAATTCACGTATTTTGTGATCAAAGTAAAAGGTTACTAGGTCAAAATAATTGTGGGACTGGTCTGAGATTTGTCTATTTGCGGATCGGGGCGCCGACAGGCGGAGGAGAATGTTGAAAGCATCCACAAATGTTTCTAAAGGCTTGCTTGTCCTTTTAGCAATTGGAATCTCTGCATTTGCCGCCCATGCTCAGAATTTCCATAACGCTCCGGCATCCGTCAAAGAGCTAAAGAACCCCTACGAAGGCCAGCCACCGGCCGCCGCTAAGCGTCTTTTTCACCTCAAATGTGCACGATGTCACGGTGAGATTGGCGAGGGATCGGGCAACATCCCTTCTCTCACCAGCGAAAAAATCAAATCGGTAACCCCAGGCGAATTGTTTTGGTACATCACGAAAGGCGACATAAACGATGGCATGCCCTCTTGGGCAACTCTGCCAAAACGCCAAAGGTGGCAGATTGTTAACTACGTCAAATCGCTCGCGGCGTCGCCAGGTGAAGTCGAGAAGAGCAAAGCGGAAGCGCCTCAAGTCGCCGCAAACTTAAATCTGCCGCCGCCAGCGCCGCCATTCACTGACTTCCGATATGAGAAGCCTGGCAAGACTCGAAAGATTACAGTAAAAGATATCCCTCCTCCGCTCGCGACACCTTCATCGGGCAATGTGCCTAAAGTGGTGCCGCGTCCCGCAAATGCATGGCCGCAAGTTCCTCCCGGTTTTAAGGTGGAGCTGTATGCGTCCGGTCTGCAAGAGCCGCGACTGATTCGCAAGGCGCCCAATGGCGACATATTCCTCGCCGAAAGTATGGCCGGGGAAATCAAAATCTTTCGTGGAATCACCAGTGCAGGCAAGGCGGAACAAACTGCAGTTTTCGCCAGCGATCTGAAACGGCCTTTCGGCATCAACTTTTATCCGCCTGGGCCAGATCCGCAGTGGGTGTACGTCGCAAACATGAAGTCGGTCGTGCGCTTTCCCTATAAGAATGGCGATTTGAAGGCACGAGGCAGTGCGCAGCACATTGCGGACTTGCCGGGTGGCGAATACCACTGGACACGCGATATTCAATTCTCTCTTGATGGCAAGAAGATGTTTGTCTCAATCGGTTCTAATTCCAATGTCGACGATCCCGACTCGAGCCCGGGGGAGAAAAATACTGCCGACATTCTTCAATTCAACCCGGACGGCTCTGGGATGCGTGTTTACGCATCCGGCATCCGCAATCCTGTAGGACTTGCGATTCAGCCAAAGACGGGCGACTTGTGGTGTTCCACCAACGAACGCGATGGCCTGGGAGACAACGTCGTTCCCGACTACATCACACACGTGCAGGATGGCGGCTTTTACGGTTGGCCGTGGTGGTACATGGGCGGTCATCAGGATCCACGGCACAAGGGAAAACATCCTGAGTTGAAAGACAAAGTCATCACGCCGGATGTCTTAGTGCATCCCCACAACGCATCGCTTGAGATGACGTTTTATGACGGCAAACAATTCCCCGCAGAATACCAGGGCGACATTTTTGCCGCGGAACATGGCTCGTGGAATAGGTCGGTCCGCGTGGGTTACGAACTAATTCGGGTTGCGCTGCATCAGACCGGAGGCGCGAGCGGCGAATACCAGGATTTCATGACTGGTTTCGTGATCGACAACAAGAACGTGTGGGGACGCCCGGTTGGGGTTGCAGTCGCGACCGACGGCTCGCTGCTTGTCACTGACGATGGCTCGAACTCCATTTGGCGCATCAGCTACACTGGAAAATGAACTTCTGTCGCGCGAGGGTTTTCAGCGACGCGCACCCAAGCGATGTTGCCGCCACACGGTCATACAGATCGTTTGAGCTCGTCCTGCAAGGCAAGGTTCCGAATCAGCCGGTGGAGGTAATTCCGTTGCAAACCGAGGTTCTTCGCGGCCCTGGTGTAGTTGCCGTTAGCCTCGGCCAGAGCTGCGCGGATGAGCTGCCTCTTTGCTTCTCTTACTGCCGCATGGAACTGGCTCGCGGAACCGGTCTCGCCCGGTACGGCGTCCAGCACCGAATCCGGGAGATCTTCGGGCAATAGCAGGTCCGTCGAACCCAGAACCATAGCGTGCTCGATTGCATTTTCGAGTTCGCGCACATTGCCCGGCCAGTCGTAGTTCATTAGACATCCTTCAGCCGCGGTGGCAATGCCAAGCACTTTTCTGCCAACCTTAGCGCTGGATTTCTGAATGAAACGACTGGTCAGCAAAGGAATGTCTTCTTTATGCTCGCGGAGCGGCGGCAAGGATTTGGAAACGACGTTGAGCCGGTAATACAGATCGCGGCGGAAGAGTCCCTGTCCCGCAGCCTGCTCCAGATCTCGATTGGTAGCCGTAACCAAGCGAATATCCAGCCTCACTGGACGCGTTCCGCCCACACGGGTGAACTCATGCTCCTGGAGGACACGCAACAGCTTGGCCTGAAGCGCTGGAGCTAACTCGCCAATCTCGTCGAGAAAAACAGTGCCGCCCTCGGCGACTTCGAGCTTGCCGCGGGTCTGCGCCGCTGCTCCGGTGAATGCGCCTTTCTCGTAACCGAAGAGCTCACTTTCCAGCAGCGTCTCAGTTATTGCCGCACAGTTGATGGCTACGAAGGGTTGTCGGCTGCGCGGGCTGTTCTGATGAATGGCACGCGCCACCAACTCCTTTCCGGTTCCGCTTTCCCCGAGAAGGAGAATGGTGGAGTCGCTGCGGGCAACTTTGGAAATGAATTGGTAGACCTCCCTCATCCGCCCGCTTTCACCCACCATCGCATGTTGAACGTTCGCCTCGTCCCGCAGTCGCTGGTTCTCTCTATCGAGCGCTTGCAGGTGGCGCGCGTTCTCCAGCACGGTTGCAGCAATGGCCGCGATAATTGCCAGCATGTGCAGGTGCCCCACATCGAAGCGAACGCCTTCGCTGCCGCTCTCCAGATAGATGAATCCAAGCGCGCGATCGAAGGCGATAAGCGGAGCCGCCATGGCTGAGCGCGGGGCTGCGCCTTCCGCGTCCTGTACTTCGTTGCTGAATATTGCAGAGCTTTCCGCCAGGACTCGATCACTCATCTGCTTACAAATGCGAAAAGGAGCCGACCCTTGGCACTTGTCCCAAACCAGAACGCCCGGGAGCAACCCACCCGTGTCTTCGACTAGCACGATGGCTGCCCGCTCGGCCGGGATGACGTCCAGAATCAGCTCATTCCAGTACGGAAGCCAATTTATCGGGCGCAAAGTAGAGGCCTTCCTCTCGCCGGAGTTGGACCACATTTGCGGGCACCAGCGCCGCATCCAATTGAATCCGCTCCGCGATGCATGGGGCTGGCTTCAAGAACTCTCCAAAACTCGTCGGATGACACACGTTAAAAAAATGCCAAAGAAATCAAACCTTAACTACTGTCTCGTCCGCGCTGATCTTATTGCTTTAAGGAGAAAATTCAAAGGATTCTGGTTTGGAGGGCGAATATATCCGATTGGATAGCGCCTATTCTGAGCGGAGAGCTCAGCCTGCCTTCGCATACCGCGAATCTCTCAAGACTCCTCTTCATTTTCAGAGTGTTGCCGCGAGAAGCCCCGACAAGAGAGGTCGTCCTGCCTTCGGTCACAAACCTGCTGACGTCATCGAGGGTCGACAAAGCGGCTCCTTTTTCCCGATGTTCCGATCGCGGTATCCAGAAAGGTTGGTGATGGCTACGACGGCAGCTAACAACAGCGACGGCTTCGAATGGCGTGCTCTCCTCGGCCCCACCCACGATTGGAGGGTGCCGGAATTGGAGTTCCGCAAGGAGCAATCGGGGCTGGAGGAACGGTGTGAGTTGTGCGGTGAGCCCATCGATCAGGACAAACCGTTTGTGACCAACTCCGCAGGTAAACAACCGATGCATATCTCCTGTCCAGGCGGGGAGCAGCCAGCCGCCGTCGGACTGCGACCATCGCACGGAATCTGGACGCGTCTGCGGCAGAGCTTCGTAAGTAGTTAGACTGCTTTTTTATGCAGGCCGGCGTGAGATTTCGCCGCAGAATCTGCTCGGGCAGGTGCCAAACGAGCTGGGCCGATCTCTGTTTGGACAAACCACGGACAACTGCAAGAATAGTTTGCGACGTCGGAGCACGTATCTGAATGGATACCCTGTATCACATCAGATAGCCTGCCGGGCTGTTGGAAATTCATCTACCCGGTAGGAACTCTCCGGTCCCAACCTCGCTCCACTTTGTCTTCCATAACTTACAAATAGATTTTTCTCTTGGCCGCTGCCATCACGCGATGGCACCGCGGATGCTTATGGTATAGCATGACCGCCTGCAGTCGAGGCAGTCGTGGAGGGTGGCCATGGCGACGCGTCCGGCAGGTATTCTGAATCGAACCGCAGATCGCAAGGGACATCTGGAGTTGCTGGTCGCTCTGATCGCTGTTCTGGGACTGAGCTTACAACCAGCTAGTGCGCAGAACTGTGGCGAATGCACAATCAGCGCGGTTGTGGAAACTCCAGTTTCCGCGACTGAGTGGACGCTCTCCAAGCAGGTGAACGAAGTCAACGTGCTCTTTCTGGCCTCACGTGGTGGCAAGGCAACCGGCGACCTCTCTCAGAACGACGTTCTGGTTGAGGACGACGGCAAACCACCCGCAGCCATCCTGGGTTTTCGAACTGAGCATGAGCTCCCCTTGCGCGTCGGCATGGTGATTGATACCAGCAGTTCCGTGAATTCGCGTTTCCGCTTCGAGCAGGCCGCAGCCAGCCTATTTCTTCGCGAGGTTTTACAACGGGACGATGATCTGGCGTTCGTCATGGGTTTCGACAACTATTCCAAGGTTACGCAGGATTTCGTCCACGATGCGAATCTACTGTCCCGAGGCGTCGAGCAACTGCACCCTGACGGAGGAACGGCGCTGTACGATGCAGTAAGCACGGCTTCCCAGAAACTGCAGCGTCGTCCAGAACAGGAAATGGTGGCGCGGGTACTGGTAGTTCTCTCGGATGGCAATAACAATGCCGGCTACGCGAGCTTGGAAGGTGCTATCGATGCCGCTCAGCGAGCCGAGGTCACGATCTACGCAATAAGCACGAACTGGAATTCCGGGCAACTCGAGGGCGATTTGGGTAACAAGAATCTGCGCAGGTTAGCAGAACAGACTGGCGGGCGAGTGCTCATGCCGCCGAATCCCAAGGCGGTGACCAAGGCATTCGCGAAAATCGGCGAAGAATTGCGTAGCCGGTACGCCATTTCCTACAAGCCCGCAGATTTCGTGTCTGACGGCCACTATCGCAAAATCAAGATCCAAGCTCATCAAGCAGGAGAGAAGCTGCAGATTCGTGCCCGCAAAGGGTACTACGCCAGCTCGGCGTCCGGAATCAATGCGGCGTCCCACGATGCAGATAGTACCGTAACCCTTGCGTCGCGGTAGCAATGCCCAAAAGAGTCTAGTCGGAAATAGCTCAATCCACCCGCAACGGCGCCGCTATCAGAGGGGGAGGCCGTTGCGGCGCTTTTGGGCGTCAACGGTATTTTGGTAAACTACTGAAAAGTTCATGTAGGCGCGTAGCTCAGTTGGTTAGAGCGCTACCTTGACACGGTAGAGGTCTGGGGTTCGAGTCCCCACGTGCCTACCATTTATCTTATTGAATCTGCTGCGAGGCGAGCGCCAGTGCTTCCGGCTTCGATTGCAAAACCCGCGAGTTTTGACCATTCCTGCCATCATTTGCCATCAAAACTGAGAGTCTTTCGACTGTGATCCGCTGCTGCTCTGGGATAGGCAGAGTGTAGATCTCGAGCGTGGTGGACATCTTGGAGTGGCCTAGCTGCGCTTGCGCGTCCCTCAATGATCCACCAGCCACTTGAAACAGCGTAGCGTGAGTCCGTCTGAGGGTCTGCCAGTTCAGCCAGGGTAAGCCCAACTTGCGACCGGCAGGCTTTAACGCCCAGTGCGACAAGTTGGAATCGTTGTAGGGAGTGCCTTTGCTGGTGTGAAACACCAGTTCTTCCGGATCGCCAGCTTTTTGCCGTAATTCGAGAAGAACCTGTTTCAACGCTTAAGAGTTCAAGAGATACGGAACAAATGGGATGCGGCTATGTCAAATTGCGACCGGGCCGTAATAATCGGGGTCTCGTATAACCCAAACGATCGTCACATCCTAGAAGCTGTACAAAGAGTATCTGGTCCACTGCTCTACGTAGGAGGTAAGGAAGACTTCGAGAAGTGGCGTGCCACAAATAACAAGTTCGAGCATGCCGCCGAGACTTTTGAGAAAGGGTTCGCGTCTTTGATCAAAAGACTCGGACTGCCCGAGGGTAACCATCCGACGTAAGCTATGGCAGCCAATGTGTCGAAAGCCCCTTGAATTCTCGTGTCACAACTTGCCGATTTTGCCGATTCGAAGCATAAGTTTTTGCCGTGTGTCAAAACCACATGCTTACGTCACAGTTCACAAAAGGTTCCCCCGACCTGCACACTAACTCGACGAAACTGTTTGACCTCGGGCACCCGCTGGTCAATCCGCATTGCCTTTGCCTATTGGGCGCTCTGATCCCAAGCAAGGACCTTACGGTCAGGGTCGAAGCCCACGCGCCGAGTCTTCAGGGAGGTCACCCCTAACAAACCCTGCAGCCCGGCGGGCGGCTCCCCCCGTCTCTTCTAGAACAAAAGCATCACGCTGACCCCAGGGCATGGCGCCCAAAGAAGCGCCCGTAAGTTGCACCTGTCTGGCCCGGACCTCACCGCCCATGTTGGACCAGGTTCGGCTGCCGACAATCCGGATTGCTAACGGGCAATCGCGAACCCCGCTCCCAAAGAAGATGAGATCGCTGGCACCCGTGTCCACCAGAAGAAGAAGCTGCTGCTGCTGAATTTGCATTTCGACAACAACGTAGCCCGGGCGCGATTGATATGGAATAGCGGCCAACGAGGCATCGATCGGACCGAAGACGATTTTCTTGGATACGTAATCAATGGTGAAGGCGCTTTGGCCGAGAAAATCGAATCCGATCATTGCATCCACTCTCGTCCCTAAGGCCTGCTCGGCAAAGCCTCAATCTCATTACGGGCGCGGAGCAAACTCTCACGGCAAAGACCGACGCCTTGTTTCAGAAAGTCGCTTGGTCGAGCGACGGCAGAGCGTTGATTGCTTCGGGATGGTTCCCTTCAGGATGGGCCGCTCCGGGGAGCGGGGTATTGTTTAACATCGATATGCAGGGCAACACCCACGTCTTACTGCAAGACAGCCATGAGTGGTTTGGATTCCCTGCACCCTCTCCCGATGGGAAACGCCTGGCCTTTACCGTGTTCACCGGCGAGAGCAACGCTGCCATCATTGAGAATTTTTGATGAGTGCACGTTGGTGAGACACTAATTCAGAATGTATTCGGCGATTGACCCAGCCATAGAACAACTGAGAGCAATAGACAGAATGCGCGAATTGTCTCCCCCTGCCGGGGTGTGCCGCAAGTCTTGCCTTTCGGCACAGCGCAGCTCCCTTTGATTGCTTCCCAGCACGCTTGGCAGTCAAAGCCACTTCGCGACCCGCCATGGTGTGAGCCCCTGCCGAGTCGTCAACTTCGGCTGAAGTACTGAACGGAGTACCCTCCAAGAGATCACGCCTCCAAAGAACTTAAGGGTCACGCGGGACACAGATCGGCGTGTCATAGTATGCGACCACGGTCACCGTCCCAACAGCTTTTACGCGCGGATTCGCTATGCTGGTTGCAGTTATGTGATAAATGCCGATGATTCGGGGAGCTGTGTAAACGCCACCATGGCTTATGCTTCCTCCCTCTTGCTCTTCAACTGCCCACCTTATTCCGATGCCGGTTGCGCCTTTAACGGCAGCGGCAAACTTCTGTTTTTCGCCGACAAACAGAGTTGCCTTATGCGGCTCTATCGTTAACGAAATTGATGCCCGCCCGGCCGTCTGGTGTGGTGCTGGTGTCAGCTGCAGGATCGCTGTGAGCAACAGGGGAGCAATTACTAGGAAGGTGGATACATCCTCGTGGAAGCGGGCTCCGGTGGACTTCATCGTGAGCTCCGATCACACAGAGTTTACTACCACCCCAAACAACGGAGACGGTCAGCAGGGTCCGAAGAAGCTTTCTTTTCGACACGATGCGCACGTCTTTCGCTAACTTCTGTTTTCGATTGGAGCTTGCTATGCCTTGGGCCGGCAGAATCGGCTCTGCTAGAATGTCCGCTTACCGAAAGGAGCACCATGGCAAAGAAGATTGATCCTCTCAACAAAAAACAGTACGGCGCGGTATCGGCCATGCTTATAGTCTCCGATATAACGGCTGCCGTGGCCTTTTATCAAAAGGCCCTCGGCTTTTCCAAGCGCGGCATCATGAACGGCCCCGATGGCAAGCCCATCCATGCGGAGCTGACGCTGCGTGGCACAACTTTGATGCTGGGACCGGAAAACCCCGCGCTGGGTAAGCGCAGCGCTAAGAACGTTGGCGCTTCGCCAGCGGGCCTGTTTCTCTACGTGGAGAACGTCGACAAAATAGTCGCCAAGGC
>WNGG01006800.1_pt1 | contig 17331 bp, 13 predicted proteins | sample 5400661 | NCBI WGS metagenome assembly WNGG01 (sample SAMN13153372, study PRJNA577476) | soil metagenome | isolation source: 100 cm soil or saprolite under Garry oak tree replicate 1 | place: USA:California | collected 2016-06-15 | reverse complement strand
TCGGAAACACACGATGCCGCTGAATGAATCGTTGCGTCGCCTTAGTGAATCCGGAGATGTAATGCCGGTATTTCCGGTCCACTTCGGCTCCGGATTGAAAAAAGTACACCGTGCGGTACTGGCTGTCCTTAAAGGCTCCCGCCGTGGCTCGCGCGATATATTTCGCAATGGAGGCTTTCACGGGCCACACGAAGGGATGGATCGGACAGAGAACCAGGATTGGCGTCTTCTCATCCCAGCCCGCTTCACGCAACGCCTTTCGGGCGTATTCCGGCGGATGAGGTTCAAACGTCCAAGCCGTGTCCGTTCCCAGTTCCGTGGGGATACCGAGCGAGTTTAGCAGCGTTCGCGATTCCACATTTCGGGTGACGACCAGGGAATCCTTGACGTAGCGCGCGCACATGGATTCAAGGAGCCCATCCATGTGGCCTGCCTCGCCGCCATACCCAACAGAAAGTTTATTTTCTGCTGAGGCCAGCCCCAGCGAGCCAATCATCATGGTCGTCAAAGCGTTCGCGAACTTGCTCTTAAACATCGAACCTTCGCACGCAATTACACCGTGATTCTGCCGCACCTCGCGAAAGAGAAAGGGTGGGTAAACATCCGGCAAATGGACTTGCCGCGTGCCTTCAAAATACCTTTTCGTGCGCCCGAAGTCCTGCGTCATCACGCTGAAATCAACGTTTTCTGCTCCGAGCACGTGGCGGACCTGCCTCAACATCTCCTGAACGCGTACATCGCTGCCGGTGTTGCGCGTCCCGTTGTAGCCGGCAAAGAGCAGCTTCAGTTTTTCGCCCGCGGTCCATCGCTTGCCGAAACCCAGCATCCAGCCAAAGCGCCGGATCTCGATCAGTGCACTAACCCAGGCAACAAGGAGGAAGTCGGTCATGCGCTTGCCCTTCCTGCTACGGCAGTCTTCTCGCAATCTTCGTTGAGTGGCCAGGGCCTGGCCGGATATCGAAATTTGTTGTCCCGGCTGAATTTGAGGAGCGGGGCGGCATACGTCGAGAATTTTGCCGGCGCTTCACCCAGTTCCGCGATGACTCGCGAATTATCAAAGACCGTGTTCCAATCAAGATAGGGCCAGAAGACCTTGAGCAGTGAGGCGACGTGCCCCAACGTGCCTCCGCGATCCGCGGCCCAACTGACCGTGCTCGAAAACGGCCCGCCCGCCCACGGCCAGAAAAGAGGCCGTCGCATTCCGCCCACCCGCGCGATGGCTTCCGTCAGTTCCGCGTAGGTCTGCGATCCCGTGCCGGAGGACAGGTGATAGATGCCATGCGCGGGCGTATCTTTTTGATGAATGGTCACGATCGCCTTACCGACATAATTCGCCGGCACGATATCGATTCTATCGTGAGGACGTAGCGGAAGGACAGGCATCCGTGCCAGCACGTGGAACGCCCTCACCATGTCGAATTGCGAAGTCTCCGCGCGCTGGCTGTCCCCTAGCACGATGGCGGGCCGGAAAATCGTCTTGGGAACGTCCGGGAGCAAGCGATTCGCCATATGCTCGCAGAATTTCTTTGTGCGCGCGTAAGGATCGTAGTCGGAGCGTTCCCAGTCGATTGCGTTGTCTTCACCGACGACTTCGTTTTTTCTCTTTCCCGCGACGGCCACCGTGGAGACATGCGAATACCGCCGCAACCCGTGGCGTTCCTGCGCCCGCTGCGCCAATTGAATCACCTCGAGCGTGCCTCGCAAGTTTACATTCAAGCATTGCTTTTCCGATTTGCGGTTCAGCGAAGCGGCGCAGTGAATCAGCGAATCGGTGGTATCAACCAGCTTGCGGTAATCATCATCGGACAAGCCGAATCGTTCGCCGGTCAAATCGCCGCGAAAAAGGCACATACGCGTGCTCAAATGTTCGAGAAATCCCGGAAATTCAAAATGGAATTGAAGTGAAGTCCAGAGCCGTTCGCACGCTTCTCGTTCCGTCTTTGCCCGCACCAGCAGATTCAGCTTGTCGCGATAGCCTGTCAGGAGCCCCGCCACCACGTAGCTGCCCAGATAGCCGGTCGAGCCGGTTAGGAAGATGGCCATAACGAGTCGGACGGCGCAGCTGCCTTGGAAAGCGCCGCTGGTTGCGCCGGCTCCGCGGTCCAATCGAGCGCGCGCGGCTCGCGCGATTCCAGCGGCCGGCCTTCCATCAGCGGATAACACCAGCGGCGCAAGGCCGGGATGTGGACGTTGATCCAATAATCCCACCAGTCCACATCTTCCGGCGTAAAGTCAAAGACCGGCCGCTCCTCGGGCGCCAATGCCGACGAAAGCAAGCGCGCGTTCTCACATTCGAAGACATGCTCATTGTGAAGTATGAAAGGCTCGTAAAGTTCGATGAGTTTTTCGACGCGAATGAGGTCGCGCTCGGCCTTGGCAAAGGGTGGCTTCTTCATCCGCAAGGTCGTGGCCGCTCGATTGAGCCCGGATACTACGGCCTTCTGCATGGGAATCGAGAGCCGCTCATAGCGCTGCTTCGACACCGGAATGGTTTCGAACTTAACCTTCAGCCAGTTGTCGATGCTCTGTGTGCTCCGGTAATGCTTGCGGTGCGCAAGTCCGGTCAATTCGATACTGCGGCCCATATTCACGGGATTGACCGCCGAAGTTGCGAGCTGATACAGCCGCGCGTGGCGCCGGGCCACAACCGCGGAAGCGATCAGGGTCATCCCGCGGCACACCATGTCCACGGGGATCACGTCCAGGCATTTCCGCTCGTTGGATGGAAGCTGGCGGAAATTCGTGCCGAGCAGGTAGGAAAGGGGGCCCGAGGTATTGATTCCCTCATTCCACCCGGTAAAAGGTGAACGCTCCGAGCTTTCCACGATCGACGGACGCACAATGGCAATCGGGAGATCGCGACCTCGCTGCGCAAGCAGAGATTCGCCCAAGCTCTTTGTGAACGTGTAGGTGTTGGGCCAGCCCAAGTGTTGCGCCCGGCGCATGCCCACACGCGTCAAACGGTTGCGGGCCCAGCGCGCACGATTGCGCCTCAGGATACCGTCGAGTGCCCCCGCGGGCGCCGAAGCTTCGTCGCCGCCGCGGCCCAGTGCCTGGCGGCGAAGCGCTTTGTCCAGCTCCGGACTCTCGGCGCGCGCTTCGATGCGCCGAATCGTCTCGCGCAGCGAAGCAACCTCGCTTTCGGCATCAAATCGGAGATCATTCTTGGGATTGTAATTGTCTTGCAACCTCTCGGTAACGCGCCCGTCGCGCATGCCCGCAACGTAGCACGTCGAAAGATGTATCAAGCCAGCGTGCTTGCACTGGCGCAGAAAGTCGAGCAAATGGAGTGCGGAATCAACGTTCGAGGAAATAGCGTCGCGCAAATCCGGATTGAAGTCCGTCAGCCCCGCGCTATTCACTATCAGGTCAAGAGATTTCTGCAGCCGCGCCTGGGTAGGATCATCAAGCCCCAAACCCGGCAGGCTCACATCTCCTTCCAGAACCTCCACTTTTTCTTTCAGGAATGCGCCGAGCTTCCGGCCGTAGCGCTCGTGCAGCTCATCAAAGGCCGGTGATTCCTCGACAATTCTCTCGAACCGCCGCTGCGCCGAGGTTGTGCGATTGCGCCGAACTAACAGCGTCACCTTGCCGATCCTGGGAAGTTTTTCGAGGAGATCAACGAGCCAGACTTTACCAATGAAGCCCGTTACGCCGATCATCAAAATATGCCGGTTTGCCAATGTTTCGCGGACCGAGAGGCGCTCGACGCGCGGCGCGTCCCCAAAGACTGCCACCGGCTTCTTTACGGATGATCTCGTTCGAGCCGTGGAGTGGATGGCTTTTTCCAGTAGCGCGGGCTTCGCAGACCAGCCAAGCTGTCTCAGAAGCTTTTCGTTAGCAATGGGTCCATCCGCGAAGCCGCTGGCCAGCCAAGCGAGAGGCCCGCGCGGGCGGACTACCGGATCAAGCAACCGGCCGGTCGCCCTGCCGTTACGGTATTCCAGCCGGTTCGCCAGGAACGAGTCCACTCCGAGATGATGGGCCAGCGGGCGAAGGATGTTCTCGAGCAGTTGCCCCACCAATACGACGCGTTCCCCTTCGCGGACCGCCGCGACAATCTTATCAACCGCTTCGCGGCGTAGCTGCGGCTTTAAAACATAATGAAAATACTCTTCGCCCAGCAGATCGAGCCGATCGCGGCTGACGCCTCGAAGCAGTAAATGCAGAAATCGTGTGGCGAAGGTGCGGTTTGCTGCGTACGCAAACGGTCGTGCCAGCGCCATGCCTGCCATTCCGGCGCGGCGGGCCCAGCGCTCGGAAAAGCTTTGAGAATTCCAGGTGAAAAAGCCCACGGGGCGCATTGCGCCCAGTTCAAGAAGGAATCCTTCCACCCGCCAATAGGAAATCTTTCCCTCCCCTCTCGCGGGCGTGATCTGCGTCGAATTGGAAGCAGGATGTGGCATCGCGGGCCGATGATTAGCGGAGGCGGGTCCGTTCCGCGCAAGATTCCTTGAAAACGTGATCCTTAAGGATGCATCTCATTTTCTAGTCAAACTGTTCTGGGACGGATTCTCAGCCCGCGCCAATTCTACACGACCGTGTGACCCGGCTTTCACCGGCCGCAGGCTGCTTGGGAAAGAGTAAAGGTAGCATTCTCAACGCTCTCCCGCAAGGCAGTGGGGGGATAGGTCACCATTGTTTACGGTCCTTCGCCCGGGAAGAAGGCCTGATGGTTCGAAATAGGGAGCTTTCTTTTGCGAAATGGAGCGAAAATTCGATTCAGCCTGAACCTCTATACGCCCCAGCCATAGCGTTCCGCGTGTTCAAACGTTCGCTGCATCTCTTCCCGCAGGATCTCTGTGAACACCGATCCGTCCACGGCTCGTGCGCCCGGCTCCGTAATGTCGGGCGTCCGGAAACCTCCGGACAGTACCCGCGATAGCGACTGCTCGATCCAATCAGCCTCCAGCGAAAGCCCGAAGGCGTCCCGCAGCATCATCGTTGCGCTGAGAATCGACCCAATGGGATTGGCCGAATCTGTGCCGGCCAGAGAGGGTGCGGAACCATGAATTGGTTCGAAGAGCGGCGCCGAGTTCCCAAAGCTCCCCGAAGGAATCAGCCCGATTGAGCCGACCAAAGCTGCCGCCGCGTCGCTCAAGATGTCCCCGAACATGTTGCTGCAGAGCATGACGTCGAACTGCGACGGCCGCAGTGTCAACTGCATCGCGGCATTGTCCACGTACATGTGCTCGAGCTTCACGGAGGGATAAACCGCGCTCATCGCGGTTACCGTCCGTCGCCAGAGCTGTGAGCTCGTTAAGACGTTCGCTTTATCCACGGAACAAAGTCGCCGTGAGCGATTCTCCGCTCGAGCGTAGGCAAACGCGGCGATCCGCTCGATCTCCGGCGTCGAGTAGGACTCCGTGTCCCATGCGCGCTCCACACCGTTTTCCGTGAGGTTTCCGCGCTCTCCAAAGTACATTCCGCCTGCGAGTTCGCGCACGATTTCCAGGTCCAAATCGCCCAACCGCTCCTGTTTCAGCGGTGAAAGAGCCCGTAGCGGTTCCATCAGTTTCACCGGGCGAACGTTCACGAAAAGCCCCATGCCCTTGCGTAAATCGAGCAATCCGCTCTCAGGGCGCCTTCCGACAGGCAGTGCATCCCATTTCGGTCCGCCAACGGCTCCCAGGAATACGGCATCGGCTTTCCGGCAAGCCTCCAGCGTTTCCTTGGGAAGCGGTGTACCGGAAGCATCGATAGCCGCGCCGCCGATGGGAAGTTCCACGAACGCAAACTCATGATTAAACTCGTGCGCCGCTTCTCGCAAGATGGCTGCTGCGGCTCGTGTAACTTCCGGACCGATGCCGTCTCCCGGCAGCAGGACTATGGTCTTCTTCATGGTCGTCCCCGAAACGATACAAGCCTCCTGCCGGTCGCAAGCGCTTCAAAAGACTTACAAGAATGCCGGCTTGCGACTCATCGAGCTCTTGAGCAGCGAGCGAATCAGGCCGCGGAGGATGATTCCGCTGCCATGGCCGCCGGGCGCCGGCGGATCACTTCATGCGCGATGCCCACGATATCGCGGGCGCGCACTTGCTTGGACTGGTCGGCCAGCGCGGTCACCCGCCGGTAGACTTCCGCGAGTTCCCCATCACTTGCTTCGTAACCCAGATCTTTCAGCGTGATGCGCAGCGCGTTGCGGCCCGAATGTTTACCCAGCACCAGAGAGCGATTGGGCACTCCCACGGTCTGCGGTGAAATGATTTCGTATGTCAGCGGATTCTTGATGATGCCGTCCTGATGAATCCCCGCTTCGTGGGCAAAGGCATTGGCGCCCACAACCGCCTTGTTCGGCGCCACTTGCGCCCCGGTAATTTCCGTGAGCATTCGGCTGGTGCGAAAAAGTTCTTCCAGACGAATCTGCGTGGACACTCCAAAGCTCTCTTTGCGCACCGCCAAAGCTACCACCACCTCTTCCAGCGATGCATTTCCCGCGCGCTCGCCGATGCCGTTGATGGTGCACTCGATCTGCCGCACCCCGGCGCGAATCGCCGCCAGCGAGTTCGCCACTGCCAGACCCAGATCGTCGTGGCAATGCGCGCTCAACGTGATGCCGTCTGGATCGCCCAAGTGTTCGCGCACCCGGGTGAACATCGCGCCATACTCTTCCGGCACCGCATATCCCACGGTATCCGGCAGATTCAATACCGTCGCGCCGGAATCCACCGCCGCGCGGCATACCTGGCACAAGAAATCGATATCGGTCCGGCCGGCATCTTCGGCTGAGAACTCCACTTCCCCCACGTGCTGCCGGCCGTAGCGGATCATGGCGGCGATTGCTTCCAGCGCCTGCTCGCGCGTCATGTTCAGCTTTACGCGAAGGTGCAAATCGGATGTCGCCAGGAAAACATGCAGTCTTGGCGCGGCCGCCGGTCCCAGCGCCTCGATGGCTGCGCTCACATCTTCTCTTTTTGCGCGCGCCAGCGCCGCAATCGGCACATCGCGGATTTCCTTCGCTACCATGCGCACCGCTTCAAGGTCGCCTCGTGACGCGATCGGGAAGCCGGCTTCGATCACATCCACATTCAGCGCGGCAAGCTGCCGTGCCATGCGGAGCTTCTCTTCGGTATTCATCGAGAAGCCCGGCGACTGCTCGCCGTCACGGAGCGTGGTGTCAAAAATGCGTACGGCGTCCATAGAGTCTCCCAGCCTCTAGTAACGCACGCCCCGCGCCCCGCGGTCCAATTTATCTTTGTTCTACTTTTGATAATTCTGCCTTATACTAGCCAGCCGGAGGAGACTTGTGGACCTTGGTGAGCTGCAAGTATTTCTGATGGTCGCGAAGGAGGGCAGCTTTTCTCGCGCGGGTGAGCGCCTCTTCCGCACTCAGCCGGCCATCAGCCTGGCCATCCGCAAGCTGGAGGATTCTCTCGGTCAGTCCCTCTTCGTCCGCGGCGCCCGGCCCGTTCGTCTCACGGATGCCGGGACCCTTCTGAAAGATTACGCCGAGCGGCTGATCAACCTCCGCGATGAAGTCAAAAAAGGGCTTTCGGAGCTGGAAGGCCTCAAGTGCGGTGAGCTATCCCTGGGCGTGAACGAAAGCTCCATTCACGCTCTTCTCCCGGCGCTCGCGCAATTTCGTGAAATGCACCCGGGTGTCCAGGTGCGCGTTCACCGCATGTTTTCCCGCGACATTCCCCACGAAGTCCTGAACTACCGGCTGGACCTCGGCGCCATTTCCTACGTGCCACGCGACCCTCAGCTTCAGGCAACAGAAATTCTCAAGGATGAGCTGACGCTGGTTGTGCCTCCGAAACACGCCCTCGCCAGGAAGCGCGAAGTCGATGTGAGCGACCTCGGGGGAGAAAACTTTATCGCGCATATCGTCGAATCGCCCTTCCGTCGCCGGGTGATCGAACTGTTTGCGCGGCACCGCACTGCTCTCAACATGCCTATCGAAATGCCTACCATAGAGAGCATCAAGCGTTTTGTGCAAATGGGTATGGGCGTGGCTATTGTGCCGCGCATGTGCGTTCGGTGGGAAATTGAGCACGGCTGGATGAAAGAAGTAAAGGTCCGGCAGCTCAACATGCCGCGCCACGTCTATCTCGTTTCGCGCCGTGGCGCCCGCCTCCCGCACGCCGCCGCCGAGCTCATGCGCATTCTTCATGGAGAGTGAGCCGCCCCGGCCTCTCTTTTTTCAAGCGCGCTTTTTTCATGTCAGGTATGCTTCTCATCTGAACTCAGCAGCTTTCGAGTCAGCAGGCGCGTGCCATTGACGAGCGGACTGGCCATTCTGGTGATCGGTTTCTTTCTTGGGATGCGCCATGCCACCGATCCCGACCACGTGATTGCCGTTTCCACCATCGTCAGCCGCGAGCGCTCCATCCCTAAAGCCGGTTTAATCGGCATTCTCTGGGGCCTCGGTCACACGCTGACGATTGCCATTGTTGGGACAGCCATCATTCTTTTCGGCGCGGTGATTCCGCCGCCCGCCGGCCTGACCATGGAATTTTCCGTGGGCCTGGTGCTCATTCTCCTCGGCATTCTCAACCTCACGGGAGCCATGAAGTGGCTCAGCGAGAAGTTCTCTCCCACCCATCCACCGGTAACGGGAACGCATGCCCATATCCATGAGCATGGAAACCGGGTGCATTTCCATTGGCATTCCCACTCGCTCACTGGAGATCATCACGCCGAAAGCCTCACCCCGTCTCGCTGGTTGCGTGGGCCTTTGGAGCGCCTGGGATTTTTTCATGCTCTGCGCCCTTTGCTCATCGGCGTTTTGCACGGCTTGGCAGGCTCCGCCGCCGTCGCTCTGCTTGTATTAAGCACCGTTCACCAGCCTCGGTGGGCCGTTCTCTATTTGCTTATTTTCGGGATCGGTACAATCGCAGGCATGATGCTGATTACTGCGGTTCTGGCGCTGCCCTTTTCCTTCGTCGGCTATCGGTTCGCCTGGCTCAACCGGAGCTTGGTCGTTGGCTCGGGTCTCCTCAGTCTCTGTTTCGGGAGTTTTATCTGCTACCAAATCGGCTTTGTCGACGGCCTCTTCACGAGCCGACCTAACTGGATCCCCAGCTAACTCTCAAACGGCACGATCTGCTTTTTCCGGCAGGCACATAATCGTCGCCAGCATTGTCGCGCAATGAACTTCCTTGCCGTTTTTCCGCACGTGGACGTCCGCCGCACAGATTTGCAAGGTTCTCCCCGAGCGGAGCACCCTGGCCCGCGCCGTCAGTTCGTCCCCGTCAGCGGGTGCAAGTAGGTTCAATTTATACTCCACCGTCAGCACGGAGCTTTCCGAAGGCATCAGCGTGGCTGCCGCATAGCCGCATGCGCTGTCCGCAATCGCTCCGGACACACCGGCGTGAAAATAGTTGTGCTGTTGGGTCAATTCGGCTCGAAAGGGTACGCGAATCGTCACATGGCCCGCTGTTAATTCGACAAGCTCTGCGCCGAGATGCTTCATCAGGCCCTGCCGGTTGAAATTCTCCCGAACGCGGCTTTCAAACTTTGCGTCGGCTACAGAAAACCTGGACTGCTCTTTCATAGGGAAGAAGTATAGCAGCCATGCGGCCGCAGTTCGGCGCCCGCCCGCCTTCAATTCCTGCCTTCGGCAGGAACCGTGTTCAGTTATTTTCGCCGGCGAGGGCTTCTTCCAAGGAAGCGTATGTCGCGAAAAGTTTCCTCAGCCCAGCAACTTGGATTATGGCGCTGCTTTGTTGAGTAAGTCCCGCAAGAGCAAAGGTTTGTCCCTTGTTTCTCCGATGCACAAACACCTGTACCAACGCTCCCACGCCCGCGGAGTCGAGAAACGATATCCCGCTCATTTCCAGGATGAGGTGGGCGGCGCGTTCCGGCCTGACGGTTTGGACGAAATTGGGAACGGTCTCAACGCTCAATTGGCCCTTCAGCCCCAGAATCAGCCGGTTGTCATCGGATCCGGCTAGTTTTTCCAACTCGAGACGTGGGCGTGTCATAGGATGCGAACAGTAGCTCAAAATCTGGTGCCGGAGCATTAAAATTCTCTAACTTCAGGCCGAATCTTATCTTTCCACAATCCATTCCCATTTTGGAACTAACTGTTAATGGAATATGCCTGGTTAGATAATTCTGATTGACATTGGAAAATTCCGGACTTACCTTTCCAGCCAGGACCGCTTCCTTCTCAAGTCCAGTATGAGCCGCTCGACCCACGGCCGAGGGAGACCTATGGCCATGCGAATAGAAGCCTTTCCGCTTGTGCGCTTCCCCTTTTCGCCTCGAATCCCGCACCGTTCCGCGACCGTGCACCTACTTCTTTTGTTGAGCATTTGCCTCAGTATGGTATCGGTAGCTTCTGCGCAGACTTCTCAACAATATGTTTACGGTTCCGTGCCTGGCTCACCTTCCTCTGACGTTTCCGGATTCAGTAAGACCAGCCAAACCGGGGCTCTTAGCCTGGTTCCGGGCTCACCCTTCAACGAACAGCTTGAGGGCGGCCTCATGGCCATCGATGGCCAGGGCAAATTTCTCTTTGTCTTGAACCCCGCGAGCAATGACATCTCCATGTTCCAGATCGACCAGGTCTCCGGTGCTCTTTCCGAAGTTCCCGCCTCTCCCTTTGCCGTTTCCCCGATCAGCCCCAATTCGCCGCCGCCCTCGCAGCCTCTGTCCATTGCCGTAGAACGGTCCGGGAAGTTTCTCTTCGTCGGCTACTTATTCGGCTTTGGCGGCAGTCAAGGACCGAGCTCCGTTGCTTCGTTGGCGATCGATACCTCTGGTCTCAGTCCTGTCCTGCTTACCGTGGAAAGCATTTTGACCAGCAGTGGGGGCTCCCCGATACAGTTGCTCACCGATTCCAAAGGCCTTCACCTCTATGTCGGTCTGGGCATGAGTACGAGCGGAATGCCACTAGGTGGAGCGGAAGTGTATTCCATCGATTCCTCAACCGGCAATTTGTTCTACCAAGGCATGGCTGACTCTCTGCCCACGGATGGGTTCAGGTATGGGATCGATCCGGCAGATCGGTTTTTCTACGCGGCTGGGCTTGGGGGTCTCGACTACCTTGAGAGTTGCATCATCTCGCCCGTCGATGGGACCGCGACTACTTGCCAGCCTTTGTTCTCCTTAGATCCAGGCAATTTCCCGCAAGCCATGGTGGCCGAGAGCTCCGCACACTTTCTCTACATTTACGAGAGTGTGGGCGTTGTTGTTTATTCCATTGATCAAGTAACCGGTGCCCTTACTCCGGTGCTGGGCCCGCTTACCGCGATTACCTGGCAGCAGGGGAGTGTTGTTGCTGACCCCATGGGGCCTTATATTTACTCCGCAGACCTAACAACGATTCCATCAGCCGTCCACGCCTACCAGGTTGACCAGCAAACCGGCAATCTGACCGAAATCCTCGGATCTCCATTCAATCCCGGAGTACCCTCCACAACCCCGTGCTGCCAGGGCCTGGCTATCTCGGGCAATCCTGTTCAAGCCATCAGCGGTCCGGCCGTCACGATTTTCCCTTCCACCGCCGCTACCTTTGGCGCCACCGCGGGTACCAGCAGCGCTACGCAGGTCTTTTCTATCGTCAATATCGGAAATCAATTGCTGGCTATTAGTTCCATTTCGATTGCCGGGGTTAACGCCTCCAGTTTTTCTCAAACCAATACCTGCCTCGCAACCCTGTCCCCCAATGCCAACTGTTCCGTCAGCATCACCTTCAATCCGGCCAGCGCCGGCACATTCACAGCCAATCTCCAGGTGGCCGATAATGCTCCTGGCAGTCCACAGACTCTCTTGCTTAACGGGACTGGCGTCGCCGCCGTACCGGCCGTCACTTTCTCTCCGACAGCACCATCGTTTCCCGCCACCACGCAGGGAACATCCAGCGCGCCGCAAACGCTGACCCTCATCAACTCCGGGTCTGCTCCGCTGCACGTTTCCGCAGTTTCTCTTGCTGGGCCGAATCCCTCGGATTTCAGTTTCACCAATAATTGCACGGCCCCGGTTGCTCCGGCAGCCACCTGCACAATCACCGCAGTCTTCAGTCCGATTGTCCCGGGCCAGCGCACCGCAAACTTGCTGATTTCCGATGATGCCTCGGGCTCGCCGCAAACCGTTTCCCTCAGCGCCACCGCCAATCCCGCATTTTCTGTGGGGCCTGCGCCTGGCGGTTCTACTACAGCTTCTGTTTCTGCCGGTCAAACGGCGCAATACCAGCTTCAACTGGTGCCAGGTCCCGGCTTCAGCGGCACGGTCTCGCTCACCTGCAGTGGAGCGCCTTTAGGTGCAGCGTGTCAGGTACCTGCAAACGTGTCCCTTGCGAATGGAATCGCAACTCCATTCACCGTCAACGTGACCACCAGCGGCCCTGCCTTGCTCCCGCCGTCACCTCCCGTGCGCTTCCCGCCCTTTTCGAGCGTGCCCCTGCTTCCGCTCGTGGCGTTGGCACTGCTTCTTTTGATTTCTTTCGTTGGTTACCGGGCATTCGAAGCACCCGCAGACAGGCGCCGCTTGGCGTTTTGCGGAGTTCTCACCGCCGCTATTTTTTCAGCAACTCTCGGCATCGCGGGTTGCGGAGGCGGCAGCGCTGTCCTCACGCCTTCGCCAATCTCACCACCGCCGCCGGTCGTCACTCCTTCGGGAACTTCGACGATCACGATTTCCTTTGCGGCGACGTCTTCCTCGGGTCAACCGCTGCAATTGCAGACCCTTCCACTCACGCTGACCGTTAAGTAGCGCTGCTCCGCAAGGCTTGCCAGGTGCCGGATGCTTGCATTTTCCATTTTTTGTTTTCCATTTTCCAATCTCACTTGGGCACCGAAATCCGGTACAGGACTCCTGCCCCGTCGTCCGATACGAGCAGCGAGCCGTCCGGCGCGACCGTCACTCCCGCCGGCCGCCCATAAACCTCCGGCCTGCTCGGGTCCGGCACCAGCCCGGTCAGGAACGGCACTGGATCGGCTGACGGTTTGCCGTTCTTGAACGCCACAAACGCGATTTGGTATCCCGAGCGCGACGCCCGGTTCCACGACCCGTGTTCCGCCACGAACGCTCCGCCCCAGTAACTCTCCGGAAATTGCTTCCCGGTATAAAACGCAAACTGCAACGGGGCCACATGCGCTCCCAGCAACACATCCGGAATAATTGCCCGCGCCACCAGCTCCGGCCGCTGCGGCTTTACGCGCGGATCCACATTGTCTCCGATGTAGCTGTACGGCCAGCCATAGAATCCCCCATCTCTCAGCGAGGTGAAATAATCGGGCGGCAAGTTGTCGCCCAGTTCGTCTCGCTCGTTGACGCTGGTCCAGACCGCCCCGGTCACCGGCTCAATGGCCAGCCCCACCGGATTTCTCAGCCCCGTCGCATACCGTCGAGCATTCTTTCCGTCGGGATCGCAGATCGTCACTGCTGCGCGCCGCGGATCTTCTCCCGTGTCAATATTCGAATTCGAACCGACCGCGATGAACAAGTGCTTCCCATCCGCCGAAAAGGCCAGCGACCGCGTGTTGTGCCCGCCGGAAGGCAAGTCCATCAAATGTTCTCTCTCCCCCAGCCGCTTCGACGTCTTTGGATCGTAGCGAAGGCGCACCAGTTCGTTCATGTTCCCCACGTACACGTAGTTTTCATGAAACGCGATCCCAAACGGCCGCCTCATCCCGTCCGCGAACACTTCGCGTTCCTGTGCACCTCCGGAATTCTTGGGATCCCGCAGCACTATGATTTCGCCTGCCCCCGAATCGGCCAGAAAAATATCGCCGTTCGGCGCCACCGTGAGCCAGCGTGGGTACTTGAAATGCGCCGCGAAGACATTCACGCGAAATCCCGCCGGAACAGTCGGTAGAAATCCGGCGGGCGGCTTTTCGCGGTCCGGCCCGTTGCCTGCCGATTTCGTTTCGAACGGCGCGGGCAATTTCGGCTTTTGTCCGTGCGTTACCTGCGCTGCCAGATTTCCGCCCAGAAGTAAGCTGAGCGCAAAAAGAAGAAAGCTTCGCCTCCACATATAAATGGCCCCTCTCAATTCAAAGAATGGATGATCCGTCTCCTAAGATGCCCCGTTCGAACGCCCGGTTCCATCGCCGCCATCTTGCCGTGGCCTGCAGACTAGCCGCTGGGTTGCCCCGCGGGCCCCTTAACAAAACAAGTCCAAATGGATTGCTACCGCATCCAATAGACGTCTCGCAGCGTACAATAGGTTCTGCTCCTTGGGGGGATCAACCATGAAAAGTCCGTACATTGGTCGCGGGCTCGCTCTCGCCATCATCATCGGCCTCGTTACCTGGACTGCCTTCCGTGCGCTGGGCTCCCGCCTGCCGGAGACTCCCAAATCTCCTTTTCCCGCCCCCGCAACCGATTCGTCTTTGGCTCCGGCCAAGAGCCGCCAAACCGCCGTTCTCGCCGGCGGCTGCTTCTGGGGCATCCAGGCTGTCTTCGGACACTTGAAGGGCGTCGAGTCCGTCACTTCCGGTTACTCCGGCGGCTTCATCAAATCCCCTTCCTACGAAAGTGTCAGCATGGGCGTCACTGGCCACGCCGAATCCGTCAGCATCACTTACGACGCTTCCAAAATCACCTACGGTCGGCTGCTGATGATTTTCTTCTCCGTCGCCCATGATCCCACGCAGTGGAATCGCCAGGGGCCCGACACTGGCTCGCAGTACCGCTCGGCCATCTTCTACGCGAGCGACGAACAAAAGCGCATCGCCGAGTCCTACCTCGCCCAACTCGACGTTGCCAAGGTTTACTCCCGCCCCATCGTCACCAAAGTCGAGGCCTTCAAAGCTTTCTACCCCGCCGAGGACTACCATCAGGATTATCTGAAGCACAATCCCGAGAATCCCTACATCGTCTACAACGCTGCACAACAACCGGCAAATCGCGCGACCTTCTTTCCATCCCGTGGCTGGCTTTTGCTGTGTTTTGGCTTCCCGTCATTGCGATTGTCGTAGCTGGGAGTTCGGAGTTGCGGAGCGGTTGGCGAACCATCGTTTGGACTGCCTCGCTAATCATCATGGGGACAGCGTGCATAGCCAATGCACTCCGATGCCAACGAGTGCACTGTTTCATCACCGGCCCCTTCTTTCTGTTGATGGCGCTCGTCACTTTGCTGTACGGTCTCGGCGTCGTGCCGCTGGGCCGGAACGGTTGGAATCGGATCGGTCTGACAATTCTGGCCGGTGCCATTGCCTTGTGTTGCCTCCCGGAGCTGGTTTGGGGGAAATATCGGAAGAGCCGTGTCGGGGATAGCAACCACCGCTGAGTTCTGTCTCGGCACGGGCGAGAAACTTTCATCGGGAATGCCAATCAGCACCGTTGCTGTAGCCCCTGGTAGAGTCCGGGCCCGAGCGCCCTGCATGCAACACGTTCCCGGAGCATCATCGCCGCCTACCCGGATACTGCCACATGATTCAACTGATTTTTGCATTGAAAAAGCCATTACTATGCGGTATTTTGTTTTTGTAGAGTAGTACGTCTCGCTTCCTGTGAGACTCCTTTACCATCCAGATCCATCTTTTCTGGAGACTCCCATGTCTACTCTTTGCTCCGTTGACCGCTCCTCGGTCACGCGTGAAAGAGACCACTCGTCTTTGTATGCTTTCACCCTCCCCGATGGCTGTTGCTCTGGCCCGGTGAGCTGTTTGCAGGGGTGCCTCCCATTCTTGTGTTGTATGTTTCCCCCATACGGCGCTGGGTTCCCTGTAACCCCTTTAGAATCAACACTTGCAAAAATGTATCATAACAAAGGACTTTAACTACCTTTAGAATCAACACTTATGAAAAAACCTAGGGAGGGGGCGTTATGGTTGGTACAGACTGGGGCGCATCCCTGACATTGTTAGCCAGTGGCCAGCGCGTGTAGAAAACAGTGCATGCCATGGAAAGCGAGCAGTGTGATGGATCCGATCGGACCAGAAAGTGTCAGGTATGTGCCCGGTCTAAAATGTCAGGAATTCCCCCGGCCGCACAGGAAACATTGCCTCTCGAATTCTAGAAAGATCCCCTGAGTTCCTCGGAGAGCACCTGTGCCTTCTTGGCTAGGCTGCGGGCCCGTTTCCAGTCGCCAGCTTGCGCCGCTTCCCGGGCATCCTTCAGAAAGCCCTTGATTTTCGACAGCAGGTCCGTTTGCACCGCATTTAAAGTCTTTCCACGCACAAAGGCGAGGTTTCTCTCGCGCCACGACAGTTTCTTGTGGTGTAAGCTGCGACGCGATCGTAGGCGCTTCCATCCTTTCGGCATCGGCTCCTGCGCCCGTCGAGGAAGGCGCACTGCCGTGCGGTCGCGTCGGCCCGTTGCGAGCTGGGACCAGGACGGTTGCAAAGGATGGCACTTCGAACTTCAATTCCGGAGCCGTCACAGAAGCTACCTCGCTGCCCGCGCCACGTGCCTGAAGTACCGGTCTCACCTGCACCGCCTTCGCCCAAGGAATGTTCGGCCTTTTCCTCATGCTGCATCCGCACGCCAACATCAACAACGCCACACAACTGAGGAAGACGGTGCCTGAGTCTGGAGTGAGGAAAGGGAGGAGAGTCTTGGACCGGGCTCGTTTTTCAATCATGTTCAGGCCGCGAGCGGTAGTTCGATTCGGAACGTGGTTCCCCGGCCGACCTCCGAAGTAAAGTCTATCGAACCATTGTGGAGCTGCACAATTCGGAACGTGCTGGCCAGTCCGATCCCGCTGCCTCCCGGCCGCGTTGTAAAAAACAACTGGAAGATCTTCTGCCGGTTTTCTGGGGGAATGCCATTCCCTGTGTCACCCACGGTGATTTCCGCCATTTCTCCGCGGCGGCTCAAGACGAGTCGCAATTGCCCTCCGCCGGGCATTGCTTCTGTGGCATTTAGGACGAGGTTGAACACCGCCTGTTTGAGCAGCGCGCGATCCACGTAGGCCTCGGGAACGTCGATCGGCAACAATTGCGCCAGTTGGATATTCGACTTCTCCAATTGCGGCTTCGCAATCTCTAGAACTTCCAACAACAGGTTCGCAAGTTGCGTGGGTTCCAAGCGGATATCCATCGGCCGCGTAAAATCGAGAAAGCGCTTCACCACCGCGTCCAGCCGGTCAATCTCCTTGTCCAACACTTGCACGGCTTGCTGCGTCGCCCCGTCTTGCTCCGCGGGAAGCGACTCTTTCAGGTTTTCCAGCCACAGGCGCATCGAATTCAGCGGGTTTTTCACTTCATGTGCCACCCCGGCGGTGATGCGTCCAAGAGCAGCGAGCCGTTCGCTTACTTGGAGCTGCGTATTGATGCTCTCCAGCGAATCCAGGTCGCGAAGGGTCACCAGCGCGCCCATGCGCTCGCCGTCTTCCTGGATGGCCTGCACACTAATGCCTACCCGTCGGGGCCCTTCGCTGGTCTCCAAATCGGCTTCCGTAGCCACTTCGCTTAATTCGTCGCTCTCGATGTGCAA
>WNGG01031587.1_pt1 | contig 17332 bp, 16 predicted proteins | sample 5400661 | NCBI WGS metagenome assembly WNGG01 (sample SAMN13153372, study PRJNA577476) | soil metagenome | isolation source: 100 cm soil or saprolite under Garry oak tree replicate 1 | place: USA:California | collected 2016-06-15 | reverse complement strand
CTACCCAGACCCCGGGGCCCGGTATGGCGACCTGGACTACGGCAGCCATCCGGGCACCGGCGGCACCCGCGCATCCGCAGGCCGGGGAGGTAGCCACCGACGGCGAGGCGGCCGTGACGTTGGCTATGACGATATAGATGAAGCGATCAACTACGCCCGCGGTTACCCGGCTGAAGGCGCCAGCTCCGGTTCTCCCGAGCACACGGCGCTGTTGCCGCCCGATCCTGCACCCAGAACGCAGGTACACCAGCGGCATGCAGCGCCGGGCCCGCGGAACGCAGAAGACGGGCCGGACTCACCCCGGTACGGCTACCCACCTGCCGAGGATCGATAGGGCTAGGTGGCGGGAACATCCGCGCGCCCCTTCGCGTTACTACACCCTGCCGGTGTGGCTGTGTGCCCCGGGCCGCACCTTTTGCCTTCGTGGAATACCGTACGGCTGGAGCCACGTTGCGCCTTTCGCCAAGGAGGCGACCTCCACACCGGTCTTCTTATGCCGGGGACCGCTGCGCTTGCTTGTGGCGGTCCCCGGCACATGTTTCCGGCCGATCGGCATCCGGCCCGGATCGGCATCGAGAATGATTATTTTCTCTTCTCCTGGATATATGCATTAACAGGAGAAGGGGGACTCCAGTGGCGCAGAAGGTGTCAGTCACCTACGCATGTGACTATGACAAGAAAGAGATCCCGCCCGGGCAGGAGAAGACGCGTAACTTCGGCTTGGACGGACGGAACTACGAGATGGACCTGTGCAAGAAGCACAGTGACAAGCTCGACGAGACCATGCGGAGGTACACCACCCACGGTCGTAAGGCGACCGTTCGGGGAGGTCGCCGCCGCCGCACCGCGGCACACAGGCAGCGCAGCGCACAGATTCGTGCCTGGGCGAAGAGCCGCGGCCTCGAGGTGAGCGATCGTGGCAGGATTCCGACGGACGTGGTCAACAGCTACGAGACCGCTCACCGTTAAGCGGCTCCGACCGCTTAACGGTGAGCGTGTTTCGAAACAGCTCGCCATATTGGCCCAGCGGGTTAATCGCTCGGGTCTGACGGGCGTGCCAGGGCCGGTGGCGCCGGTTTAAGCGGTCCGGTTGCAGCGGCCAGTACCTGGGTGTTGGGCAGAGCGACAGGCCCATTCTCGGAGTCGAGCCGGACATAAGTCAGGCCGATCTCTATGACCGCACCCTCGTACTGGCCGCCAAGAGCGCCTGACCGTATCCAAACGTCGTCGCCGACAGCGAACGGATGGGCCTGGAGCAGAACAATGCCAGCGAACAGGTTCGCCAGCGTCTGCTGCGCGGCGATGCCAAGCAGCACGCCGACGACCGCGCCGCCGAGTATTAGCTGAGTAACCGGCAGCCCGAACAGCGACAGCGTGACCGTCACCGTTGCGATCAAACCGACGAGGATGAACACGATCCGCACCAGCGCTGCGTGCGTCGACCCGATGCGTCGCTGGAGGGTGTCCTTGGCCTTGCCGGACAGGCCCATCGTCGCGAAAGCGGCCAGCACAAAGAATGCGACAGCTGTGCCGTAGTTGATCACGTGAGAGGTGGTCTCAGCCCCGTGAAGGGCGGCTCTGTGGGTGGCGGTGGCATGGGCAGCGGCTGCCGCGGCGTGGGCGGCGCGCCTCGCGAAGCTTCTGGATACGCCCGCGGCGGCAATGGCAAGCACGGCGGTGATGATCCAGCGCCACGGCCGTGTCCGCGCCTTCACGCGAGAAATCTGCTCTGCCATGTCGAGCTGTCGCCTCTCCCGCAGGTCCACCCCCATGCCCCTCCTTTCGCCTCAGCTCAGAACGCAACGCATAACCGACGCACTGCCCCACGTTATCCACGCAGCCTGACACCAAACAGGGCGTCGCTGGCCAGCCGCCACGCGGTCAGTAGCCGAGTTGGTGCAGCTTGGCGTCGTCAATGCCGAAGTGGTGAGCGATCTCGTGCACGACGGTGAGCCTTACTTGGTCTGCTACCTCTTCACGCGAGCTGCAGATCCGCAGGATGGGCAGCCGGTAGATGGTTATCCGGTCGGGAAGGACCCCCGCATACCACTGGCCGCGGGCGGTGAGCGGCACTCCCTCGTAGAGGCCAAGCAGTCCCGGCTCCGGAGGATCGTGCTCGTCATCGACGAACACAGCCACGTTGTCGATTAGGCCAGCCAGTTGTCGCGGGATGGCGTCGAGCGCCTCCGCGACCAGCTCCTCGAACTCTTCACGGCCGACCATAAGCACCGGTCCATTGTCCTCGGTGAGGGCCGGTCCAGCCGAACACGGTCGCACCGCTTCATGATCGCGGCCGGTTTCAGGCATGGTGGCTGAAACCGACCGCGATCATGCGTGCCACCCGCCGGTCGCGGCGGTGGCACTGGCCCAGTTACCGCCTGGGGCGCATTAGCGGGCCGCCAACGGGCAGGGACAGGCTGCCGCCCATGCCGTTGACGACGCCCGCGGCAGAGGCGTACCAGGCGACAGCGGCGGTCAGCACCCCCACATACCCGCCAAGCTTGACGGTCCCGCTGCTCGAGGCGAAGTTTCCGAGGAACAGGATAATTTCGGTCAGTTCCAGGGTGAGGAACACGCCGAATACCGCGGCATTCGTCTGCGTGCTCCACAGCAGCATGTAGGTGTTGAAGATCGCGAAGGCCAGCAGTATCCAGCCCAAGTCGTTTCCGACCTCGGCCGGTGATTTGGCGGTCCCCGCAACGAGCTGGATGTACAGGCCAAGCCCGATCCAGAACCCGCCGTATGTCGAGAATGCGGTCGCGCCGAAGACGTTCTTGTTGCGGAACTCCCACATTCCGGCCAGCAGCTGGCCGAGCCCGCCGTAGGCGAACGCGTAGCCTAGCCACGCGTCAGTACCCCGGGTCCAGCCCGCATTCTTCGCCGACAGCAGGAAAGTTGTGAGCGCAAAGGCGCCTAGGCCAAGCGGGGCGGGATCGGCTATGGCTGCGGGGGTTGCGGTTGTAGCGGTAGAGCGATCATCGGCGACGCTCATGGTGACTCCTAGTGCAGGACGTGCTATCGGCCTGAGGGCGCGCGCGACCGCAGGGCGATAACGGGGGATAGACAGGTGGGGCCCAGACGCAAGGACCGGCTGGCAGGAACTCGATACTGTGCGTGCATTCCAGCCGCTCAGCGGGCATGCGGTCCGGGTCCATCAATGACCCTCCTTCAGCCGACGATGGCTCAGCAGAACCGGCTGGAAGACCTGATTCGATAGTAACTCTGCCAACAGCTCTGGCTCGCTGTCCAGATAGTAACTTTTGAAGCATTATTGTCCGCCCGCGTCACCGAGTCGCCTGGTAGGGGCGCATGCCGGTGAATGCGCGCAGGCAGCGCTCAGCGCGCACCGGGCCGCGGTGTCTGCGTCGGCGCGCTGCGGGCGAGCAGGCGGCCGAGCCCGGCCCGGGTGGCCAGGACGATCATGCGGTCTTGCGCGGCGAGCAGGTACCCCTGATGGGGCTTCCAGTCCATCTCTTCCATGCCACGCCGGCGCAGTGCGATTACCCGCGCCTGGCCGGCCTCGTGCACCTGGCCTAGCGCGGTGCCTTCCAGCTCGGAGTCTGCCTCTACAGGCACATCCGCGATCAGCAGCACGTGCCGGCCGACCGGAATGGTCCGCAGGACCTGGTGTTCGAGCATCGCCACCGCGAAGGATGGCGCGGCCAAGTACGAGACGCTGCGTGACACGATGTTGCCGCCCAAGGTCTTCTCCACCCGCTCGGCGAGATCGTCATCGAACAGGCGAACCACGATCCGCAGGTCCTCGCGAAGCGCGCGGGCATGCAGCGCCGTTTCCAGGTTGAATACGTCGGTGCTTGTCACGGAGACCAGTGACCTGCAGGTATCTATCCCGGCCGCGTGCAGCGTCTCATCCCGGCTGGCCTGCCCTGTCACCACAGGAATCCCGAGGCGTCGCGCCATCGGCACTCCTCGGGCATTCGGGTTGCTGTCCACGCCGATGACGGGTACGCCGAGGTCGTGCAGCTGGCCCACGACACGGGTGCCGACATTGCCGAGCCCTACCACGATCACGTGATCGTTAATGGCCCGACTTCCATCCAGCGTCCTCGCGAGCCTCGCGCCCACGATGGCGGCGGTCACCGTCGGCAGGAACGCCATGCCGTCGAAGGTGAGCATCACCTGGGCGAATCGCTCGGGCGTGGTCAGATGAACGTTGGTAACCGCGGCACCAGCGGTGTCGAGCAGCGTTAGGTAAAGAGCCTCTGGCCATGCGTAATGGCCGGCCGTAACGAGCAACGCGTACCCTCCGCAGAGGATCGCGAACAGCACCGCGAAGGCAATGCCGAGCCTGCGCCCAAGTATCGAATGCAACCGGAGCACGGCCGCCCGCAACCGCGTCCCGCGCGCCCGCGCCAGCGGGTTGCGCGGCGTGCCGTCGGCCACGGCGAGGACGAGGTCCGCGCCGCTTTGGTCATCGGGCAGGATTCGCGGCTGAGCCGTGGCACTGGTGTCGGCGAGGCCGCAGATCACCCGCTTGGGTCGGCTTCTGCGCGCCGTACGGCGTAAAGGGTGCGGCCCGACAGGCGGACGTGACTTGGCGCGGGCTCGCCCAGCGCCGCGGCGACGAAGGACGGCGCGGCGACGTTGGACTCGGAAAGCACGGCGCAGTCGCGGAAGAATGAGCTGACCCTCGCGCCGAGGCGAGTATTGAAGATGTGCAGAACAAGCCGCAACTCGGGGTTGAGTTCTTGTGCACGCAGCGCGGCGTGGAAGTTTCCCACGTCGTCCTGCTGAAGCAGCGCAAGAGCACGCGCGGCGCCAAGCCGCGCCTCACGGAAGGTCTCGTCGGTCAGCGTGGGCCGTTCAATGACCCGGACGTTCTGCAGGCTGGCAATCTTCGGCCCGTGGTTGCGCTCCTTCGACGGCAGGATCACAGTCACGTCCTCGCCGTAGCGGACGGCGAGTTCCTCGATGATGCGGAAGGCGAGCGACTCATCTCCGCACACGACGAGGTGGCCCGAGCGTGAGTTGCGGCGTCGTGGAACCGTGGGCACGGCGCGATCCTAGTGGCCTGACGCAGGGTCCTTCGGGGCGGCAGTCACGTGCAGATATTTTGATTGGCTGTCCTGCCCGCGGCGAGTGGCGATGGCTCCGGAGACGCCGCGTTCAGCGGTCCCGCTGAGCTGGTCGCCGAAGCGGAAGGGGTCTGTTGTGCGGCTCGTTGGGCCGCCTGCCGTGCGGCCTGGTAGCGCCGCCAGGGCACGTCCCGGCGCAGGGAAGAGAAGATCTCAGCGGTCTGGGGCTGTTGCCACATTACGTTTGCGGTGTCTGCCGGATCGATCAGGCTGCGCGGGTACGTCGGAAGCGTGATGAAATTTAGCTTGTTCGTTGACATCTGTCTCAGCCTGCTGGCCAGGCCGTACAGGCCCCGTATGCCGCCAAGGGCGCTGTCGATGGTTACCGATTTCGTTGCCGCGTCGAGGAATCGGTAGATGGCGATCGGGTTGTACAGCTCGCTCCTCGCCCGGTCCGCCAGCGAGGACATGAACGCCTGCTGTCGTGTGATGCGTTCGAGGTCGCTGCCATCCCCGAGGCTGTAGCGCGCTCGGACATAGGCGAGAGCCTGGCCACCCAGAAGCAGATGGCGACCGGAGGACAGGCGCAGCTTGGCCTTGGCGTCGGCGACTGGCTGCCTGGTGCATACCTCGACGCCGCCGAGGGCGTCGACCATGTCCTTGAAGCCGGCGAAGTTGATCACGGCGAAATGGTTGATGCGCAGGCCCGTGTCCTGCTCAAGCGTCCTGATTGTGCACGCTGCGCCACTTGCCTGGTCACCGTGCGTGCTGCCGAGCGTGAATGCCTCGTTGATCTTGAAGTCCGTGGGCGCTGATCGCTGCCCGTTACCGATGTGGCACGACGGGATGTGGACCCACGAGTCTCGCGGGATCGAGACAACCTCGGCCCATTTCCTGCTCGCGGCGATGTGCACAACCATGAGCGTGTCGGAGTGCCCGGCTGCGTATACGCGAGGGCTGCCGTACTGCCCGTTCGTGCCAGTCCGGCTATCCGAGCCGATCACAGCGATGTTCTGTGCGCCGGGGTGCAGATCCGCCGGCTGGGCGCCGACCAGGCCCCGGATGTCGCGGACATGAATGTTCGCATCGAGATGCCGGTAGCCGAGGTAGACGGTCACGGCGCCCGTCGCAAGGACGATGGCGACGAGGGCGCACGACCAGGCCAGGAGCCTGCGGCGGCGCGATGTACGCTCTGGCAACAAATCGCCGCGATCGCTCACCGACTCGCCACGATCATCAGCCATATCACGATATGTTAACGGTTCCGTTGACGACGCAGCACGGCCGCCCCCACGCCTGACCTGCGGACTTGGCCAAGCGCCTGAATGGATGACCCGCAGGCGCCTCGCTATCGCGCCAGAATTTCGGGCAGCAAACGTTTGCACACGCAGCTGTTGATTACTTACTGTTACGAAGAACACGTGTATGTAACGTGGCGCCTGTGGTCTGTGCTCTGTGGTCCGTGCTCTGTGGTCTGTGCTGTGTGCCGGGGTTGTCGGGTAGCTGCGCGGACCCTCACAGCGCTCCTGGCCTTCTCCCGGCGGAGTAGGCGGGAAGCCTCCCCTGGTACGACGCGGCGGCGGCGCGAAGGCCGCAGGATGTTCTTGTGGCGACACACATAGGGAAGGCTCAGGCGATGACCACCAACGGCACCATCCGCGCTTCAGATCAGGACAGGGAACATGTCGTCGAACTCCTTCGCACGCATTACAGCGAAGGCCGCCTCACGCTGGAGGAGTTCGACGAACGGGTGGCCGCCGCGTATGCGGGCAAGACGTGGGGCGATCTGCTCGATCTGACCAGCGACCTCCCGGTTCAGGTGCGGCTCGGCGCGGATCAGGCGCCGACAGCGAACCCCAGCCAAGCGGGCGTCCCGGATGGTCGCGGCCCTTCACCTGGGGAACCTTCACCTGGGCTGCGAGCTTGGCCAGGCTTCGCACTCGCGCCGCTTGTGCCACTTGCGCTCGCGGTGGTGCTGATATCCTCGACCGCCTGGGCAGGGATCGGCTACGGGCCTGGCCACCACTGGGTGCGCTTTTTCCCTGTCTGGCCGTTGCTGCTGATCACGGTTCTGTTCGTGCTGCTGTTCTTGCGTCGAGGACCACGGTGGGGCCGCGGCAGCTGGCACCGCTGAGTCACGGGGTTAACGGGCGGTTGCCGCCTCGGCAAGGGCGATGAACAGGCTGTCGTCGCCGTTCACCTCGGGGTGCCACTGAACAGCGATCGCAAACGGGTAGTCGCTGAGTTCAACGGCTTCAATTGTCCCGTCATCCGACCAGGCGGTGGCGGTGAGACCGGCGCCGAGCCTGTCGACCGACTGGTGGTGATGGCAAGCCACCTTGGACGTGCCGCCATCGAGGATCGTGGCGACCCGGCTGCCCGGTGCCGCCCGGACGGGCTGCGTGCCGTACTGGCAAGGCCCGGGAGAGTGGCCGTCATGGCCCACGGTCTCGGGTAGGTGCTGGCACACTTGCATGCCACGGCAGATGCCAAGAATGGGCAGGCGAGCGGCGAACGCGGCATCAAGCAGGGCCAGTTCGGCGGCGTCCCGGCCCGGGTGCACCCGACTGGTCCGCGGGTGCGGTGACGCCGCGTACAACGCAGGGTCGAGGTCGCCGCCGCCGGTGAGCAGCAGGGCATCCAGCCGTCCGGCTACGCGCTTTATTCCTGGCACGGACGGCAGGACTACCGGCACGCACCCGGACGCCACGACCCGGTCGACGTACGCCTGCGGTACCAGGGTGGCGTGTTCCTCCCAGCTCGCCCACGTCGCGCGCTCAGCAGATGCGCTGATCCCGATCACCGGGGGCAGGCCGGCCGAGCCTGACCGACCAGCAGCACCGTTCGTCATGGGATCCATCGTGTCATCCGCTGCCGGATGAGACAGCGTGACACCTCAAAACGGTGTGACACCTCAAAGGGGTGTGACATAAGCAGCGGTTATGCCGCCATCGACGATCAAGCTCGTCGCGGTGATGAACGAGGCATCGTCGCTGGCAAGAAAGGCGACGGCCGCGGCTATCTCGTCGGCCTCGGCGAACCGGCCCGCGGGCACGTGCACCATTCGCCTGGCAGCCTGGTCAGGATCGGCGGCGAACAACTCGGTGAGCATTGGTGTGTTCACCGGCCCTGGGCACAGCGCGTTCACCCGCACGCCCTGGCGGGCGAACTGCACGCCTAGCTCCCGGCTGAGCGCGAGCACTCCTCCTTTTGATGCGGTGTAGGAGATCTGTGAGGTTGCGGCGCCCATCAGGGCAACAAATGACGCCGTGTTGATGACCGATCCGGCACCGCGGCGCAGCATGTAGGGGATCACGTACTTGCAGCACAGGAACACCGAGGTGAGGTTGACCTCCTGCACATGCCGCCAGGCGTCGAGCCCGGTGTCGAGCACCGAGCCGTCGGCTGGCGGCGAGATCCCGGCGTTGTTGAAGGCGATGTCGATGCGCCCGAACTCGCTTTGTGCGGTCTCACACATCCGCCTGACATCGGCCTCGCTGGTCACATCGGCGTGCACGAAGAGCCCGCCGGTCTTGTCGGCCGTCTCCTGGCCGCTCACCGGGTCGACGTCGACGGACACCACCGTTGCACCCTCGGCGGCCAGCCGGCGGGCGCTGGCCAGCCCGATCCCGCTTCCGGCCCCGGTCACGACAGCGACCCGGCCCGCGAGCCGGCCCTCCAGGCGTGCCATCTGGCTCCTTAATCCTCGGTGGCAGTTATTCCTCGGTGGCCAGTCATTGCTGGGTAGCAGTTATTCCTGGGTAGCAATGAAGACGTTCTTGATGTCGGTGAAGGCGGCGACGGCGTCCGGCCCGAGCTCGCGGCCGAGGCCGGATTGGCGGAAGCCGCCGAAGGGCGTCCAGTAGCGCACAGAAGAGTGCGAGTTCACAGAGAGGTTGCCGCATTCCACTGCCCGGGCAACCCGCAGCGCGCGGCCCACGTCGCGGGTCCAGATCGACCCGGACAGCCCGTAGGAGGTCGCATTGGCGATGCGGATAGCGTCAGCCTCGTCTTCAAAGGGGATCACCGCGGCAACGGGCCCGAACACCTCCTCGGTGCACACCAGCTCGTCCGGGCTCGCCGGGGCGAGCACGGTCGGCGGGAACCAGAACCCAGCCCCGTCCGGGCAGCTCCCGCGCAGCGCGACAGGGGCAGTGCGCGGTGACACGGTGCCTTCGCGGGACACGACCCATGGCGAGCGGGCAGAACTGGTCACCGGATGGATAGCCTCGGCGCCGTCAGGCACATAAGAAGCCACCCTTACCCGGTGCTCGGCCGAGATCAGCGGGCCCATTTCGGTTTTTTCTGCTGCCGGGTCGCCGACCACGATCCCGTGGACCGCGGGTTCGAGCAGTTCCATGAACCGCCCGAACACCTGCCGCTGCACCAGGATGCGCGATCGTGCGCAGCAGTCCTGGCCGGCGTTGTCGAACGCCGCGGTCGGCGCGGTGGCGGCTGCGCGCTCGAGGTCCGCGTCCGCGAACACGATGTTGGCGTTCTTACCGCCCAGTTCGAGTGTGAGCCGCTTGACGTGTGCGGCGCACCCGCGCATGACCTCCTTGCCCGCCTCGGTGGAGCCCGTGAACACCACCTTCCGCACCGCCGGATGGGCCACCAGGCGGCGACCTACCACGGTCCCATTGCCCGCAAGCACCTGCATGACGCCGTCGGGCAAGCCCGCCTCGCGAGCAAGCTCGCCGATCCGCAGCGCCGTGAGCGGAGTCAGCGCGGCGGGCTTGACAATGACGGGGTTACCCGCGGCTAGGGCGGGCGCGACCCCCCAGGACATGATCGGCATGGGGAAGTTCCACGGCACGATGACCGCGGTCACCCCGAGCGGCTCACAGAAGGTCACGTCCACGCCACCGGGGACGGGGATCTGCCGCCCGGTCGTCCGCTCGGGCGCGGCGGAGAAATACAGCAGAACATCCCGAACGGCGGCTGCTTCCTGGCGCGCCTGCGTCACCGGATGCCCGGCCTCACGCACCTCCAGCTCGGCAAGTTCGCCGATGTGCTCATCCACGGTGGCGGCGAACGCGCGAAGCAGGGCCGCGCGATCGGCTGGCGCGATCTGCCGCCAGCCGGGCCACGCTGCGCTGGCTCGTGCGACCGCGGCGTCGGCGTCGGAAGCCGACGCCGCCCGAACCGTCGCGGTGACTTCCTCGGTGGCCGGGTTGATGATCTGCAGCTCGGTCACGGCAGCGCCACCAGAGGCAGCGCCATTAGAGACAGCGCCACTCGAGGCAGCGCCCTTAGAGTCGCTCAAAGCCACGGCGCAGCTCCCAGTCGGTAACCGCGGTGCCGAATGCCGCAAGCTCGGTCCGCGCGTAGTTCGCGTAGTGCGCGACAACATCGCTCCCGAACGCCTGGCGGGCCAAGTCGCTTTCCTCGAAGGCGGTGAGCGCGTCACGCAGATTGTCCGGCACGCGGGGTGCGTCCGATGTGTACGCGTTGGTCACGCAGGCAGGTTCTAGTGGCAGGCCCTTGTCTATGCCGTGCAGTCCGGCCGCGATCATGGCGGCGACCGCCAGGTGGGGATTGACGTCACCACCAGGGACCCTGTTCTCTACGCGCAGTGACGGGCCTCGGCCGACCAGCCGCAGCGCGCACGTGCGGTTGTCCGGGCCCCAGCTAATGGCGGTGGGGGCAAAGCTCGCGGGTGCGTAACGCTTGAACGAGTTGACGTTCGGCGCGTAACAGAGGGCCAGCTCGTCCATCGCGGCGAGCTGTCCGGCCAGGAAGTGCTCGCCAAGCTGGGACAGCCCGAACGGGCCGTCGCCTGCGAGCACCGGGACACCCGCGGCGTCACGCAGCGACAGGTGGATGTGACAGGAGTTCCCCTCCCTTTCGTTCGGCTTGGCCATGAAGGTGATGCTCATGCCCTGCTGCGCGGCCACCTCCTTGGCGCCACTCTTGTAGATCGCGTGGTTGTCGCAGGTGGTGAGCGCGTCCGTGTACCGGAACGCGATCTCGTACTGGCCCTGGTTGCACTCGCCCTTTGCCGACTCCACATACATTCCCGCGCCCTCCATGGCCGCACGGATCCGGCGCAGCAGCGGCTCTACCCGGGCGGTGCCAATGATGGAGTAGTCGACGTTGTAATCGCTTGCCGGCGTCAGGCCGCGGTAGGCGCGGGCGCCCGCCTCCTCATAGCTGTCGCGGAAGACGATGAACTCAAGCTCGGTGCCAGCGAGCGCGGTCCAGCCACGCCGCGTTAGCCGTTCAGTCTGCTCCTTGAGAATCTGGCGCGGTGCGGGGGTCACCGGGCTGCCGTCATGCCAGGTGAGATCGGCCAGTACCAGTGCGGTCGCGGGGTGCCAGGGCACCCGGCGCAGCGTGGCTAGATCGGGGACAAGAAGGAAGTCGCCGTAGCCGCGCTCCCACGACGAGATTTCGTAGCCCGGCACCGTATTCATCTCCACGTCCACCGCCAGCAGGTAATTGCAGGCCTCGGAGTGGTGCTCGGCCACCTCATCAAGGAAGAACCGCGCGGTCAGGCGCTTGCCCTGCAGGCGGCCCTGCATGTCGGTGAACGCGACAACGACGGTATCGGTACGGCCGTCAGCCGCCTCGGCCCGCAACGTATCCAGCGTGAGGTGACCGCTCATTTGACGACCCGCAGCTCGGCCTCGATTTCAGCAAGCTCGTCCGCGGTGCCCTGGACCCGCGGGCCGGTGAACCACTTGCGCGCCGACACGAGCCACCAGATGCCGGCGAAGCCGAGCACCGCTGCCACCGCGACGATGGTGTAGTTGAAGTTGGTTATCGTGATCGGGCTCACCGTAGGCAGCATGAACAAGACTGTGATGATCGCCACCCAGCTGACCGCGACGATGCCGATGGGCCGGCTCCACCGGCCAAGCTGCCACGGGCCTGGCTGGAAGGTCGCGCCGCGGCAGGCCCAGTATGAACGCGCCAGCGGCGGCCAGCCAGATCGCGTTGGTGGGAGTCCGGCTCCGCTTGTTCACCCGGTGCCAGAAGGCGGACGCGGGCAGCGCTCCGTCGCGTGAGAACGCGTAGATCATCCGGGAGTTAGCCGTCACCGAAGACATTCCGCAGAAAAGCTGCGCGACGATCGCGATCAGCAGCAGCAGCTTGCCCACGCTGGCGCCGGCCGCGTCGATGAAGATCTGGGCGGGCGGCACGCCGGTAGCCGAGCCAACTTCCTTGCTGTAGTTCTGGATCGCGAACGTGACCCCGATGAGCAGGATCCAGCCGGCCACAAGCGATACCAGGATCGACGCGACGATGCCACGTGGCCCGGACCGGTCGGCGTCACGGGTCTCCTCCGTCATGTGGGCGGACGCGTCATAGCCGGTGAAGGTGTACTGCGCGAGCAACAGGCCGAGCAGCGCCACGTACCACCACGCATGCCAGCCGGTGTTGTTGACGAAGTGACCGAAGACGAAGCTCGCGCTCTGGTGATGCGACGGTTTGATCACGAGCACGCCCACAATCAGCAGCACGCCGACGATGTGCCACCAAACGCTGATGTCGTTGAGCAGCGCGACGAGCCGGACACCGAACTGGTTCAGCAGCCCGTGCAGCAGCAGCACGCCGCCGAAGACCAGGATCGTGTGGCCCGGCGTGGCGGTGAAGCCGAACTGCAGATCGAGCAGCGCGGTGAGGAAGAAAGCGGCGCCGAAGTCGATCCCCGCGGTCACCGCGACCTGGCCCAGGAAGTTGAACCAGCCGGTGAACCACGACCAGGCGGCCGCGGTTCTCGGCGGCGCGATCTTGGCGGCCCAGTAGTACAGGCCTCCTGCGGTAGGGAAGCTCGAACAGACCTCGGCCATCGCCAGGCCCACAAACAGCGTCATGATGCCGACAAATGGCCAGCCCCAGACGATCAGCACGGGGCCACCCGTGTTCATGCCGAAGGCATACAGGGTCAGGCAGCCGGACAGGATCGAGATGATCGTGAACGAGACGGCGAAGTTCGAGAACGCCGTCATACGGCGGCGCAGTTCCTGTGCGTAGCCGAGCTCGTGCAGCCGCCTCTCGTCCCCGCCTAGGCCAGGGGCGGTCGTATCTTCGTTCACCGACACGGTGTGCCTCCTCGTCCCGCGTCCCGCCCCGCTGGGTGCCGCCCCTCACCGTGGGCGCCACGGCAACACTCAGCCGCGAGGACTCAAATGGTTAAAACCTGACCCATGGTTTAGGACCCCACTGGTTAAGGACCATTGGTAATAAGGATTGAAGCCCTGTCAAGACCCACGTGTCTCATAGAGCCTGCTTGACCACCCCCGAGCCGGCGCGCCGCTCCCTCGGCTTTACCGTGAGGTAGGACGGCCGAGCCCCGGCGGCAGCATCCCGGCAGCGCTGCGGTCGACCAGCACGAGCGTGCGGAGCCTGCCGCGAGCACCCGCGGCCGGCACCTGCACCGGGCCGGCGTCGGATAGGGCAAGCCGAACAGCTCCCGCTTTATCCGCGCCGGCCGCGATGATCCAGACCTCGCGCGCCGACCTGATCGCGGGCAACGTGAGCGACAGCCGGATGGGAGGCGGTTTCGGCGCGCCATGGACCGCGACCACAGGCCGTTCATCGTAGAGCGCTGGCATGCCAGGAAACAGCGACGCCACGTGCCCCTCCGGCCCGATCCCGGCCAGCAGTACGTCGAACGACGGCACCGGGCCGTGGTCCTCGGGGTGCGAAGCATCGCGCAACTGCGCCGCATAACGCGCCGCCGCCGCCTCCGGGTCATTTCCGTCCGGCCCATCCGGGCCCGGCATGGGATGGACCCGCCGCGGGTCGGTGTCGACATGGTCGAGCAGGGCGCTGCGGGCGCCGGTCTCGTTGCGTTCGGGGTGACCGGTGGGCAGGAACCGCTCATCGCCCCACCAGATATCCAGGTGCCGCCACTCCACGGCATCACGCGCGGGAGCGGCGGCGAGTTCGCGCAGCACGGCCGTGCCGATGCCGCCACCGGTCAGCACGAGGGCGGCGCCGCCCGCTGCGGTCTGCACGTCCACCAGCCTTGTAACGAGCCGTGCCGCGACCGCCTTGGCGAGCAACTCGCTGTCGTGGTGGACGATAACCTCCGGTGCGCTCACCGGCCAGCCCCGGGCGTGCTCATCTGTCAGCCTCCGCCGTGTTCATCGGCGCTGTGTCATCGGCCTGCTCATCGGCTGTCATGATCAGCGAAAAGTGGGCGATGGTCTCCGCGTAGACCTCGTCGGGATCCAGTCTGCGCAGCTCCTCGGCGAGCAGTTCCGGATTATCCCTGCGACGCAGCGCGACCATGCGGTCCGGCTGATCGGGCCGGGACAGCGTCGCCACCCGCCCATCAGGCCGGGTAAGCGCGATCTCGCCGGCCAAGGTGGCCAGGCGCACCTCGGTAATGCCAGGGCCGGGCGAGGTTTCGTTGGTGAATGGGACCTTGAGCGCGATGGAAAGCCACGATGCCAGCAGCGCAGCGGTCGGGTTGCCCGCCTCGGCGGCCACCAGCCCGCCGGTGATCTCCTCATGCGGCTGGTCGAGTGTGGCGGCGAGCAGCGACCTCCACGGGGTCGCCCGGGTCCAAGCGAAATCGGTGTCGCCGGGCCGGTAGCTTGCCGCGAGACTGCCCAGCACCTTCACCGGTTCCGCGGCCGCCGCCGCGTCGGTGACCCTGCGCTGCGCCAGCGCCCCGAGCGGATCGCCGGAGGGGACCTCAGGCGCGATGCCCGGCCACCACGTCACCACGGGGGTGTCGGGTACGAGCAGCGGCGCCACCACCGAGTCGGCATGCGAACCAAGCGGCCCGTACAGCCGCAGCAACACGGTCTCGCCCGGCGTGTTTTCGCCCACCCGGATCTCGGCGTCCAGCCGCGCGCGTGAGCGGCCATCGCGGGTAATCACACCGAGAACCCGGCAGGGGTGCTCGCGGCCAGCCTGACTGGCGGCGCGGATAGCGTCGTACTGCAGTGCCTCGTCGGTGCTGATCACCAGAGTCAGTACCATGCCCATAGCCGGGCCGCCGAGCCGGCGCCGCGCCTGGGTGAGCGCCTGCTGGATCTGTCCTGTCGTCGTCTCGGTCAGATCGATGATCATTCGCCGGTCCTTGTCTCCCCGGTCCTTGTGTCTGCGGCTTTGCCTCGCCGGTCTTTGGCTTCCCGGTCTTTGGCCCAGAGCATCACATCACAGCCGCCGCCAGACGCGCCCGTCGCGGGCCATCAACTCGCTGGCTGACGGCGGGCCTGAGCTGCCCGCCGGGTATGGCTCGGGTTTCTTGTGCTCCGCCCAGAACTCTTCGATCGGGTCCAGGATCCGCCAGGAAAGCTCCACCTCCTCATGCCGCGGGAACAGTGGCGGATCTCCAACAAGGACGTCGAGCAGCAACCGCTCATAGGCTTCAGGACTGGACTCGGTGAACGACTCGCCGTAGGCGAAGTCCATGTTGACGTCGCGGACCTCCATCGCGGTACCCGGCACCTTGGAGCCGAATCGTACCGTGACACCCTCGTCCGGCTGCACGCGGATCACCAGTGCGTTCTGGCCGAGTTCTTCTGTGTCAGTTTTGGCGAAGGGCAGATGCGGCGCACGCTGGAACATCATTGCGATCTCGGTCATCCGGCGCGGCAGCCGCTTGCCCGTCCGCAGGTAGAACGGAACAGCCGCCCAGCGGCGGGTGTCCACGAAGAGCTTTACTGCGGCATAGGTCTCGGTGCACGAGTCGGGCGGGATCCCCTCTTCCTCGAGGTAGCCGTGTACCTCGACGCCGCCCTGCCAACCGGCCGCGTACTGCCCGCGGGCGGTGCCGGTCGCCAGGTCATCGGGAAGCTGCACCGCCGAAAGGACCTTCGCCTTCTCCATCCGCAGCGAGTCGGCCTCAAAGGACACCGGCTCCTCCATCGCGGTGAGCGCGAGCAACTGGATCAGGTGGTTCTGGATCACATCGCGGGCCGCGCCGATCCCGTCGTAGTAGCCGGCCCTGCCGCCGATGCCGATGTCCTCGGCCATGGTGATCTGCACGTGGTCGACGTAGCGGCGGTTCCAGATCGGCTCCCACAGCGTGTTCGCAAAACGCAACGCCAGGATGTTCTGAACGGTCTCCTTGCCCAGGTAATGATCGATACGAAACACCGAGTGCCGCGGGAACACCGCATCCACCATCGCGTTGAGCTCACGCGCGCTCGCCAGGTCGTGCCCAAACGGCTTCTCGATCACCACACGCCGCCAGGGCCTGGGTCGATGCGTGGCCGACTCGTCGCCTGGTGCGGAAAGCCCTGAGCGCTTCAGCTGCTTGATGACCGTCGGGAAGTACTTTGGCGGGATCGACAGATAGAAGGCGTAGTTTCCGCTGGTTCCGCGCACGGCATCAAGCTCGGCGACCGTCTCCGCGAGCTTGTCGAAGGCCGAGTCGTCGAGAAACTCGCCCGGTACGAAGCGCACGCCCTCCGACAGTTGCTGCCATACCTCGTCACGAAAAGGTGTCCGCGCGTGCTCCTTAACAGCCTGGTAGGTGACTTGCGCGAAATCTTCGTGAGCCCAGTCCCTGCGGGCAAATCCCACCAGCGAGAACCCAGGTGGCAGCAGCCCGCGGTTTGCCAGGTCGTAGATCGCCGGCATCAGCTTCTTGCGAGCTAGGTCGCCAGTGACGCCGAAGATCACCAGCACGCAAGGACCGGCTACCCGGGGTATCCGGCGGTCCCTCGGGTCACGCAGCGGATTGCGGACGGCGACCGCTTGTTCCTTCATCCCGTCCCTCCTGCTGTGACTCGGCCGACGCCGCTTGCTGTGGCACCGCTTGCTGTGGCACCGCTTGCTGTGGCACCGCTTGTTCTAGCACCGGCTGATGCCGCACTCAGCAGCTGCTGCAGGCCGGCCGCGCGGTTGCGCAGGTGCAGCCGGACCGCGGGTCGGCCGCGCCCGCGCAGTGCGCCGAGGTCACCCAGAGCCTGCGCCAACTGCAACCGGCCAAGTGAGTACGGTGCTCCAGGCACCTGCACGTCCCGTTCGATCGCGCCTGTGATCTGCAGGAAGACCCCTGTCTGCGGGCCTCCCTTGTGATACTGCCCAGTGGAGTGCAGGAACCGCGGTCCCCACCCGAACGTCACCGGATGGGTAGTCCGTGCCGCGAGCGCGCTTCGAAGCCTGGCCGCGTCGCGGTCGCCAGCCCGGTCAAGGTAGGCCATGACGGCGAGGTAGCCAGCCTCAGGTAGTGACCAGATAAGGGCATCAAGCACTCCCGCGAGGTCGGCCGCCCCGCGCAGCTGTGATGGATCAGCATGGACCTCAACCATCCCGTCCGTGAACACCGGTTCCCCGACCGGCAGCGGGCGGTCACCTGCCTGCTCAGGCAGGCGGGCGGTGTT
>WNGG01006523.1_pt1 | contig 17335 bp, 17 predicted proteins | sample 5400661 | NCBI WGS metagenome assembly WNGG01 (sample SAMN13153372, study PRJNA577476) | soil metagenome | isolation source: 100 cm soil or saprolite under Garry oak tree replicate 1 | place: USA:California | collected 2016-06-15 | reverse complement strand
GTGATCGGAACCTTGCGAATTTCGGTCGTCGCGAAGACGAACTTCACATGCGGGGGCGGCTCCTCCAGCGTCTTCAACAGTGCGTTGAACGCCGAGGTCGACAGCATGTGCACTTCATCGAGGATGTAGACCTTGTAGCGCGCCGAGATCGGCGCGTAGCGCACGGCGTCGTTGATCTGGCGCACGTCGTCGACGCCGTTATGGGAGGCGGCGTCCATCTCCAGCACGTCGACGTGCCGGCTTTCCATGATCGCCTGGCAGTGCACGCCGACCACCGGCATGCGGATGCTCGGCCCGCCGGATCCGTCGGGCAGCTGATAATTGAGCGCGCGGGCGAGGATGCGGGCAGTCGTCGTCTTGCCCACGCCGCGAACGCCGGTGAGGATCCAGGCCTGCGGGACGCGCCCGGTCTCGAACGCGTTCGAAACCGTGCGCACCATCGCGTCCTGGCCGATCAGGTCGTCGAAGGTCCACGGGCGGTATTTGCGCGCCAGCACGCGATATGCGCCGGGCGATGCTGCGGGAGCGGGACTCGGGCGCGGCAGGAGGTCAGGGCTCTCGGCGTCGTTCATCGTGCCATCCGGTCCGCCGCGGCCCCAACGCGTTGCTGTTCAACTCACTATGTCGGAGGTGGGAGGCTGACGAGCGACCCGAACCGGAGCTCGTTAGGGCTGCTTCCTTCCGGACCTGACCCGGTTGGCGAGTGGCCCGTCCACCGCCAACCTCCCGCGCCCTATATCGGCCGAACGGGACGGGAACGCAAGCCGGCCCAAGGCGGCGTCCCCATGCTAAGCCATGGGCCTTTTTCGACCCTCGGGAGCGTGCGAGATGTCCTCCGATTCCGCCTCGTCCTGGTCGCTCGACCCGTGGCTCGAGCGCGACAGCGTCGCGCTCGGCGACCTGCCGCTCTCGCGCCTGCTCCTGATGAACGACGCCAATTATCCGTGGCTGGTGCTGGTGCCGCGGCGGCCGCACCTCGTCGAGCTCATCGATCTCGACGATGCGGGCCAAGGCACGCTCATGGGCGAGATCGCGCGGGTCGCCCGTGCGCTGAAGGCGATCACGCGATGCGACAAGCTCAACGTGGCGGCGCTGGGCAACACGGTGCGGCAATTGCACGTGCATGTCATCGCCCGCTTCGACGGCGATGCGGCGGGTCCGCGTCCGGTCTGGGGCGCGGTGGCGCCGCGGCCCTACGACGCCGCGGACCGTGAGCGGCTGACCGGAGCCTTGCGCCGCGAGCTCGGGCTCGCGTGACCGATCCGCGTTGCACGGACGGCATCGGCGTGCCACGGTCAGCCCTTCGGAGTTCCTCCATGTCTCCCCGTCCCGATCTCGGGCCGAAGCCGCGGCTCGGCTATACCGCGAGCCTGATCGAGCGCGCGAGCGAGCGGCGCAACGACGCGGCCTTCCTGCAGGAACTTGCCGCCGATCACCGCGCCGGCGCCTATGCGATTGCCGGCGAGATGGTGGTGCTCAAAGCGGGCGGCGAGGGACACGATCCGCTGTTTCGTTTGGCCGAGGCCGCGGCGCTCGGACCGCAGACCGAGACCGTGTTTCTCGGCCTCGTCGACGGCGCCGGCCGGTTCGGCGTCGGCCTCGATCCGGCCATCGTCGAGACGCTCAAGGCCAACGAAAAATTCTTCATCACCGACCTGCGCTCGATCGCCGTGCAGGGGCTGGTCGCGCCCGACCACCTGCCGCCGATCGCCGAAGCGAAGGCGCTGCTGCATTGGCATGCGCGCCACCGGTTCTGCGCTCATTGCGGCGCGCCGACCGAGCCGGTCGAGGGCGGCTGGCGGCGCGACTGTCCGGCCTGCAAGGCGACGCATTTTCCGCGCACCGACCCGGTGGTGATCATGCTGGCGATCGACGGCGAGCGCTGCCTGCTCGGGCGCCAGTCGCGCTTCGTGCCCAACATGTGGTCGTGCCTCGCGGGGTTCGTCGAGCCAGGCGAAACCATCGAGGAAGCGGTCAGGCGCGAGACGCGCGAGGAAGCCGGCATCCTCTGCGGGCGCGTGCGCTACTTCGCCTCCCAGCCCTGGCCGTTCCCGATGTCGCTGATGATCGGCTGCCACGCGCAGGCGCTGTCGAGCGAGCTTTCAGTCGACCGCAGCGAGCTCGAGAACGCCCGCTGGTTCGACCGCGAGGAGGTGGCCCTGATGCTGTTGCGCCGCCATCCCGAGCGGCTTGGAACCCCTCCGCCCGTCGCCATCGCCTATCACATCATCCGGGCCTGGGTGGAAGACGGAGATCGCGTCCTCGCCTGACGGACCGCAATTGCGCAAAGGGGCATAAACGCGAGCCGCCGATGCCGGCCATGGAAAAGGGCTTGCAATAGAATATGGTTCTCTTTAATGACGGATTAGGGGGATATCAGGAAAATTCGTTTCAATATTTCGCCAAAACCCGCGTCGTCATCCTGTCGAGGCCTTTCCCCATGGACGCGATCGATCGCAAAATCCTGGCGGTGCTGCAGGAGGACGCCTCGCTCTCGGTCGCCGAGATCGGCGCGCGGGTGGGGCTCTCCTCGACACCGTGCTGGAAGCGCATCCAGCGGCTCGAGGCGGACGGCGTGGTGCTCAAGCGCGTGGCGCTGGTCGACCAGGACAAGCTCGGCCTCGGCGTCACCGTCTTCGTGTCGATCGAGACCGGCGACCATTCCGAGGCCTGGCTCACCCGCTTCGCCGAAACGGTGCGGGCAATGCCGGAAGTGCTGGAGTTCTATCGGATGGCCGGCGACATCGACTACATGCTGCGCGTCGTCGTCGCCGACATCCCGGGCTACGACGCCTTCTACAAGAAGCTGATCGCGGCGATCCCGCTCAAGAACGTGACCTCGCGCTTCGCCATGGAGAAGATCAAGGCCTCGACCGCGCTGCCGATCGGCTAGAACGGGACGACTTTCTTCGAATCGTCATCCCGCTCGAGCTTATTGTCGGAGCGCGATCTTTTCCGAAAACCGGTATCCACTCCGGATCAAGTCCGGGGCAGGCTTTTTCGGGATCATGCTCTGAGCAGAGATCAGTCGACCCGTCTCACGGAAACGTCGGGCAGCTGGTAGGAGCAGCTACGTTTTTGCTCAGCCGCGGGGCCATGTAGATCTGGTCCTTCAGGTGGAGCGTTCCGCTGATCACATATCCGATCGGCGGCGTGTAGTCGTATTGGGTCTCGCCCCAGATCAGGTACGAGTCGGCGACGACCAGTGACGCCGGCAGCGTCACCGGCGCTCCCACCGTATAGGCGGTTCCCTGGTAGGAGCAGCTCCAGTCGATCTTTGCATCGCCGTTCGCGTCGACATACACCTGCGAGACCGTCGCGGTCACCTTGGTCGTCGAGTAAGGCGCGATCACCGCAGTCGCCGCGTTGAGCGAATCCTTGACGCCGGAGGTATTGATCGTGGTCACGCGCGAGACCAGGTCGGCCACGGTGCGGGCGGTGATCGAGACCTTACGGTCGATCGCCACCGCCTGTGAAATCTCGGTGCCGGTGATGTAGAGGGTGAGCATCAGCGGCAGCAGCAGCGCGAACTCGACCGCGGACACGCCGCGCCGGTCGTGCGCGAGCTCGAGGAGCCGCGCTGCGACCCGGCGGATATCGAGGCGGGTCATCACGCACCTCATTGATACGGCTCGTTGCGGAACGCGGCCGTCGCCATCATGAGATCCTGTCCGTTGGACATGTTGGAGAGCGACTTGCTCAGGCCCAGCAGCGACACGTAGACCGGCCATTGGTACATCAGCCGCACGACGACGATGTCGCCGGCGGTTCCCGGCTGGTAGGTGAAGTTGTTCTGCAGATTGCCGTTCTGGTCGATCGGCATGGAGGTGTTGGTCGAGGAGAAATTGGTGTAGGTGCGCACGTCGACCATGATGCTGCTGCAGTTGAACAGGGTTGAGACGCGCGCACAGACCGCGTTTTGGAATTTGGTCTGGTCGAAACTCTGGTTTTGCGCCTGGCCGGTCATGATGAGGCGGCTTGCATCGGCGACGGTGGTCTCGAGCGTCTGGTTGGCAAAGAAGATCAGGGCCGTCTCGATGATGGCGAACAGCAGCGCCAGGAAAGGGGCCGCCACCAGCGCGAATTCGACCGCCGCCGCGCCGTCCTCGCGCCGCGCCAATCTGCGCGCCGTCGCGAGCGCGGACAGCCGCGACACTGCGGATGAAAGCTTTGTTGCGATCGTATCGACCATGGTCGGGAATCTCCCGCTGGCGCGGCCGGTGCGCGACAACTGATGAAGGGCCATTTTTAGCAAACGCGCGTTGTCGAATGGTTTGCCGCCGTCGCGCAACACGCGGCATGGCGTTCAGGTTTCGATAACCATTGCGCGTGACGAGCCGGCCGCGGCTGATCGGCGATTCAGCGCGATTGGGCGGCGCCGCCGGCGGCCGCCTGCGAGTTGCGCGCGCCGGTCTGGCCGATGGTCGCCTCGAAATACGGGGGCGTGTCGCCGAGCGTGATCCTCCGCTCGCACTTCGGCGCGCAGGAATAGGATTCCCGCTCGACCCCGCGATAGACCACGACCGTTTCCTCGCGCGGGCCGATCACGGTCACGGACGTGTTCATCAAGGTGCCGCCGGCGCGGTCGAGCGCGATGATGTTGGTCGTGCCGTAGCCCTTGCCGGTGATCACCATCATGCCGCCGGCCTGGATCGAGACGTCGGCGATCAGCGGGTTTCCGATCACCAGGGTGGCGACGCGGTCGGGCAGCTTGACGAGCTGGGCCTTGTCGAGGACAACCGTCAGGGTGTCGGCGGCGTGCGCCGGCCGCATCGACGCGACGGCCAGCAAGGCAAGCACGACAGCCGCCGCGCAGCCGCGGCGCCCCCGTCCCGTCCGCCTCGCCCCAGCCCGCATCGCCCGGCCTCCCTCGTCCCACCCGTCCGCGCCGCGAGCGGCAACGCTCCGGTGCAGCCGAACCGGAGTTGACTGCAAATTGGTGAACGAAAGGCAAATGCAAGGTCTTCGCACCGCCCAGCGTGATCGCGGGGCCGCGTTGTTCTTTGCGGAGCGACCGATGATCCTCGGCTGATTTCAGGTAATATTCAAACTCCCGCAAGATCAATTATCGTATTAGACGGAAGTCTTATAATATTTCTGCCGGTCGCTTCCGACAAATCCTGTGAACTTCCAGGTAAATCCATTTTTAACCACGCCGTGACTTCCGCCTAATATTTCCCAATTCACTGATCCGATTAACTTCATCGCAAGCTGCCGCCGATAGTCTCCGCAAATGTTCGGATCCGACTGATGATAACGGCGGCCGGACGGTGCTTCAGACAGCCACGTGGACCTAAGGAGCTATCCATGAAGACCCTCGTTTCTCGTTTCGTGAAGGACGAGTCCGGCGCGACCGCCATCGAATATGGTCTCATCGCCGCCGGCATCTCGGTTGCGATCATCGCGGTTGTGAACGGCCTCGGCACGAAGCTGAACAACACCTTCAGCAGCGTCAACACCCAGCTTCGCTGAACCACGCGTTCACGAGCTAGCACAATGGCTCCGGCCGGCGGCCGGAGCCATTTGCATTTGCGCGACCCGAACGAGCGCGAGCATTTCGGGCGAACGCCTGCCCGGTGTCGAGCCGCGCATCCGCGCGGCGATACCCATCGATGGGATTCGCTTCACTCAACCCATGCTACAAACGCCGAATGCTCCGGCGCGCGGCCGGAGCATTCGACTCGATCAAGCGTAACGCTCGGTTCAGCGCAGCTGAGTGTTGACGCTGGTGAAGGTGTTGTTCAGCGTCGTGCCGAGGGCGTTGACCGCGACGATGATCGCGACCGAGATGCCGGCGGCGATGAGACCGTATTCAATGGCGGTCGCGCCGGACTCGCTCTTGATGAAACGTGCAACAAGCTTGTGCATTTCCGTGCTCCTTTGTGTCCGGCGTCGTTCGATCGCCTCCAGCCGGTCGCGTGCGTCGCAACCCCAATGGACGGTGATTTTACCTAGGAAGTTCTTCCGACCCATTAACGCCGTCACCCCAATTTGCCGCACCGTTTTTAATAGAATCGTTCGTTCGGCGGTTCCGACGGCCGGCAAGCCGCGTCAGCCCGCCCATTCGGCCTTTTTTGCTCTGAACCGGCTACCGAAGATCCGGAGCGGTTAACCGATTGCTTGCCCTCTCGACCTATTGTGGCGCCACGGGGCGCAGGGCGGCGGAGATTCCATGCAGGCGTTGAACCCGGCGGACGAGCGGCTGTCGGCAGCCGAGGTCGGCATGCTGTGGCTCGCGGTCGCCCTCGCCGTCGCGCTGATGAACTGGGGCTCGCTCGACGCGTCCTTCGGCTCTCCCGACAACGTGATGCGGCTCGTGGAGGTGCGTGGATTCCTCGACGGCGCGCCCTGGTTCGATCCGCACGAGCCGCGAATGGCTCCGCCCGGCGGCTACGATACCCACTGGTCGCGGCTGATCGACGGCGGCATCGCCGGCCTGATTTTGCTGTTGCGCCCAATCGTCGCGCCTGACCTCGCCGAGCGGCTGGTCCGCTGCATCTGGCCGCTGCTGTTGTCCGGGCCGGCGCTCGCCGCGAGCGCCGCAGCCGCGGTGCGGCTGGGCGGCGCCGGGGCCGGCCGCGCCACGCTGCTGAGCGCGCTCCTCATCCTGATTGCCGCGCCAGGGCACTTCCAGCCGGGCGAGATCGACCATCACAATGCGCAAATCATGCTCTCGCTGGTGCTGATCGCCTGCGCCTTCTGGAGCGAGCGCCCGCGGCTCGCTGCGGCGGCTGGGCTCGCCGGAGGGCTCCTGCTCGGCGTCGGATTAGAGGCCACGCACATCCTTCTCGCCGTCGCCGCGGCCTTCGCATGGCTCGCGGTCGACGATCCGGCATGGCACCGTCCCGCCCGCGCGTTCGCGCTCGCGCTCGGCATCTCGACCGCAGTGGCCTATCTGATCGTCGCGCCGAGCGCGTTGCGCTTCGCCCCGCAATGCGACGCGCTGGCGATCAATTCGGCATTGGCCGTCATGCTTGCGGCAGGCGGGCTCGCAACGATCGCGACCTTCGGCAAGCGCTGGACCCGCGCCGGGCGCCTGACCGTGCTTGCCTTCGCCGGCGGGCTTGCGCTCGCGGTGTTCGCCGCGATCGAGCCGCGCTGCCTGCGCGGACCGTTCGGCCTGATCGACCGTTCGATTTTCCATCTGTGGCTCGACAATGTGGCGGAGGTGCAGGGGCTGACCGCGCTGTTCCACGCCACCGGCCTGCAGACGCTGGTCCACATCGGCTTTCCCATCGTTGCCGCGCTCTGCACCTTCCTCGTGGTGCGGGCGGGGCTGCCCACGCCGCTCGCCTGGTCGTCGGTCGCGGCTTTGGCCGTCTCCGCTTTGATCGCCGCCGGCCAGATTCGCATGATCGTCTACGTCGTCTGGCTGGGGCTGCCGTTCGTCGGCGCCGCCGTCCATCATCTGTCGCGGCGGACCGCATACCCTTTCCTGGCGCGGGCCGGCACCGCCGCGGTCCTGAGCCCGCCGATGGTCAGCCTGCTGATCCTGTCGGCGGTGACGGCGTTCGCCCAGACGACGAACGGCGGGGCAAAGCCGCAGCCGACCGCGCAATGGGCGGTGGACGCGTCCCCCTGCTTCCGGCCGGAGCACTACGGCGCGGTCGCCATGCTCCCGGCCGGGCTCGTCATGGGCGCGCTGGAGCTTGGTCCATCCGTCCTCGCCCATACGCGCCACAGCGTCGTTGCCGTGCCTTATCACCGCGCCGGCGACGCGATCCGCTTTAACGAAGAGACCATGCGCGGGACGAGCGCCGACGCCCGCATCCGCCTGACCGTGCGGGGCGTCGATTACGTCCTGACCTGCCGGGATTTCCCCGCCTCCGCGCAGGCGGATGCCTTCTTCAACGCGCTGCTCGCCGACAGCGCCGGAGACTGGCTGGAGCCGCTGCCGATGCCCGCCGGCAACCTCCTGAAGATCTGGCGGGTTCAGAAATCAGTAATCAGTAACCAGTAATCAGGTTCCGGCTCCTGATTACCGACTCCCGGCACGGGCTGAGTGTTTTCCATGGTATGGGACTTCATCGCCGCGTTGATCACCGGGTTCGGCGACACGATCATCGCGACCGCGCCATACCTCGTCGCGATCGGGCTCCTGACCTCGGTCCTCACCGCGCGCTTTGCCTGCAACAAGGATGGGCCGTGGTGGCGCAGCCGCGACCTCGTCACCGACCTCGCTTACTGGTTCGTGGTTCCGGTGTTCACCCGCTTCCTGCGCATCGGCCTGCTGGTGCTGGGCGCGGCCCTGCTGTTCGACATCCACGGCGCGCAGGCGATCATCGACTTCTACGAGAATGGACACGGTCCGTGGGCCAGGCTGCCGTTCTGGGCGCAGGTGGCGGTTTATCTCGTCCTGTCCGATTTCCTGCTGTACTGGATCCACCGCATCTTCCACGGCCGGCGCATGTGGAAGTATCACGCCGTGCATCATTCCTCCGAGCACGTCGACTGGATTTCCGCCGCCCGCTTCCATCCGGTGAACCTGTGCCTCGGCACGGTGCTGGTCGATGTGACCTTGCTGCTCGCCGGCATCCCGCCCGCCGTGCTCGGCATCCTGGTGCCGTTCGGCGTCTTCATGTCGGCGTTCGTCCACGCCAATCTCAACTGGACGCTCGGGCCGTTCAAATACGTGCTCGCCGGCCCGGTGTTCCACCGCTGGCATCACACCGCGCTCGAGCGCGGGGGATCGAAGAATTTCGCCGGGACGTTCCCGATATTGGACCTGATGTTCGGGACTTTCTACATGCCGGCGAACGAGCTGCCGGACGACTACGGCATCGATGATCCCGCGTTCCCGCACGGCTTCGGCGCGCAGCTGATCTATCCGTTCAAACAATAGACGAGCCGCAGACGCCCGCCTCGAGTTCATTCGCTTTTAGGCAAATGCGAGGGCGCGACTTCACGCCGGATTCACCACGGCGAGAACTTGGTTACCCAAATCGTAATCGCGGCCCGGCCGCACCGGCCGCGCAAGCTGTTCTTAACAGGGCCCGGTCATAGTGCCGGTCGCGTCCGAGCCGGGGTGGGCCCTCTCGCGGACGGCGTGTTCAAGCAACAAGGCGTCGGCAGTCCATGAACAATGATGTCTTCGTGATCGGTGCCGGTCCCGCCGGCTTGACCGCCGCGTATCTGCTCACAAAGGAAGGCGTGCCGACCACCGTCATCGAGACGGACGAACGCTACGTCGGCGGCATCAGCCGCACCGAAAGCTACAAGGGTTTCCTGTTCGACATCGGCGGCCATCGATTCTTCTCGAAATCGAAGGAGGTGGTCGACCTGTGGAACGAGATCCTGCCCGACGATTTCGTCGAGCGCCCGCGCCTGTCGCGCATCTATTACAACGGGCGCTACTTCTCCTACCCGCTCAAGGCGTTCGAGGCGCTGAACAATCTCGGCTATGTCGAGAGCACGTTGTGCGTCCTGTCCTACCTGTTCAAGCAGGTGTTCCCGCACGAGAATCCCGAGACGTTCCACGAATGGGTGTCCAACCAGTTCGGCGAGCGCCTGTTCTCGATCTTCTTCAAGACCTATACGGAGAAGGTCTGGGGAATGTCGTGCGACGAGATTTCCGCCGACTGGGCCGCGCAGCGCATCAAGGGGCTTGACCTGTGGAGCGCGATGGCCAACGCGCTGCGCCGATCGATCAATCCGTCTCCCGGCAACGCGGCCGCGCGCAACGGAGAGGTCGTCAAGACGCTGATCGAAAGCTTTCGCTATCCGCGCAAGGGCCCCGGCATGATGTGGGACGCCGCGGCGGCGCGGATCAAGGAGCGCGGCGGCGTCATCCACATGGGCCACCGGCTCGAGCGCTTGAGCTGCGATCGCGCATCCGGTCGATGGACCGCCGTGGCGCGCCGCGCCGACGGCTCGCGCGCCTCCTTCTCGGCTGCCTGCGCGATCTCGTCCGCGCCGATCCGCGAATTGTGCCGCGCGCTCGATCCCGCGCCGCAGTGCGCCGCCGCCGCGGACCAGCTGCGCTACCGCGACTTCCTCACCGTCGCGCTCGTCGTGCGCAATCCCGACATCTTTCCCGACAACTGGATCTACGTGCACGAGCCGAGCGTCAAGGTCGGCCGCATTCAGAATTTCCGCTCGTGGTCGCCCGACATGATGCCCGACCCCGGCGTCACCTGTCTCGGCCTGGAGTATTTCTGCTTCGAAGGCGACGGGCTGTGGGCGGCATCGGACGCGGACCTCGTCGCCATGGCGACGCGCGAGCTTTCCGCGATCGGCATCGCGCAGCCGGACGAGATCGTCGATGGATGCGTCGTCAGGCAGAAGAAGGCCTACCCGGTCTACGACGAAGGCTATCGCGAACGGGTCGATCTCATCCGCGCCGAGTTGGCCGACCGCTATCCGACACTGCACCTCGTCGGGCGCAACGGCATGCACAAATACAACAACCAGGACCACGCGATGATGACGGCCATGCTCACCTGCCGAAACATCCTGTCGGGCCGCGACCTCTACGACGTGTGGCGCGTCAACGAGGATGCCGAATACCACGAGGCGGGAGCTTCCGGCGCGGCGGAAGCGCTGAGCAGCCTGCGGCAAGTGCCGCAGCGCGCGGGGCAAGCGGCGTGAGCCCGGCAGAACCCGTCGCTGCCGGCGGTGATCGCCCGCCGATGCTGGCCGCTCGGCTCGCACTGCGCGCGAGCGCGGCACGTTTCGGCGTCAGCTATTCCGGACTTCGCAGCCTCGGCGGCGAGAGCATCCGCTACCTCGTCGTGAGCGCGTTCGCGCTCGGCTGCGACGTCGCCGTTTATGCGAGCCTCATCAAGGGCGGCGTGATGACGACCGCGGCGGGCGCGCTCGGCTATGTCGCGGGCATCCTGGTCCACTACACGCTCTCGACCGTTTGGGTATTTCCCGACGTCGACGGGTCGCGCCGGACGGCCCCCACGTTCGTGAAATTCGCGGCAACCGGGCTGCTCGGCCTGGCGATCACCGCGACGATCATCGACGTGCTGACGCGGCATGCGATCGCCGGCGCCTTTACGGCCAAGGGGGTTGCCATCGCATGCACCTACCTCGCCGTGTTCCTGCTGCGGCGCGGGTATGTCTTCGCCGCTGCATCGCGGCGTTAGGAACGCTCGCTCCGCGGGCCGCGCTAGATCCTTGCGTGGCGCATGTTCTTATCGGCGAACCGGTATCCACTTCGCCGGAACATGCGCTAAGGGTTCCGCAAGGAGCGCCGCCTAGGATTTGGGCGCGGCGCCGCGCCTGCGCCGCAACGGGGATTGCCCGCGAATGATCGACACGATCCGGCTGCTGCTGTTTCCGGCCCTGATGGCGTTCGCCGCGTCGAGCGACCTGTTCTCCATGACCATCTCGAACAAGGTGTCGCTGGCGCTGGTCGGCGGCTTCTTCATTCTCGCGGTGGCGACCGGCATGAGCCCCGCCGACATGGCGTCCCATGCGGCCGCCGGGCTGGTGGTCCTGGTGGCGGCCTTCGCATTCTTCGCCCGGGGGTGGGTCGGCGGCGGGGACGCAAAGCTCGCGGCGGCGACGAGCCTGTGGTTCGGCTTCGATAAGCTGCTGCCCTACCTGCTCGACGCCGCCCTGCTGGGCGGTGCCCTCACGCTGCTGGTGGTCAATTTCCGCCACGTGCCGCTGCCGAAGGCGGTCGGGCAATGGGCGTGGCTCGAACGCCTGCACCGCAAAGACGAAGGCGTGCCCTACGGGATCGCGCTCGCCGCCGCCGCCCTGCTGGTTTACCCGGACACGCCGTGGATGAAGGCGCTCGGCAGCTGAGCGTCATCCGCTCCGTCTCGGCGCGCGAAGCTTTGGTCAACTCATATTAGGAAGGTTTGGTTAACTCAAATTAGATACGCCTCATTAACCATGGATTGACCTTTCGCTGGTGAAATCCGGTTGTCGGGCCGGATGGGTCCGAAGCGTCATTGTGGAAAGTGAAGCGTATGAAAGCCGCGCGTATCGCCGTCCTCGTCGTCGCCGTCGCCGCCGGCGGCGTCGCTGCATTCCTGGCCGGATCCGGTGGAGACCCGCCTCCCCCTCCGCCGCCCAAGCCGGTCACGCAGATCGACACCGTCGAGATCCTGGTCGCGAGAGCCGACATCAACATGGGCCAAGTGGTGTCCGCACAGGAAATCCAGTGGCAAATCTGGCCGACCAGCGCGGCCAGCCCCAGTTTCCTGCGCAGGACCGACCGGCCGGACGCAATTCAGCAGCTGACCGGCTCGATTGCGCGCGGTCCCTTCGTGAGCGGCGAGCCGATCCGCGAAACCAAGCTGATCAAGGCCAACGGGTCCGGCTACATGGCGGCCCTGCTGCCGTCGGGCATGCGGGCGATCTCGACCGACATCTCGCCCGAGACCGGCGCCGGCGGCTTCATCCTGCCGAACGACCATGTGGACGTGATCCTGACCCGGCGCGACCGCGAGACCGAGCGCGCCACCGGCATCGAATCGCACACCAGCGAGACGATCCTGACCGACGTGCGCGTTCTCGCGATCGACCAGACGGTCGAGGAGAAGGGCGGCCAGCGCGTCGTTGTCGGCAAGACCGCAACCCTCGAGCTTTCGCCGCGCCAGGCGGAAACGCTGGCGGTTTCACGGCAGCGCGGCACGCTCTCGCTGGCGCTGCGCAGCCTGATCGACGCCAATGCGGCCCAGGCCCCGACCCCCGACGACGGGAAATCGGCGGGCGGGCGCATGAACATGGTGCGGTTCGGAGTCACCACGGCGACGACATCCAAATGAGCCCGCAAAGGACCCTCAACATGGCAATGAGGCCCTTGATCTGTGCCGCGCTCGCGACCGCGCTGGCCGTGGCGGCCGGGGCCGGAGGCGCCGCCCCCGGCATGGATCGCCAACGCGGTGATCCATTCGTCGCGGCGCGCCTACGTGATCGGGGGCGAGATCGGCCAGGCCAACGTCTATTTCTTCGACGGCGACGGCCGGCAGATCGCCGGGTTCGACATCGCGGTGACCCGCGACCTCAACGGCGTGCGCGCGGCGTTCAAGCAGATGTTCCCCCGCTCCGACGTGCGCATCGAGGGCGTCGGCGACGGCGTGGTGCTGACCGGCACCGTGGCGAATGCCGAAGAGGCGCAGCGGGCGTTTGCCCTGGCGGGGCGGCTGGTCGGCGAAAATTCCAAGGTGGTCAACAGCTTGACCATCCACAACCGCGATCAGGTGATGCTCAAGGTGACGGTCGCCGAAGTGCAGCGCGATCTCATCAAGCAGCTCGGCATCAACCTCAACGGCAGCGTCGGCATCGGCACGGCGGTCGTGAATTTCGCCACCGACAACCCGTTCAGCGCCACCGGACAGGCGCTGAGCGGCTCTTTTCTCGCGGCGGGCTCGCCCACCGTGAACGCGACGCTGCAGGCCATGGAGCGCGCCGGCGTGATCCGTACGCTCGCCGAACCCAATCTGACCGCGGTCTCCGGCGAGAGCGCGAATTTCCTCGCCGGCGGCGAGTTCCCAGTGCCCGGCGGCTTCACCTGCGATCCGACCACGCATATCTGCCAGGTCGCCGTGCAGTTCAAGAAATTCGGCGTCGGCCTCAACTTCACGCCGGTCGTGCTATCCGAGGGGCGCATCAGCCTCAAGGTCATGAGCGAGGTCTCGGAACTGTCCAATGAGAACTCGCTGACCTTGCAGCAGGGGTCCACCGCCCTGACGATTCCCTCGGTCAAGACGCGGCGCGCCGAGACGACGATCGAGGTTCCGTCCGGCGGCTCGCTTGCCTTGGCCGGCATGATCCAGGAGCAGACCAAGCAGTCGATCAACGGCATTCCCGGCCTGATGCAGCTGCCGATTCTCGGCTCGCTGTTCCGCAGCCGCGACTACATCAATCGCCAGACCGAACTGATGGTGATCGTGACGCCCTACGTCGTGCGCGCGGTGGCGCAGAAGGCCCTGTCGCTGTCCGACGACGGCTATGCCGATGCGTCCGATCCGGCGACCGTGCTGCTCGGCCGGCTCACCAGGATTTACGGTCCGGCGCGGCCGGTCGAGCCGGGCATGGCCTATCGCGGCAAGTACGGGTTCATCCTCGACTGATCGGCGGGAGCAAGGAGTAAAGGCATGAGCAGAGTTCCGACCGCCGGCCAGGGCCGCCGCACGGGCGCAGCGCGCGCGCTGGCCGTTCTCGGCATCACCGCCGCGCTCGCGGGCTGCAACACCGATCGCGCGGTCGTGGCCGACTATCCGAGGGATGTCCGCCACCGTCACCCGATCACGATCAGCGAGGGCGTACGCACCGTCGAGCTGTTCATCGGCTCCCATCGCGGCTCGCTGACGCCGAAGCAGCGCGCCGACGTCGGCGCCTTCGCCCATGCCTGGGCGCACGAGGCGACCGGCGGCATCCTGATCGACGTCCCGTCGAGGACCGCCAACGCGCACGCGGCGGCCGATGCGCTCGAGGAAATCCGCTCCATCCTGACCGCGAGCGGGGTTCCGCCGCACGTGATCGCGACGCGGCCGTACCGGCCGGTCGATCCGATCAAGTTCGCGACCGTCCGGCTGAAATATCCCAAGATCGTCGCCCAGGCCGGCCCGTGCGGGCTGTGGCCGCGCGACCTCGGACCGTCGTGGGACAGCCGCGACACCGAGAACTTGCAGCACTGGAACCTCGGCTGCGCCAACCAGCGCAACCTCGCCGCCATGGTCGAGGACCCGTCCGATCTGGTTCAGCCGCGGCCGGAAGGCGCAATCGACCCGGCCCGCCGCTCCACCGTGCTCGACAAGTACCGCAAGGGCGAGGCGACCGCGACCGTCTACCCGGACGCCAACAAAGGCAAGATCAGTGAAGTAGGCCAATGATCAGCTTCGCTCTCAAAGGCGGCGAGCCCGGCGCTGCCGCGCTCGAAACCGCCGCCGAGGCGCACATCGCGCCGGTTCCGCGCATCTCCGTCCAGGCTTTCTGCGAGACCGCGGAAACCGCGGCCATGATGCAGGCTGCCGCCGAGGATCGCCGCATGATCAAAGCCCATCTGAAGGCTCAGATGGGCGGCATAGCGGCGGCGGTGGAAGCCTATCGCAACGCGCCGACGCCCAATGTCGTGGTCATCGAATCGGAGAGCCGCGGCGACGACCTGCTTGGCGGGCTCGACGAGCTGGCCCAGGTGTGCGACGCCGGCACGCGCGTGATCGTGGTCGGGCGCGCGAACGACATTCTGCTCTATCGCGAGCTGGTACGGCGCGGAATCAGCGATTACCTGATCGCGCCGATCGGCATCATCGACGTGGTGCGCGCGCTGTCGGGACTGTTCTGCGCGCCGGACGCCAAGCCGGTCGGGCGCACGATCGCGGTGGTCGGCGCCAAGGGCGGCGTCGGCGCCTCGACGGTCGCGCACAATATCGCCTGGTCGATCGCGCGCGACCTCTGGCTCGACGCGGTCGTCGCCGATCTCGACCTCCCGTTCGGGACCGCCGGCCTCGATTACAATCAGGATCCGCCGCAGGGCATCGCCGACGCCGTGCTGTCGCCGGAGCGCATCGACTCCGCCTTCGTCGACCGGCTCCTGTCGAAGTGCACCGACCATCTGAGCCTGCTGGCGGCCCCGGCGACGCTCGAACGGGTCTACGATTTCGGCACCGACGCGTTCGATTCGATCGTCGACGTCCTGCGCGCCTCGGTGCCCTGCATCGTGCTCGACGTGCCGCACCTGTGGACCGGATGGGCGAAGCGCACGCTGATCGGCGCCGACGACATCCTGATCGTCGCCGCCCCCGATCTCGCCAACCTGCGCAACGCCAAGAATATGATCGATCTGCTCAAGGGCGCGCGGCCGAACGACCATCGCCCGCACTATTGCATCAACCAGATCGGCGTGCCCAAGCGGCCGGAGATCAAGCCGGCGGAATTCGCCAAGGCGCTCGAGGCCGAACCGGCCGCGGTCATCGCTTTCGAGCCGCAGATGTTCGGCACCGCGGCCAATAACGGCCAGATGATCGCCGAGATCTCCTCTGGCCACCGCACCGCCGAAACGTTCCGGCAGCTCGCCCAGGTCCTCACCGGCCGCGGCGAGGTGAAGCGCTCGCGCGGCAATCTGCTGGCGCCGTTCCTCGAGAAACTCAAGCGCCGTCAGGCGTGACGACGCCCGGAGGCCTTGGCGTGTTCGGCAAGCGCAGCATCAGCGGTTCGGATCAGCGCGGCCCGGTCGAGGCGCGGGCGCCCGCGCCCGCCCCGGCCGAGGCGGAGCAGGCTCCGGCCGGCATCGTCGCCGACGTCGGCCGCGCGCCGCTGCCCTCCGCCGGGCTCGGCGCCCCGATCGTCTCGCCGCCGATCGCGCGGGCCGGACGGGCCGGCCAGGCGGCTCCGCCGATGGTGCCGACGGCAACCGATTCCCGGCGGTCGGAAAGCTATTACGAGGTCAAGGGCGCGATCTTCGGCGCCCTGATCGAGGCGATCGATCTGGCGCAGCTCGCCCGGCTCGACACCGAGGCCGCGCGCGAGGAAATACGCGATATCGTCAACGAGATCATCGCGATCAAGAGCATCGTGATGTCGATCTCCGAGCAGGAGGAGCTGCTCGACGACATCTGCAACGACGTGCTCGGCTACGGTCCGCTCGAGCCGCTGCTGGCGCGCGACGACATCGCCGACATCATGGTCAACGGCTCCGATACCGTCTACATCGAGGTCGCCGGCAAGATCCAGCGGACCGGCATCCGGTTCCGCGACAATCAGCAGGTGCTCAATATCTGCCAGCGCATCGTCAACCAGATCGGGCGGCGCGTCGACGAGGCCTCGCCGATCTGCGACGCGCGCCTGCCGGACGGCTCGCGCGTCAACGTCATCGTCCCGCCGCTCGCGCTCGACGGGCCCTCGCTGACCATCCGCAAGTTCAAGAAGGACAAGCTGACCCTCGACCAGCTGGTCAGGTTCGGCACCGTTACGCCGGAGGGCGCCGAAATCCTCAAGGTGATCGGCCGCTGCCGGGTGAACACGCTCATTTCCGGCGGCACCGGCTCGGGCAAGACCACCCTGCTCAACACGCTGACGCGGTTCATCGACCACGACGAGCGCGTCATCACCTGCGAGGACGCGGCGGAGCTGCAACTGCAGCAGCCGCACGTGGTGCGCCTGGAGACGCGGCCCCCGAACCTGGAGGGCGAGGGCCAGGTGAGCATGCGCGACCTGGTCCGCAACTGCCTGCGCATGCGGCCCGAGCGCATCATCGTCGGCGAGGTGCGCGGCCCGGAAGCGTTCGACCTGCTGCAGGCGATGAACACTGGCCATGACGGCTCGATGGGAACGCTGCACGCCAACAACCCGCGCGAGGCGCTGTCGCGTCTCGAATCGATGATCACCATGGGCGGGTTCTCGCTGCCCTCGCGCACGATCCGCGAGATGGTCT
>WNGG01005869.1_pt1 | contig 17336 bp, 14 predicted proteins | sample 5400661 | NCBI WGS metagenome assembly WNGG01 (sample SAMN13153372, study PRJNA577476) | soil metagenome | isolation source: 100 cm soil or saprolite under Garry oak tree replicate 1 | place: USA:California | collected 2016-06-15 | reverse complement strand
GTTGGAGACGCTGTAGCCCAGGGCCAGATTGCCCCGCTTGTCCATAGCAATACTCCCCATCCAGCGGTTCACGCCATCAGCCGGAGCGTACGTGCCCTGCTGGTAGAGGGAGATTTGTTTGCCGACCCGCCGGATCTCGTACCAGCGGACGCCTGCGACGCCAGGGCTCGCCTCGACCGACTGATTCGTGACCAACGTCTCGTACGTCCCGAAGTTGCGGTACGCTAGCCGGAACGTGGGCCGCTGCCGGTACGAGAGGATGTCCACCTTGTTGGAGGTGCCCGGCTGCGCGATGCAGTTACGGCTCCCCGGGCTGCACGGGAAGATGGAGTCGAATTGGGCCACGGGGAGCTGCGTCGCCAGGGTGAAAGAAGCGGTCGGGGTGTTGCTCCACGCCAGCGAGAACTGGAAGACGTTGAGCGCATCGAACGGCGCACCGTAGAAGGCGCCATCATCCATGGAACCGACGAAGAGTTCAGGGCTTTTCGCGGGAGGCCGACGAGTGCCGTCAATGTCACCTGGGAGCAAGCCATCACCTGTCAGGTAGGGGGTGGTGCCTGGGACAAGCAGGAACTTCACCATGCGAGCAGACGGGTCACCCTCGAGCATCTTGTCACGCTCCAACGCGTAGGCGCCATCACCTGCGAATGAATTATCGGGGGCAAACTCGCGCGTGGAGAGAAAGTACGCGTTACTCCAGACCCCATATTTGGGATAGTCCGGGAAGTTCACACCAGTGGTGAACGCGTAGCGGAAATAGGCACCCGTGGGGTCACCAGTCTGGGAGACTGCGACGCAGTTGTAGAACGTGGGTCCACGGGTGGTGAACTGGCTGAGGAGCCATCGGTCCTCGAGCTGGTCGTAGAGCACAACCGGGTCGCCCGATAGATCGGTGCAGTCGGGCACCGCGAAGCCGTTCCACAGGTCCCCGAGCGGAGTCGGGCCAAGTAGCCTGGTGCCAGTCTTGGAATACACGGCGAACACCACGTTTACCATCTCCACGAAGAAGTTCGGGCTTACTTCGCCGTTCGGGTCGGGTGGTGAGACCCGGAAGCCAAATAAGTTAAAATTGTCTTGATTGGACAACCCTTCAAAGGTAAGCAAAGGGGAGGAGATCGTTGGAGCAGCCTGTGGCCCCTTTGTTGCCTGGAGCGCTCCGTCGCCGGTGAAACCGTGGTCTGTTGGGAGCGGCCCGCGATCCGGCGAAATGATGGGCTGCGTCGCATGAGCAGGTACAAGTCGTGCCAGGTCGCGCAATGGGCGCGACACATCGAACGCCTTTGCGGCTGAGAACGTTGGATGCGGCCCCACTTGCGCAGCCGATGACGCAGCATGCGTTGATTGTGGCGGTGTCACCAGGAGCGCCGCCACCGAGAGCAGGACGGAAATGAAGCTCAACACAATTTGTCTTGACCGTTTTGTCTTCATCCACAGTGACATGTGTAACCTCCTTCTTTCAAACAGACGTAAGCGCATGATCCATGAGTGGAAGCCAGGGCAGGTTGACAGTTAGGCCTCACTATATTATGTCGGGGCTAAACCTACGCTAAGGTCAATAATGAGTTACTATGAGCCGTCTGTTTCCTGCAAGAGATGCACAAAGTGTTTCTCAACTCCTTCTTGAAGTGCTGAACCCTTTAGCACACCTTTGGTAGATCAGCCGTGAAGACATTCTATGGCTTAGCGTATGTTTGATCTGAAAAAATATCGTGACCCCCCCAATATGAGTATAACTCATAAATATAACAACGGCAAGTCAGTATTTCTACCTAACTACCGGCGCACCTTAAAACGCCTGCAGCAGATCCGTCGGAGTAGCCCCAAATCGATCATGCAGGTAGGAGAGTCCGAAGGGGGTGAAGTGGATAGAGGCCCAGCTTGCACGTAACTTCTGGATGTTGCGAAGGATGCGCGCCTCGCCCCACAATGGGTAACGCAGATCAAACAGGGCATTGATAAAATCGCCAGTGCTTGTGAGAAGGACGCCTCCAGCAATGACTAAAATCTCGATTAATGGCTGGCGCGGGATGTTGATTGGGCTGGACAGGGGAGAAAACAAGCCAAGGTAGAGGATACTCCCTGAGACTAACGCAGGACAGATAGCGTCAAGCAGGACAGAGAGGGTAGAGGGTTCGCGCAGAGACAGAGTGGTCAGTCCTAAAGGGCCGATAGCCCAACCAATCAGTGGATCGTTTCGCAGGAATGTCACCAACAGGCGGGTGAGTTTGACTCCGATGATCCAGAGTAACAGGAAAGCTACGAGGCCCAGGAGATTTATGATGTGTATATTGGTTAAAGACCCTGACATGCTCGTTCTCCTTGCACCTTTGTATTTTGTTTCGCGTATTTCGTAGATGAAGGGCAATCTCTCTTTATATTATATTCTTTCTTACCTAAATGTAACAGATACTGGAGGGCTTTTCTTCCCGGCTTTCCTACTACTCGTGCCAGCCTTCTTCTCCGACTAGTGGCACGAAGACACAGCTGCCGAGGGAGCGTTTTTCTGGACCCCAGGGTGCGCGGTAGACTATTAGCAAATCCTGGCGTTCCTGGCTGCCGACTGGTACTACGAGCATTCCCCAGGTTACGAGCTGAGCCATCAGTTGCGCGGGCACTTCGGGGGCGGCTGCGGTTACCAGGATGCGGTCGTAAGGAGCGGCATTCGGCCAACCAAGGGAGCCGTCACCTACATAGAGAGAGACATTTTGCAGTCCGAGACGCTGCAGGCGTTTGGCAGCCTGGTAGGCAAGTTGTTGATGTCGCTCAATACTATAAACGTGCGCTGCAAGGCATGCTAAAATGGCTGCCTGATAGCCAGAACCTGTTCCTACCTCCAATACGCGCTCGTGCCCTTTGAGTTGCAACGCCTGGGTCATTGTTGCGACCATGAGTGGTTGTGAAATAGTCTGACCCATGCAGATAGGCAAGGCACGATCAGCATAGGCCAGCTCACACTGGCTCTCCTCTACAAAGAGCTCGCGTGGGATAGCAGCCATAGCCGAAAGAACACGTTCATCGTATATGCCCATTTTGCGGAGCGATTCGATGAGTTCCCGGCGTTGTGTCTCAAAGTCGTACATCATATCAGGTACACCAAAACCCAGCCAATTGGCTGCCGCCTGACATCCCCTCAGAACTGGCCGCCTGCGGCGGCGAAGAAAGAAAAAAACATTTTCGGGGGACACCCCCTATTACCTGCGCTTGATCATCCCCCGGATGCGCGCCCCCAGGCAGGGTGCCCCGGCAGAGGGCCGCGGCCCTCTGCACTCCCGCTTTCTGATATCAAATCCGTTTAAAGAAGGATTCTTTGGGGACCTCCCAAACCCCGGCAGAGGGCTGGCCGCCCTCTGCACTCCTGCTGATTTTTATCACTCTTCAGCCGAATTTGATATGAGCGGATATCGGGCTGCTGCTCCTGGACCCTGCCGACAAAAACCTGTATATCGGGTTCCTTATATTGTATCCCGTATAGGGAGGAAACGTCTAAGGAGGAGAAAAAGTATATATAAGGGGTAGAGAAGGATGGGCGCTACTGGATTCGAACCAGTGGCCTCTTCGGTGTGAACGAAGCGATCTCCCGCTGATCTAAGCGCCCTTGCCTGTTGTTGTTTATGGGTCTGCGGGGACTGAAGAAACTATAGCATTAGAGGAGCAGAAAGTCAAGCGTTTTTTGAAATGATATCCGCTCATAAAGTGGGAGTGCAGAGGGCCGCGGCCCTCTGCCGGGGCACCCTGCCTGGGGGCGCGCATCCGGGGGATGATCAAGCGCAGGTAATAGGGGGTGTCCCCCGAAAATTCTTTTTTTCTTTCTTCGCCGCCGCAGGCGGTCAGTTCTGAGGGGATGTCAGTTTTTTGGAGGCATCCTTACAGCTGGAAAGCTCCTGCATTTTTGCAGGAGCTTTCCAGCTGTAAGGATACTTATTGCTCCTCTGCTGTCTTTCGCATTGTCGGGAACAAGATCACATCGCGGATGGACTCCTGGTCGGCCATCAGCATTACCACGCGGTCAATGCCGATGCCAACACCGCCGGCAGGTGGCATGCCCACTTCCATGGCTTCCAGGAAGTCTTCGTCGAGTACCTGGGCTTCCTCGTCACCTTGAGCGCGTTGGCGCATCTGGTCCTCAAAACGAGCACGCTGATCGAGAGGGTCGTTTAACTCGGTAAAGGCGTTGCCACACTCCAGACCACCGACAAATGCCTGGAAACGTTCGACCAATCCCGGCATATCTCGATGTTGCTTCGCCAAGGGGGAGACATCAATCGGGTAGTCAGTCAGGAAGAGAGCCTGGCGCAGAACGGGGATGCCCTTGCGGAACAGAGCGTCCTTGAGGTTGTCGATCAAGCGACCACGGCCCAGGCTGGGATCAGCCTCGTACCCATGGGCACGCATCTCTGCTGCAAGACCCTCCTTGTCGGGGAAACGGTTAACATCAATACCGGTAAACTCCTCAATGGCATCCAGCAAACGCCAGCGCGGCCATGGGGGAGTGAGGTCGATCTCTGTTCCCTGGTAGGTGATGCGGGGTGAGCCTTTCACTTCCTGCGCGATAAAACAGATCATCTCTTCGACGAGCTTCATGATATCTTTATAGTCAGCATACGCTAGATAGCATTCCATCATGGTAAATTCAGGGTTATGGCTGCGATCAATGCCCTCATTGCGGAAATTGCGACCGATTTCATAGACGCGCTCGAACCCGCCGACGATCAAGCGCTTGAGATAGAGTTCGACGGCGATACGGAGATATAAGTCGCGGTCGAGTGTATTGTGATGGGTAATAAAGGGACGCGCAGTTGCCCCACCATAGAGGGGTTGCAGTATGGGCGTTTCGACCTCGATGAAGCCGTGCTCATCCAGGTAGCGACGCATAGCGGTAATCACACGACTGCGTATGATAAAGATTTGCCGAACTTCATCACTGTTGGCGATCAAGTCAAGATAGCGCTTGCGCTGGCGAGTCTCCTTATCCTCTAAGCCATGATACTTTTCAGGCAGGGGACGCAGGCTCTTGGAGAGGAGACGATAACTTCGCACATGCAAGGTACGCTCTCCTGTACGTGTGAGAAACAGGAAACCACTGACCTGGATGAAATCGCCGATGTCCAGAAGCTTGAGTGCTCGATAGGCGTCTTCACCGATATCATTGATGCGAAAGTAGACCTGGATGCGTCCTGTGCCATCCTCAATATGGGCAAAAGCTATCTTGCCCATTTCGCGCATCAGGCGAATGCGTCCCACGAGTGTAAATGAGCCTTCGGGTCCCTGCCATTCATCAAAGTGTTGTAGTACTTCTGCGATGGTGTGCGTTCGCTCTACTGTGTTGGGATATGGGTTGATGCCCTGTTCTCGCAACGTCTGGAGCCGTTGCAATCGTATTGCTCGTTCGTCTGCCATAATTCTCCTCCAAATTCTGCCGATATTGTAACATTGTTTTCGCTCTACGGGTAGATCCCACATTCCGCACTTTGATTGACAGGTTTGAGGAAAATTGGCATTGGGGAATCCACCACAGCGGAATGGGGCGAGAGCGCAAAAATCCCTATGAGAAATGAAATTGATCAGTACCGAAATTAAAGGTGCCGTTTGCTTTTGGAGTAGAGAGGGTGAGGATGTCACCCTGCACGGCGAGAATGGTCAGTGCACCTACAGGTTGTGATGTCTGATAGAGATGGAGGCTTTGCTGACCAGTCGTGAGATTCTCTTGCAGGATGGCAAGGGCTCCTATCGCAGGGGTCCGCGCCATGGAGCCAGCATAGATGGACATGAGCACGTTCTTGACAAGAACACGTGCGATATTGGTGGGATGGAGAACACTCGCCGGAACAGGAATTGGCCCGCCCGCAGAGAGCGGAAAGATGCCTGTCCTTTGCTGCGCACCTGGTGGATCACCACCCTTGGGCATTGGAAAATAGGTGCCAGTAACTAGTGGAGGTATCCTAGCATCATCTGTTGAAGGCTGGTTCTGGCTGCTAGCGAATGCCATTAGCATCAGAAAACCGATGACCACAGCAGGCATCGCCAGCATCCATCCCCATTGGATGCGAGAAAGCCTGCCTGGCACAGGTACAGGCTTTTTTGTTTGGCGCTTCTTACGTAGACGTTTCTGCATGGTTTCCTTGCCTCTTTCAAGACGGTCTCTTCGTGTGGGACAATCAGGGCATCCGCAAGGGATGTCCCTCAGCTACGACCGTTAAGTATGAAAGATCTCAGTTGAGAAAATCAATCCCGGCAGGTTCCTGGCTGTGCAACTATTCGAAGCTTCAGCATTGTAGAGAGCAAGGAATGCCTGGGAGGGAGGGTTGGTGCCGGAGACGTTCTCGGACATTGTTCCTTTGAAGTAGATGGGACCGCCTTCGTAGCGGCAGGCCCACACATCCAATGGCTCCCAGTCATACGTTGCATCAGCATTGTAGTAGATCTCCGGCAGGGGTAAATTATCCCTTGCTCCATACGCCACGTACCATACCTGGTAACTGGACCACCAACCGGGTGAATCGTCTCCGAAATCGAAGTACACCTGCGAGGTGACGCTGTTGTACCCATTCACCAGACTGCTCGTCAGGGTAAAGTTCTCCCACTCTACCTCCAGGTCGCCGGCTCCGTAGGCACCCACGACGGTATAGTGATTGTTTGTAATAAAGCTTTGTATACTGTTGACCATCATGCCCCACTGCCGACCATCGGCATACCATGCTGAGGTGGTGAGGGGGATCGCATAATCAGAGTAATAGTTACTTTCGCCAATACCGATAGCGATGTCCGTGGAACTGCTGCGGCAGTCCCAGACACCTTGAGCGAAGTTGGCAACGGCATGCAAGATGGCCGTATCCGTATCGTCATGACCACCAAAGTCGTAGGTACCGTAGGTGGAATTGCCAAAAGAAACCGGCTGGCCCCAGTCAAGGATAACCAATCCAGGCGAGCCATGGGCGGCACGACAGCCTTGATTGTACATCGTTACGGAGTTGGTTGTGGACTCGTAGAGCGAGATAGTATTGGCAGGAACACTCGAGGGAGAGGTCAGCTTTTTGGGCAGAATTTGTAAGCTATCTTTTGCTGGTTTGTGCCATGGTGTTGATGACGCAGATGCCATCTGTGTCCTGGCAACGCTGAAACCGATGAGGATCCAGAGAACGACCAGGATGACTCTGTGGCTAGCAAACTGGCGTCGAATATGCATGACGAAGTACCTCTTTTTTGTGAAAGCTCGTCATGATTGTCTGCTCCGGGTGGTACTGCTATCTGTGAAGGAATGCCCTTCGATCTCAGCACCACAGGAGAATCAAGACGAGAAAACCTTTTTGCACCAGGCCCAAGGGCCCGAGGGAAAGCTATAATGATTACATCGGATAGTTTGCGTGGAAAAACACTCCTGATACCAGCATTGATTGCCAGCAACCGTTGGAAGGGGTAGCAGGGCACATCAAGGAACGCCAACAGGTGCATGACCTGCCGGAAGTACGACTGTGGGTGCGGGACCATCAAGTGGAGGAGGTGTGTTGCTCAAGATGTCAGCAGGCGAGTGTGGGGAGCTTTCCGGCAGGGGTGGAGGCTCCAGTGCAGTATGGGTCGAGCCTGCGCGCCTTGGCCGTCTATCTGCAGGAGTATCAGATCAAATCCGGCTGAAGAGTGATGAAAGTCAGCGGGAGTGCAGAGGGCGGTCAGCCCTCTGCCGGGGTTTGGGGAATCCTGTCCGGGGGACAGGTAATTGGGGACCCAAATCATCTCTCTTTAAACGGATTTGATATCAGTTGGTGCCCCTGGGCCGGGTCAGCGAACTGCTCTCTGACCTGTACGGCTGCCAGGTATCAATGGTTGACCTGCTGCTGAGCATGGCGAAGGCCGCCGACGAATGGCGGCGGCAAGGCGCAAGAGCGATCCCTATGTGGGGTAGATAAGAAAAAACAAAAACCGACCGACCTGTGGCCCATTTCTTTGGGCCACAGGTCGGTCAGGTGCTGCTACTCGCTTTCAGGGAAGGTCATGCAATGGAGAGGATCGTGAATTCCTTCACACCGCCAGGCGTAGAGACCATCACCAGATCGCCTACCCTGTGGCCTAGCAGTGCTTTCCCTACCGGGGATTCGTTGGAAATACGCCCGGTACTGGGATTTGCATCAAACGCACCCACGATCTCATAGGAATAGTAACGGTCATCGCTTGTGCATAGCCGAACAGCTGAGCCAAGAGAAACTTCATCTGTGCGCCCCTTGTTAATCAGCTTGGCCCTCGCCAGCAATTGCTCTAGCTCCTGAATGCGACCTTCGAGGCGGGCGTACTCATTCTTTGCATCCTCATAGGCTGCATTGTCGATTACATCGCCTGCTTCCTTAGCATCATGAAGATATTGGGCGACCTTAGCACGTCCGTTAGTCCGTAAATCCTCGAGCAGACTGACTGCACGTTGTCGTCCTTCCTCAGTGAGGAATACTTCTTGTGTCTCCATCTTCTGGTTCCCTTCATTATTCTGGCGGAGGAGTACAGTCTCTCTTTCCCACCATATCTAAATCACCCGCCGCCCACCATGTATCCGGCGGGAAATTACCCGATTGGATACCCTACATCCCCCCAGGTAATACTTACGAGTTCTCCCGAATGACTCCGAAGTAACAGCTCTCCGTTGTCATCCACATTCTCTGCAATGCCATTGATCAAGGTGTCGCTCTGGCGCACCTGAACAGCACGGCCAAGGGTTGATAATTGAGATCGCCACCGCTCTCGAATCAGCCGAGAGATTGGTTTATCTGTCGATGTCAATGTAGAAAAGGTTTCCGTGGCTTCCCGGGCTTCCTGTTGCAATGCCAGATAATCGGTCTCGATATGCTGCAACAGGTGAGCGATAAATAGCTCCCGGCTCACCCTATGCCCACATTCTGTCTCAAGAGTCGTTGCTATGACAGTTAATGGGGCTTGTAACGCCGCCTGCCCTGTCTCCTCTGACAGGTCCTCAATGCGCCCGTTGACATTCACTCCTATACCAAGAATGGCAACCATACGACCTGAGAGGTCATGGCTGGTTTCAATCAGGATACCAGCAACTTTGCGGTCACCAATGAGAACATCGTTAGGCCATTTAATGGTTGCAGAGATGCCACAGGTCTCGGCAATTGAATTCACGACTGCGAGTGAGGCCACCATCACCAGCAAGTGAGGTGGAAAGAGAGGCCGGAGCAATGTGGAAGAGAGCACATTACGCCCGGACACATCTATCCAGCGTCGTCCTTGCCTGCCCTTGCCAGCAGTCTGACTGTCGGTGAGTACAACCACCCCTTCTTCTGACCCCTCCTGGGCCAGTTGCATCGCCAGTGTATTCGTTGAGTCTACAACAGGTACGTAGATGAGCCGATTTCCAACACCGAAAAACCGAGTACCGAGTTGATTTTGTAGCTCTTGAATGTTGAGCGTTTCAACCTCGGAAGAAGAACCAAACTTCACTTCAGCAACCCAAATTCCGATTTATGTATAGGCCAGGAAGCCTGTTCTGTCAGTAAGTAAGTAAGTAAGTAAGAAGAAAGCCCCATTTGCTTTTCAACAAATTTGGGCCAGGGCGCGATGCGGGCAACAGCTTTATTTGCGAGTGAAGCGTACAAAAAACCCAGAGATGGGGGCAAGATCTGATTTTGCCGCCACTCTGGGAGGTGCTGCACAGGCAGGCATTACACACGCCTACCAGCGGAGCGTTGAAGCGGCATTACTGCCGGACACCTCTCGACTGGAAGGTGTGCGAATCTAGCGTGCTGCCTATGCAGCAATGACATTGGTCCATATTACACACCACCTCCTTTCGTTGCGCTTATTGTAACTGGTATTTTCAGCGCTGTCAAGAGTTTTCTGAAAATTCATTCATACCAAGCAAGCCTGTAAGCGACAAGAATTGTCTTGAGAAGGGATTTGAGATAGTTGGAGTGATTGTGAATTTTCTGTGAAAGTGGGATTCTCTCAATCAAAAAAGGGACGTGGGCGAGCTGTAGGCTCACCCACGTCCCTTTTTTGATTGGGAGAAAGAGCGAGGACACCTCGCGCTCCGGCAGGGGCTCTGCCCCTGCGCCCCGATTTATGAGGGGATATCAGTTTTGGCAGAGCGATGTACAAGTCGGGAAAAGCGGGATTGTTAAGGGCGGCCGCCCTTAACCGGAGCGCGAGGTGTCCTCGCAACCACCCTGCTTCTCGGGTGGGTGGGCGATGTACAAGTCGGGAAAAGCGGGATTGTTAAGGGCGGCTGCCCTTAACCGGAGCGCGAGGTGTCCTCGCAACCACCCTGCTTCTCGGGTGGCTGGGCGGGGAAAAAAGGACTTTTGTATCGCCCCGCAGTTTTGGGGTGGCTTGACTCTTAGTGTCTTTGAGTATAGTATGATGAAGAGTAGATGAATAATCCAGACTTAAAAAAGTAAAGAAGAGAGGCGTGCAGCATATGGCAGTTGAACGTACAGCACATCCCTACATCGTTCGGGATTCGGCCATCTATGGTGGGGAGCCGATTGTTGAAGGTACTCGTACTGGTGTGCGCCACATCATCCTGCTCTTCCAGGCAGGCAAAGACCCTGAAGAAATTGCCAGCATTCATAGACTTTCCCTGGCCCAGGTCTACGATGCTATCAGCTATTTCTATGACAATGAGCAAGAGATTGAGCATTACATCCGCAACGAGTCATGGGGAAGCTAGCTACTGAGATCCCCTCAGAAAGCGGGAGTGCAGAGGGCGGCCGCCCTCTGCCGGGCACCCTGCCTGGGGGGCAGGTAATCAGGGGGTGTCCCCCGAAAATCCTTTTTTCTTTTTTCGCCGCAGACCGCCAGTTCTCAGGGGACGTCAGTTAGCTAACCTGGCAAACATCCTCTCTTTTGCGCTATAATATTCTTAGCAACAGAGGTAAAGTACCTCGGATATCTAAAAACTACCCTCACACTTCGTAGGACTAATATCACTATCCTAACGAGAGGCCCCAGGCCCGATGCCATGGGCAGCCAGGACTTCTCGTATTGCATTGCAGACCACCGAGTTTCTTATTCTGATCCTTAGTATTGGCACATGACTTTGCACTAGCGCGATTTTGGTGGAACCCAGATTTCCAAGATGGACAAAGAAAGGAGGAGTTTCCCTATGCAGCAGTATTATGTAGACCTGCTTATCGATGCTCTCCTGGACGAGGGATTTACAGTAGAGGAGGCATGCAGGGTGATCCAGTTGCGTGAGCAGTACGAAGAGCGATAGGCAACAGAAGAAACGAACTATCATCGTTTTATACGCTGGCTTGTTGAGCACGGTCGCCTGAGCGACTATTTCTAATCTTGCGGCCCTCTTTAGCATGGTGTACAATAATTGCAGGAGAGCAGATAGGACGGCGTGGCATATAGCTGCGCCGTCTCGATATTTGTGGCACACCGGAAGCTGTAGATATCAAGATATCAAAATGGGCCCCTGTAGGGATGGGGCACCCTGGAGCAGAGCAATGATAGTAGGAGGGCCTTTATGAAAGCGGTTGTAATGGCCGGTGGGGAAGGATCGAGGCTACGCCCTTTGACGATTCGACGCCCCAAGCCTATGGTTCCGATCGTTGGCAAGCCTGTGATGGAACATATCCTCAATTTGTTGAAGCGGCATGGCATTACAGAGATAGTCATTACAGTTCAGTATTTAGCGAGTAACATTGAAGATTATTTTGGTAACGGTTCACAGTTTGGCATGCGCATCACCTACTCACGAGAAGATGTCCCGCTGGGAACAGCGGGCAGTGTGAAGAATGCAGAAGAGCAGCTGACTGAACCTTTCCTTGTGATTAGTGGTGATGCCCTCACCGATTACAACCTGAAGGATATTATTGAATATCACCAGGAAAAGAAGGCCCTGGCAACGCTCACACTGGCACATGTGCACAATCCACTGGAGTATGGTGTGATTATCACCAATGAAGAGGGGCACATCACCCAGTTTCTTGAAAAACCAAGCTGGGGCGAGGTCTTCAGCGACACGATCAATACGGGCATCTATGTCCTGGATCCGGCCATCTTCGCCTACTTTGAGAAGGACAAGCTTTTTGACTTCAGCCAGGAACTCTTTCCCATGATGCTGAAAAAAGGCGATCCCATCTATGGCTACATCGCCAGTGGCTACTGGTGTGATGTGGGAAACTTGCCCGAATACATGCGTGCAAATGCTGATGTATTGCAGGGGCATGTGAATGTTGAGATTCCGGCGAAGAATATTGGCAGTAACATCTGGTGCGAAGAAGGCGTTGAGATTTCAGAGGAAGCCCAGCTGTACGGGCCAATCTATCTCGCGCAAGACTGCAAGATCAAAGCTGGTGCCATCATCCATGGACCAAGCACAATCGGGCATTACACGATTATTGATGAGCGAGCACAGGTAGACCGCAGCATTGTCTGGAACAACTCATACATTGGTGAGCGGGCCGAATTGCGAGGGGCACTGGTCGGTTCTTCGACGAACATCAAAAGTAAAGCCGTAATGTTTGAAGGCTCGGTGATTGGTGATAACTCCATCGTTCAGGAAGGAGCGATCATTCAGCCGAATGTTAAGATCTGGCCCGATAAAGAAATTGAGGCGGGAGCGGTCATTAACACCAGTATTATCTGGGGAAATCAGGGACGCCGGGGACTGTTTGGGCGCTTTGGAGTCACGGGCCTGGTCAATGTCGATCTCACACCTGAATTTGCGACCAAGTTAGGAGCAGCCTACGGGGCTATTTTAGCCAAAGGATCGGTTGTCTGTATCAATCGTGACTCGTCACAGCGTATCTCACGTATGATTAAGCGTGCTTTCATCGCCGGGTTGCCTTCGGCAGGCGTGGATGCAGAGGATATCAACCAGGTGCCGATCCCGGTGGCACGCTACTTTATTCGCAATACTGATGCCGTTGGAGGGGTACATGTACGCCTCTCACCACATGACAAACGGATCATTGATATCAAGTTCTTTGACCAGCATGGACTGGATATCAATAAGACGACCGAGCGCAAGATTGAAAACCTGTATTTCCGCGAAGATTTTCGTCGTGTTTACGTGGACGAGGTAGGAACGATTGATGTACTGCAAAATTCCGAGGTGCTCGATCGCTACCTTGAAGGGTTTACGAAGGTCGTTAATTACGATGTTATACGCCGACGCAAATTCCAGGTGGTAATAGATTATGCGCATGGAAGCACCACTCAGTTGCTCCCAAGAATTTTCAATCGTTCAGGGTGCGAAGTGATTGTTCTGAATGAAGGTACAGATGAGACACGCCTCTCGCGCTCAGTGGAAGAGATAGAAAGGGACATGCAGCGCCTGGCAACGATCACTGCCAGTTTGAATGCCGACCTGGGGATACGCATTGATCCGGGTGGGGAGCGTATCTCGGTGGTGGACGATAAAGGACGCACCCTCGATGGAACGAGGTTGCTGGCAGTAATGACGAGCCTGTTCTTACGGAAAAACACCGGAGGAACGGTTGCGGCTCCAGTGACGGCTCCCAGTGCCCTGCAACATATTGCAAAGCGCTATGATGGCTACATCCAGCACACCAGGGTGCTCCCACATGCCTTGATGATGGCTGCTGGTTACTGGAACTGCTGGCAACCTTCCAGGTACATCTATCAGAAGTGGTAGATGATCTGCCGCCCTACTACCTGAGTAGCACCCGGGTCACCTGTCCATGGGAACACAAGGGGAAGGTAATGCGTATCCTGAGCGAGCAGTACCGCGAACGACGTTCAAAACCGATCGATGGCATCAAGATCGATCTGGGGAAAGAGTGGGTGCTGGTCCTGCCCGATGCTGACCGTCCGCTCTTCCACGTTGTCGCAGAATCTGTCTCGAACGAGCAAGCACAGGCGCTTGCGGAGAAATACGCTCGTGTAGTGAGTGGACTCCAGCAATAAATTGAACGGGCGGCACGGCGTGCCGCCCGTTCAATAATGAACATGAACAAATGAAGTCCCATCCGCTCTGGTGATTGGCTGTGCTCAAGCCCTGTCATCCTGAGCGAAGCGAAGGGTCTCCTCCTTAGTCGCACTTCCTTTGTTCATGTTCATTATCGCTGGAGAAAATTCCGTCACTGAGCACCCATGATCGCCATCTCTCGTTTTCTGGGCGCAATGAACTGATCGGCACTGTGTGCGGTCCCTACATTGACCATCGCTACCACACCTGCAGGTTCTGTAGACCCTTGAAAACGTTCAATGGCATGCTGCACTCCTTCGGTAAAGCTAAATTCTGGATGCCATCTCAAAACATGCTGAGCCAATGCGTTATCCAGCACGATTGATGATGCCTCAACCAGCGAATTTGAGACATACACAGGCTCTATCTCGCTACGGAGCAGATGGGCGGCGGCACGATAGATTTGCTTCAGGGTATGCCCCTGGCCCGAACTGATATGCAGGGTCTGGTTCCGCCCGCGTTCGAGGGCGCAGAGATTAGCCTGCACGACATCATCGATATAAATATGGTCGCGTACTTCTTCTGCCGCACCCCGAATGATGGGATGCTGCTCCTGGAGGAGCATGTGGATAAAGTGGGTGAGAGGATGTTGAGCTTGTTCGATAGCTGGCTCACCAAAAACATCCGCATAACGCAAAATGGTGTGAGTCAAACCATACTGCTGTGTGTAATACCGTACATACCACTCACCAGCGACTTTGCTGATGTCATGTGGTCGTCGCGGACAGAGAGGAGCGGTCTCTGTGAGAGGAAGTTGCTCAGATTCAACGCATCCGTAGAGGGTATTTCCGCCGGAAGCAAAGATGATCTTGCTCACAGAAGCGCCGACACAGCTATCCAGAAAAAGGGCCTGGAGTCTTGTATCGCGAATATCCATTTGATGGAAGCGAGCACGTCGATCAACTGCTTCGCGCGATCCGCTTACCAGGCTATCAATCACCAGTACATCATGACCAGCATCCAGGTAGGCTCGTGCCAGATTAGAACCTATAAAGCCTGCGCCGCCAGTAATTGCTATTTTCATACTGCAGAGTATCCTCTCTATTTTCTAGTTTGAAAAGAAGGTCTGGTTATTGATGCAGATTGACAAAATACCGCAGCCAGACCGTAGGGGCCGATTTATCGCAGCCCACCGCCGATGATGATTTTTCCCAATCAAAACCGGTACTGTCATGCTGAGCGCAGCGAAGCATCTCTCTGCCGATCGCGATAGACCCGAAGCTCGCGCTCAGGGTGACAAAACATTGCCGATCTTGGTCGTTAAAATTCATTATCGGCCAGTCACTCTCCGATTCTTTTGTCAACATCCATAAATGGCCTTCCTATTATCTAGTGTATAGGTATCGCCTATAGACCGGTTTAACTGTGGTTGGTGTGTTGGTGTGACACTCCCATTCTTTTGACGGTTTAGCAGCGACATTTCTAAAAGGCCCTATGTTGCAGAGGAGCCGCAGTCGATTCGGCCACATCTCATTCGACGATATAATAGAAGGGAAAAACTGATTGCCCTTCACTATAAAATCGCCTGAAGAAAGGAAAGCATGATGCGTTACTTACTGTTGATCTACCAGGATGAGGTTGCCCATTCCCAGTGGAGCCAGGAACAACTGGCAGCCGAGTACCAGGCCTACAATGAGTTTACTGAGTCGGTGGCCAAAAGCGGAGCGATGCAGAGTGGTGAGGCGCTGACGCCGACCAACACCGCGACAACCGTGCGTGTACGCAATAGCAAGACCCTGACAACCGATGGTCCATTTGCCGAGACGAAAGAGCAACTCGGTGGCTACTACCTGGTGAATTGCAAAGACCTCGACGAAGCGATTGCCTTGGCTGCCCGCATTCCCGCCGCTACTGATGGGTCCATTGAAATTCGCCCTGTCATGGAATTCGAGTAGAGTCGGCAAGCAGGATAGCGGCCTTACTCCTTTCAGACCGCCTGAGCGAAGTTCGTTGGCGGTCTGAATATCAACTTCTATGGATACGACACAGCAGGTGATATCCGAGACTTTTGCCCGTGAAGCAGATCGCATCCTCGCTTCGCTGATCGGTACAGTACGAGATTTCGAGCTGGCCGAGGATGCCCTGCTTGTCGCGCTCGAACGCTGGCCCATCGATGGCATTCCCCGCAATCCAGGTGCCTGGATGATGGCAACAGCCAGGCATAAGGCCATCGACCGCCTGCGCCGTGAGAGCACGCTTGCGCGCAAAGCGGCCATGCTTGTAACCTTGCTCGAACTGGAGGAGCAGAGAGGAGAAGAGCAGATGGACGAAGCTTCGATCCCCGATGAGCGCCTCAAACTCATCTTCACCTGCTGTCACCCCGCGCTGGCGCTGGAGGCGCAGATCGCCCTGACGCTGCATACGCTGGGCGGTCTGTCCACTCCTGAAATTGCCAGCGCCTTTCTCGTTCCTCTGCCTACGATGGCGCAGCGCCTGGTGCGAGCCAAGCGCAAGATTCGAGATGCGGGCATTCCCTATCGCGTACCGGAAACAGCCTTGTTGGGGGAACGAGTTGATGCTGTCCTCTTTGTCCTGTACCTCATCTTCAACGAGGGCTATACTGCTACCTCCGGCGATCAGCTCATCCGGCGCGAACTCTGCGATGAGGCTATCCGGCTGACTCGCGTGTTGATACAACTACTCATGCAGGAGTTCTTGCTGAGCGAAGTTCCCGAAGCAATGGGGCTGCTCGCCTTAATGCTCCTACATGATGCGCGACGCGAGGCGCGTGTCGGGCCGGAAGGCGAGATGGTGCTGCTCGAAGAGCAGGATCGCTCGCGCTGGGATCGCAGCAAAATCCGTGAGGGCGTCGGCATCATGGAGCGCGCGCTCTTGCTGAAGCGGCCTGGTCCCTATCAAATCCAGGCCGCTATCAGCGCACTCCATGCCCAGGCAGAGCGCGCGGAAGATACCGATTGGCCGCAAATCGCCGCTCTCTATCATGAACTGATGAAAATGACTCCCTCTCCTGTCATCGAACTGAACCGGGCGGTCGCTCTCGCCATGGCCGATGGCCCACTGAAGGGCTTCAAGCTGCTGGATCAGCCACAATTGAAGAAGGAATTAAGCGACTATTACCTCTTCCATGCTGCCCGCGCCGATTTGCTGCGGCGCGTCGGTCGCGTCGGCGATGCAGGGGATGCCTACACCCTGGCGCTCAACCTGTGCCAGAACGAGCGGGAGCGCGCTTTTCTCAGGCGCCGCCTGCTGGAGGTCTCCCAGCAGGAACGGTGACCCACATCACAGCTCACTTTTACCATAAGAGAGACCCCTACCCTTGAGAATACCCGCATGGTCATTTTCCAGGGTAGGAGTCTCTCTTATGGGTGTGCCGAACCCCATTTATGTTGGCAGGTTGGGGCTCTTGAGCAACGCATCCAACGTGGATTTTTTGATG
>WNGG01003808.1_pt1 | contig 17337 bp, 16 predicted proteins | sample 5400661 | NCBI WGS metagenome assembly WNGG01 (sample SAMN13153372, study PRJNA577476) | soil metagenome | isolation source: 100 cm soil or saprolite under Garry oak tree replicate 1 | place: USA:California | collected 2016-06-15 | reverse complement strand
TATGGCTGCGTTGCACGGTGAATCCCACGATGCCGGCTAAAACCACCATGGCTCCTGCCACGATCGCAATTTTTTTCCAGCGTTTCATCTATACTTTGATCCCCTCACTTTGTCCCGAAGAAATCCCTGCGGAGCCGCGACACTGGCCGGCATTCCAGCGCCGCCAGCAATAGATACGTCAAACACTTGACGAAAGTTTCATAGCTCCTTGCGGGCACAGCCTTCCTGCTACCGGTTAACACCGGCTTTGGATAATCAGCTTGGTTGCTGTCCTATGTGGATTATAACTTGCTACGGCTTGAGATTCCCCCAGAAGAGTACCGAACGACGAACGCTCCCCCGGGCCGAGCCCATCATGAGCAGCGCCGGCATGGCGGATGAAAGAATATTGAGTTTGCACTCCGACCTTGCGTTGCAGCCAATAAAAACTTACAATTTAACAGCCGAATTGTGTCCTAGGAGAGCAGGTCTGATGTTTCTAGAACGATTTAGACTTGTTTTGCTGATCTTTGCAGTAGCTAGTTGTGTAATTATTGGCAGGGTCGCCCAGGCCCAGGATTCCAAGGATACAAAAGCCTCCGACGAGAAGACCGCCAAACCGGTAGCCGAACAAGCGACAAAAGCCGCCCCCCAAGCCCAACGCGAAGGTCCCGAGCAAGACCCGCTCAAGCGCCCCCTCAGCGAAAAACAAAAAAAAGAAAGTCAAAAGGCACTTCGCCAGGAGTTGAGCAAGCCCTTTAAAAAATGGCTGGATGAGGACGTCCGCTGGATCATCACCGATGAAGAGCGCGCCGCCTTCAAGCAGCTCTCCAACGACGAGGAACGCGATCAATTCATCGAGCAGTTCTGGCTGCGCCGCGACCCCACTCCCGATACGGTTGAGAACGAATTCAAGGAAGAGCACTATCGCCGCATCGCCTATGCCAACGAGCACTTTGCCGCCGGCATTCCTGGCTGGAGGACCGACCGTGGCCGCATCTACGTTATGTACGGTCCTGCCGATCAGATCGATGCTCATCCCTCCGGTGGCTCCTATGATCGGCCTCCGGAAGAAGGCGGTGGGCAAACTTCCACCTATCCCTTTGAAACTTGGCGCTACCGCTACCTGGAAGGGGTGGGACAGGAAGTCGAAATCGAGTTTGTGGATCCCTGCATGTGCGGCGAATACCACATGACCATGGACCGCTCTGAAAAGGACGCGCTACTCAACGTACCCAACGCCGGCCTCACCTCGTATGAGCAAATGGGCATGGCCAGCAAGGCAGACCGCTTCAATGGCGGTTTGGAACGCCTCGGCCAGGGCCCCTTCAACCGGGACATGAATTCCAAGCAGTTTGACCGCCTGGAACTGTACGCAAAACTTTCCAAGCCTCCGACAGTCAAGTTTAAGGACCTGGAAGAAGTTGTCAGTCACAAGATCAGCGTGAACTTAATGCCCTTTGATGTGCGCGCTGATTTCGTGAAGGTTACCTCCGACACCGTGCTGGTGCCGGTGACCATCCAGGTAAAAAACAAGGACGTCACCTTTGTTAGCAAGGATGGCATCCAGCGGGGCACGGTCAACATCTTTGGCCGCATCACCACGCTCACTGGGCGCATCGCGCAAACCTTTGAAGATACCGTTCAGGTGGATGTGCCCGCCGAACTGCTGCCTAAGACGGTGGAGAATTCTTCGGTGTACTGGAAGGCGCTGCCACTGCGTCCCGGCCGCTATCGCGTGGACCTGGTGCTGAAAGACGTGAATGGCGACCGCGTGGGCACTTGGAGCCGGGGCATCATGGTGCCCGACTTTGGCGACGAGAAGCTCTCCTCCTCATCCTTGATCATTGCTGATCAGATGGAGCGGGTGCCCTCTAAGAATGTGGGCGCCGGCAATTTCGTGATTGGCACGACCAGGGTGCGGCCGCGAGTGGAGGCTTCCGACGGCAAACCTGCCAGCTTCAAGCGCAATCAGAAAGTAAACATGTGGATGCAGGTGTACAACCTCGGCGTGGACCAGCAGACTAATAAACCCTCAGCCACGATCGAGTACGACGTTGTGAACGCTGCCACCAACAAGGCGGTTGTGCATGCCGTGGAATCCACGGACCAACTGGGCCGCGTCGGCGAGCAGCTAACGGTGGAAAAAAGCCTGCCGCTCACCAGTCTGGACCCCGGTATCTACCGGATCACCATCAAGGTGAACGACAATATTTCTAAGCAGACCATTTCGCCGACCGCCCGTTTTGCGGTTGAGTAAAAAACTCCTCAGGTGGTAGGTATGGTCCGGAAGCTCGGATGGCTGTTGCTGACCGTTGCGCTGGCGCTCCCTGCCTTCGCGGCCGCCAAGCCGGGCTCCATTTCTGGATACGTAAAAAATTCTGCCGGCATTCCGCAGATGGGTGCGGCGGTGGCGGTTTTCAGTTCTGCGCGCGCGCCGGGAATCGTGGTCTTTACAGATGACCGCGGCTTCTATGCGGCCGCCGGGCTAAATCCCGGAAACTATCAGGTCAAGGTCAGCGCCCCCTCATTCTTGCCCTCACTGCGCGAAAATGTGCTCCTCCGCGCTGGCGCCACCCTGGTCGTGAACGTCACTCTCAGCACACTTTTTGAAGCGGTGCAAATGCTGCCGCCCCGTCGCAATTCTTCTCAGGATGGCGATGATTGGAAATGGACTTTGCGCTCCGCCGCCAACCGGCCCATCCTGCGCTTGGTGAACCATGCCCCCCTGGTAGTAGTTTCCAATCCGGAAAAAGGCGAGGATCGCGTGCTCAAAGCGCAAGTAGCTTTCCTGGCGGGATCAGACGCCGGCGGCTTTGGCAGCGGCGGCGACATGAGCACCGCCTTCAAGGTAGAGGGGTCGCTGTTCTCCGCCGGAACCCTTTCGCTGAACGGAAATCTCGCCTATGGCAGCAACGGAATGCCGGCATCGGTCTTGCGTGCCGCCTATTCGCATCACCTGGCCAGTGGATCGAATCCCGAACTGGCACTCACCGTGCGCCGCTTCGCCTCGCCTGGCATGGTACCGCGCAACGCCGCTCTGCAGGCGCTGGCGCTTTCGGTATCCGATAACTTCAGCGTGGCCGACTTGCTGGAATTCAAGTATGGCGGCGAGTTCCAGAGCATTCAGTTCATGGGACGCGCCACCGCATTTCGTCCCTACGGGGCCGTGGATTTACATCTTTCCCCGGACACCGTGCTTGAATACCGCTATGCCACCTCCCAGCCGAACACCCGCGCGGCCAAAGGTTTTGACACTGCTCCCGCGGACTTGAGCGAATCGGGCCCGCGCGTTTCCATGACCAACTCGGTTGCGGCGCTGGAGCGCGCCCGCCACCAGGAACTCGCCCTCTCCCGCCGCCAGGGTGATAATAACTTCCAGCTCGCGATTTATTCCGAAAACATACAGAACCCGGCGCTCACCGGAGTCGGGGATATCGGAGCCGCTGAAGACGACTTCCTGCCCGACATTTATTCCGGCACCTTTACTTACAATGGCGGGTCGCTACACACCAACGGAATTCGCGCTGTCTATCAGCGCAAGCTCGGGGGAGAGGTGACTGCCACCGCCACCTACTCCTACGGTGGCGTGCTCGACTTACAAAACAGCCCAGGCTGGGATTTCGTCCGCTCTGGGCTGCACACCGAACGCCGCCATGCTTTATCCACCAAGTTCGCCGGTACCATGCCAGGCTGGAAGACCCACTGGATTGCCTCCTATAAGTGGACCAGCGGCGGCGCCGTGACCCCCGTGGATATGTTCAATGCTTCACCGGGGCAGGCCGACCCCTACTTGAATGTGTTTGTCCGCCAGCCCATTCCCGCTTGTCATTTCCTGCCCGGAGGCATGGAAGCGCTGATTGATGTGCGAAATCTGCTGGCTCAGGGATATGTGCCGGTGGTGGCCCAGGACGGGCGCACCCTTTACCTGGTGCAATCCGCGCGCTCCGTTCGCGGCGGCGTCGCCTTTACCTTCTAATCGAAATTAACCCAGAATCTTCTGCCACCACTTCTTGGGCCGGGGCGGGTCGTCTTCTTCGAAAACCGGTTCATCATTCAGCCCCAGGAAGCCGGTTGCCACGTAACCCACCGGCTCGGAGACCGATTCCCGTGCCGCCTGCTTGGCAGCCGGCGGTGCAGGTTTCTCCGGACGGGACTTGCGCTCCATTTTGAGCATTAAGACCTGCTCTGTCTCCGTCGGCGGGGTCCGCGCTGGCACAACTACCACGCTCGCCTGGGAAGAACGCAGCGCCAGTCCCAGCGCGTCCACATCGCTCTTCACAATTCCAGCTTGATCGCCGGTTTTTTCCGCAATCGATGCGGCCGTGTTCTCATCAAAGGCAATCCAACGGACCATGGTTGGCACCTGCTGAGAATTAGATGCGAGCGCCCGCCATCGTGCTGTTCTGCTTTTTCGTGCTAGCGGATAGTGTTCGAGGCCAGTGGTTCGCTGCCATGGCGGCTGAGATGGGGAAAGAATGGTGTCACCTCAAACGCCATCTTCTCGCGGGCAGAAAGCAAAGCAACTGGCTTTGCCTTGATAAGTTCCAGGTGATCGTCCCAGGGATCCATCTTAATTCGCGCTCCCAGCGGCAAGGCGGCAACCTGCTCCACCCGGTTCATCTGCAACTGCGGCGCGGAATTCATCAATTCCGTCATGCGCAACACCCGCGAGCCTTTCTCGGCCAGTCCGTCGCCCAGGTGCGGCTGGATCAGGCTGGGAAGCTCATTTGCCCGCTGCGCCACCGCGCGCAGAAACAGCCCCGCATTCGCCAGCTTGTCGTTGTAAGGAGAATTCTTGAGGAAGGCAGCGGCCTTGGCGTCGGCAGCTTGTTCCTCCTGCGACGTGTGTCGGAAACCAACCCGCTGAAAGGTGGCCTCATCGGGGAAGAGCATGCGATCGTTAAAGGCGTAGCGGGTGTCCATACGATGTCCGAGCACGATGTGACCAAGTTCGTGGGCCAGCACCATGGCCAGACTGGCCTCATCCGGCAAGACGTCGAGCAGCCCGCGGCTCACAACAATCGTGTGGCCTACGGTCAGAGATTCCAGCGGCGTGCTCAACAGAACCCGGCAACGCACCTCCGGCTGCACACTGAGCTTGTTGGTGATCTCGAGATTATTGACCACGGTAGACAGGACTTTATCCACTTCGCCTTCAGGCGCCATCAAGCCGGCCTTCTCCAGCCGCTCCAACACGTTGTCCTCGGCCATGCGCTCCCATGCGCGCTGGCTCTCGACCGGGGTGGCGTCCTGGGCGCTCTCGCTCTGGTCGCGTACGGTGGCAGGTGAGTCCACCGTAATGCGCGAGAACTCCTCCTGCCGCCCGGCGTTTTTCAGGTCATAGCCCCAAAGTCGCGTCTGGCCTTTCATGCGCGCTTGCCGCTGGAGCATCGAATACTTAAGGTCCGATTCCTCGGTGTAGATGTAGGCGGGCATCCACAGCCCCGGACGCACGTTCAATCGCCAACTGTCGAAATGCAGATAATAACCTCGCCTGCTATGCGGCGCGTAGGTGCCGTTGAAGCGCACGATGTTCTGCTCCTGGTCTTCCACCCATATGCGGCCTAAGAAGCGTCCCTTGCCGGAATGCTTGGTAGGCATTACGTCAAATACCATGCACCGCACATCGCCTAAAAATTCCCGGCGTAGATATTTCATCTCATAGTGCTGGCGGTCGAAATTGGCATTATCCAGCAGCACCATTTGCGCAAATCCCAAAGGCAGATAATGCAGTTCGAAAAGGTTAGTGAGTTTTTCCAGGAAGGCGAGCCGGAATAGGTTGCGAAACCCGCCCTTCGATTCCTTTAGGTAGGAGCGCTCATCCAGGGTTGGCTGCAAATCCAGCCGCGCCAGAAAGTAATGATCATTTTTGGGCACGGTGCCCAGCTCCTCATCGGGCCGCACCTCCTGCACATAGGTTTCGATCAGGGGGTGGAAATTGCGCAGGCTTTGCAGGAATTGGTTCTCGCGCTGGAAAATACGGTCAATCGTCTGTTCCAGCGAAAGTTGAGGTGTCACGATCTGGGGGGCCGGCGGCGCCGGTCTGGTGATCTCGGCGGCGTTGTTTCCGGCGGGCTGGGCAACGGATGTCCCGGCGCTTGGTTGCGGCGGAGCGGGGGTGGTTGAGGTTCCTGGTGTGGAGATCTCCTGGTTCGGACGCGGCTGCGGGGCCGGGGGCAACGACCGGGGTTCGTTCTGCGCTTGTGCGTTTGCCCGGCTCGCTGCCATCGAAACAAAAATTGCCAACAGCAGTATTAGAATTCGTTTGTGACCGTTCCCCATAAGAATCTCACTCTCATCAATAGGCCAACTGGAAAATGATGTGGAGCGTGGCGGGCGCATCCACTGCCTCTCCATCTGCGCGCGCCGGACGGAAGCGGATGCGCTGCGCCGCCTGCTCCGCTGCTTCGTCCAGACCATGTCCCAGGCCCTTCAGCACTCGCAAAATCCTCACTTCGCCGCTGGCGCTGAACAATACCTCCAGCAGGACTTCGCCTTCCAGCCGCAGCCTTCGCGCTTCTTCGGTGTAAACCGGATCCGGCTTGGAAATAATTTCTACCGGTTGGGTTTTTGACTTGCCGGCTGCGGGACGCGTCGAAGCAGCCGCCTTCGGGGCCACCGGGCGCGCATCGCCAAATCCACCTTGCTTGATGCTGCCGCGCCCGCTGCGGCCCGCCCCGCCATCCCCCGCGGCGATCCCGTTGCCGAAACCAGCGCTGGCTACGGTGCCGCGCGCACCATTCGCGCCTCCCGAACCGTTGCCATATCCCCCACCCGCCGGCAAATCAAAGGATCCCAAGTGCGCAATGTTGGGGCGCGTTCCCGGACGTCCCTCGCCGGGGATGCCGTTGGGGTCTCCGAAGCCGCCGGTTTGCACCTGTTTAGCCGGGAGATTCAGCGTTGCCACCGCTGAGCTGCCCGTGCCGTGCGCGAAAACTCCGGTCCGCACTACCGGCGTGGGCCGCGCAGCGCCCGCTTTTTCCAGCACTGCATGGTTCAGCTCCGAAGGCTGTAATGCAGCAGTCTTGGGCGGGATCGGTTCGGGCACAGAGTTTGTTTTCAGCCGCGGAGCCGTGACTTCAGAGCGCAGGGCGATCATCGTTTCCGGCTGCTTCGCTTCTTGCGGAAGTAAGCGCTCGGGAATCGGTGGTTGCTCGTGCGGTACCGGTGGTGGAGGCGCCACCAGCGATATGGATTCATAGCTGCGGCTGGGGATAAGGCGCTGTGGATGAATAACTCCGACTTTCACCAGTACCAGCAGCAATGCCGCCTGCACTACCAAACTTGAGGTAATCGCTTGCCAGGGCCGGCGAGTTTCTAGCAGGGTAAAGGGAAGAGCAGCCCCATCTCCGGATCCGCGAAATGTATGTTCAGTCACCCGGAGAACCTGTTCTCTGGCTATGGGCATGGCTCGGCTCTGGTGATCGCTAATGCAAGAGAGATGCCAGCCTGCACCTCAGCGTTGGCTTCTAAGTACCTGAGATTCAGCTACTTGGGACATCAAATGAGCGGCAAACTCCTATCTATCCCTGTTCTATCTCCCGCCCTAGCCAATCTATAGAGTATTCCATAGTCAGAATAAGCACCCACATCGTCAACAGCAGCTCCGAACATGGGAGGAAAGAAGAACGTAATAGAAGTCGCTCGGTAGAGACTGAATGCTATGTCTCCCCGAGATAGGTCCTTCTCAAGCAGTGACTCCCTCTGTGGTAAACTCCTTCCTCTTTCATTTCCCATTTGAGGTTCTTATCGTGTCGCTGGGCAAGTTTCCCATTCTTTCCGTTCTGTTGTTGCTGTTGAGCTGCTCTCTGGCCTTTGCCCAGTCGTCGCCACCCGCCACCTCCCCGGGCTCGGCTGCCAGTGAACAACCCAGCGCTCCGGCTGCGGAAACTAATGCCGCCAAAGCGCCTGTGATACAGGACCAGCAGCCTCCAATGGCGGCCACGCGCCTTAAGATTGGCAGCGGTGATCTGGCCGAGATCAGTGTTTTTGGCATCCCCGAGCTGACCCAAAAAGTTCGCGTTAACAGCAATGGCGATGTCTCGCTCTCGCTCATTGGGATGGTCCACCTCGCCGGGCTCTCTCCCGATCAGGCGGAGCGCCAAATCGAAAAAATGCTGGTGCAGGGCGGCTACGTAAAGGATCCGCATGCTTCCGTCCTGCTGGTTGAGTACGCCACCCAGGGAGTTTCGGTCATGGGAGAGGTGGCTAAGCCCGGGGTTTATCCGGTGCTGGGCACGCGCAGGCTTTTTGACGTGATCTCCGCGGCCAGCGGACTTACCGACAAAGCGGGCCGGACGGTGACCATCACCCATCGCGACCATCCCCAGGAGCCGCAGGTGATCACGCTCTCTAAGGATCCGAGCAAAGCGCTGGAAGCTAACATCGAGGTCATGCCTGGCGATACCGTGCTGGTGTCGCGCGCCGGCGTGATCTTCGTGGTCGGCGACGTTACCCGCCCCAGCGGTTTCACCATTGATAAGAATGACGGCCTTACGGTGCTGCAGGCCATTGCTCTGGCCGAGGGCACCAAGTCCACGGCCTCGCTGGATAAAGCAAAATTGATTCGCAAAACCAGCCAGGGTCCCGAAGAAATTTCGATTCCCCTGAAGCGCATACTCCAAGGCAAGTCGAAGGATCTCGCCCTGCAGGCCGAGGATATTGTGTTTGTTCCTGGCAGCCTTACGCGCAGCGCGGGCAAGCGCACATTGGAAGCCATCCTTCAGACTGCAACCGGGGTGGCAATTTACCGCCGCTGAGCCGAAAGCGCTAACGCTTTGCATCGTCGCTGCGGCCATTCGGGCAGCAGCTTCCCGTGGATTTCATTTTGGCCTTGTTACAACCTTTCTGGACATATCCAGCCCGCTTCGAATGGAACTGACCTGCTCGCTAAGGCCCGCCCATCAAGGCTTTCGGGGCAATGATTGCTATTTGCAGGGTGCCCGATGTGCAGGTCGGGGATTAGGAATACTGTTGTTGTTTACTGGTTTTCAGGAGCAAGCAGCTTACCTAGCATTGCAATTCCGGAACGGAAAAAACGGCGGGAAAAACGATGATTTTTATATCCTGCTTTGCCCAATTTTTTCGTCAATCGTTTCCATGATGAGATGCCGATGCAGCGGCAGCAAACGGAGTGCATTTCTTGTTGGGTATGATCTTCATACCCTCAACCGCCTTCTTTTTTGGCCAAGCGTCGGGCTTCTTCACCGGCCACGATCCGAAGGGTGAGAGTGCCTTTATTGTCGTTAGCAACAATGGCCACCTCGCCCTCGAAGTCGTTCTGCATGGCCTGAAAATCCGCCGGGGTGATTACGCTCGACCGCCCAGCTTCCGCAGCAACAAGGCTGCGATTTTATGCCAGTGGTCGTGCAGGTCTCGCGTTACTTGATGGCCAGGATTCAGTTCCGTCATGTTTATTTTTTAATTCCTTTTTGATTCCCTCTAAGTGCACCTGGATACATCCATCTTATGGAATCGGGGACGGCGAGACTGAGGTATTGGCGCTTCCTGAATTGCACGGGCAAACCTGGCGTGCAAGGCGACTGGTAGCGCCCCGGGCACGAAGCAATCGAGCATTGCCCAACCAGCGAATTGCTGTCTTCATAGTGTAATCGATACACCAAATCCTCCAGCGTACTGTTGGCGAGGGACTTCAGCGCGCAGCATGCCATCCATTTATATTCTCCTTCCAAGTTGAACCCTTATGGAGTATATGCACAATCCCCTTTCGCTGGGCTCAGCTTGCTGGCTCATCCGGGTGAAGGGCGATAGCGACGCTGTTGGTCATGGCCTCCTCGAAACTTGCGGCCGAGGCCACTGCGATCAGCTCGGCTCCTCGGAATTTCAACGTTTCCCAGCGCTCGGGCACTTTATAAAAAATCACTTCAACATAAAAATCGCTCGCAAGCCGGGACCGATAATGCATCCTTTTACTTTTGCTTGCCTCCAAGAACGATCCAGGATGGAAGACATAGCGCGCTCTTACTATGATGGGTTTGCGGCTGCGATCCTTTCTAGGGCGCACTCCCACATAGACGAGCTCCACCGGGAACCCTGCCAGGACCGGAGCGTACTTCTTGTCCCAGTCGGCCTCGATCTGATACGGGAGTGCAATTCTGGGCTTACCACAGGCGTGCATCATCCCGACCATCCCTGCTACATGTAAGACCTGCTGCGAAGCTTCGTCATAGATGTTTGAGCCTAGGCGATATTCGTAAATTGGTTCGCCACACTTATGACAGAGATTGGCATCACAGCGGCAGGTAATGGGAGTTGGACCTTTGTGCCAATCAAGCGGATTATTCCAGAAACACCGGCCCTTCCAGTCACCGCAGACTCTGCAGTGGGTGAGGCCTTTGGGGACTCCATTCTTCCGTCTTCCCGCCTGGATGGCGATCTTCTTGATATCTGGGGGGAGATCGTTATTACGCTTCGGCATCTTGCACGCTCCTAGGCAGTCGTCAGGAGCGCCGAGCCAAAAAGAAAAACCGCCCAACTCAGGCGGTCTCCGAAGACAGAGTTGCGGAAGTTAATTCGCGCCGCATCCGAGCTTGCGCTCGATGGCACCGTGCGTCTTCTCGCCGGTTGCCGGACTCGAGACCCGAGTCGCTCCTAATGCAGAAGTTAGTTTAACAAGTGATCTGGGTTTCGCCAACCGTCAGCCTACAGGAAACCTTTTACTAACATAGTGATGAAATCACGATCTTCGTTCCTATCGGTTGCGTGCTGGCGGCCAGCATCTCTGCAATTGCCATCAGCCGGAAACGGGCGCGCTCGTGCATGCATTGCTCACAACCCGCAACACTGAAGGAGGTTACAAGCTCCTGCAATCCCCGACGGTCGAAACGTTTCCCCGCGGGCGAAGATTTCGCTGCGAAGGTCCCTCGTCAGGAGCATTCGGTGAAATTCGTCAATGGGCGGCTCTTCTTCGCTACCCTCCGAACAGAAGTTCCTATAGAGACGCTGCCTGCAAGGTTTTCCTTCTCGCATGCCCTCTCCGGAGCCGCTCTTCAGGCAATTCCTGTGGTAGAACTAGCCCCGTGGCACTCTTCCTGGGAATTGATGGTGGCGGCAGCAAAACCGTGTGCGCAGTGGGCGATGAGCGCTCCTCGCTTGGCTTCGCCAGTGCCGCCGGCAGCAACATTGTGCGCCTGGGCGAAGCCCAGGCCCGCTCCTCGCTGCAAAGCGCCGTTGGCCAGGCTTGCGCCGCCGCTGGTGTTGCTCCTTCGGCAATTGCGCAGACCTGCATGGGGGTGGCGGGAGCTTCGCTCCCACACATCAGCGAAACCATTCGCCACATCCTCAGCGAACTGGTTTCCGGCGAAATTATTGTAGTCGGTGACATGATGATTGCGATGGAAGCCGCATTTGGCGGCGGTCCCGGCATGGTGGTGATTGCCGGCACCGGTTCCATCGCCTTCGGACGCAACCCACGCGGCGAGACGGCGCGGGCGGGAGGATGGGGCTGGGCCATCTCCGACGAAGGGTCAGGGCACTGGATCGGCAGGCTGGCGGTTTCGGCGGCCATGCGCGCCCTGGACAGCGGCCAAACCACCTCTTTGATGGTTCACATTATGAAGCGCTGGCATCTGGCTGCGCACGACGATCTCGCCGCCAAAGCCAATGCTCTGCCGCAGCCAGATTTTTCGCAGCTCTTTCCCGAGGTGCTGGCCGCTAGCCAGGAGGGCGATGCGGTGGCCCAGGAGATTCTCATGTGCGCCGGAAGGGAGCTGGCCCAGCTTGCAAAAATCGTCATGCGCCGCCTCTGGTCGGGAGAGGAGGCCGTCGCCGTGGCCATGGCCGGTGGGGTTTTTGAACATTCGGGAGCCGTGCGTCAGGCTTTTTGTAATAGCATTCACGCCGAGCGGAGCATGGTTGCGCTCAAAGCGGAAATTGTTAGTCCAGTCGCGGGGTCCTTGTCTCTGGCGCGTAAAGCCGCAGGCATTTACACCACGCCGCCATCCGCCCACCAAGGCATTCACCACGATCGCTAAAAAAAATTTGCTACCGTGTTTGCGGCCACAGGAACCAGTTCCTCAGTCACGCTCTAAGAGAAGAGCGGGGAATGTTTGGCGGTCCGGAGTTGTGCTTTATTACTGGCTTGCGCCTGGCATCTTGCCACCTACTGCCCAGCTTTTTCTAGGTATTACGCCTGATTGGTTTTGTAGTCGCTCGTGCTTATCTTGGCACCATCACCCATATTTGGTGGGGAGCGAAACTGCATGGGCGAACAAAATGGCGTCCGTCGACTAACCTTCTTCGGGTGAGGACGTCAAATAAAAACAATCGGGGAAGAGAAGAAAGGGTGGTTCTGCAATGGATGCCAAGTACAACTGGGTTATCGACAATCCATACCTGCGTGGTGCCATCAACGCAATCGCGTTCGCAGCGTGGTTCTGGCTCGCATTCGCGCTGCTGAGCTAGACCAATTCGTACTCGAGCAATTATAGGGAAGGCACCCACGAGGTCAGTCGGGTATGACAAGTCCAACTCCGAACCTTATTGGTAACCACTGCTAAAACAACTGGTGAGCCGCTGGCATGACGAAATCACCGTCATGACCCACATCGGCACAAAGAAACAGTTCAGGCACAACTTTGTGTTGACAACCAAGCAGAGTTGCACAATACTTGGTGCGTAGTTATCGCCGCATTAATCCTCCCCGTTCGGCCCCCATTTCGTTCCACGGAGATATGTATGCACGCGCATAAGGAACCGCAGGTGTATGGTTCTAAGAAAACAGTCAGCCGCGACCGCCGTCAGCTGTCGCGCGATCCGGTACTGATTCTTGCATTTTGCTATTACGAGTTCCGGGGCATCAGAGACCCGGCTGTCGTTCTGAATTACAGCGACGTCGGCATATCCATCCGCTGCTCTGAGCCGCTCGATATCGGCCGAGAGCTGAAGCTCCAATTCCAATCAGCGACGACGCCGCTCCTGCTGGAAATTGAGGGCAAGGTAATCTGGTCCGACGGGCGAGCGCAGGCAGGGATTGAATTCCTCGGAAAATCTTGCCAGCGGTGGAAGGACTGGCTGAAGTCTGAGGCGCGCGCGGCGTATCGGGCGGCATCGGGAACGTAGCCCCTAAATTCGAGAAGTTCTGAACTCAGCACAGGCCATGCCTTCGTCCCATGACAGAATCTCCGCTCTTGAGCGCCGCATAGTTCGCCGATATCTAGTACATCGGCCGGTGATAATTCGTGCCGTTGATCGTAGCTCGCCGGAGCTGAAGGGCTACAGCACTGATGGCTCCGCCTTTGGATTATCCCTCCGCCTCGATGGTGAAGTGGCCCCTGGTTCGCAGATAGAAATCACATTGTTGCTGGGCACGGAGGAGCTTACCTGCAATGGCATCGCTATACGAACGGAAGCAAGCAAAGACGGCAGCTCTGCTATAGCGGTGATGATTGATAAGTGGAAATAGCGACGGCTCCGAGTCCCTGCTCGTTGGCGGTTCTCACCGAACCCAACCCGGCGGCCGATTGGGCGCTCCGGACAGGGAAATACTTCAATTTTTAGCTTCAGCTCCGGCAGGGCGCCTTTCCACTTCCATTGGATTCGCAGAGAACCGCTCGGCAAGAGATTGCGTTCTAGAGGAAGACCAGTCCACGCCGAATCCCCCGAGTTACGGCTTCGGTCCGGCTGGAAGCATCCAGCTTGCCCATAATGGAACTGATGTGGAACTTTACAGTGTGTTCGGAAATATGCAGACGGTCGGCAATCTCCTTGTTGAGGAGCCCCTGCGCCAACATCGCCAGTACTTCTTGCTCCCTCGGGGTCAGAGATTCGGCTTGGGGCTCGAGTTCATCGCTGTCCACTTCGATACCGCGGGCGAGCATTATCTGGTTAACTTCTGGGCTCAGCACCACCAGGCCGGCAGCTGCTGCCCGGGCTGCAAATGCTAGTTCATCTCCAGAAACAGCATGTCGGAGAAGGCCACGAACGCCGGCTCGCAACGCATGGCCAATCCACGACGCCGAAGCGTTGGCGGTCAGGGCGATGATCGGGACCATGGCTGCAAGTCTCGCGACGAGTGCAAGGATGTGACGGTCTTCGGTGACGTATTCATCAATATCGAGCATTAAAACGTCCGGTTCGGTATCGCGAATTACGTCCTGTAATTGCGCCTGGCCAGCCGAGGAAGCGATTATCTCTAGGCACGGATGCGCTCGCAGCAACGATCCCAATCCTGCCGCTGTCATAGGCAGAGAAGAAGCCACCAAGACGCGTACCCGGAAATGCTCATCGTCTTTCGTGGCTTCCACTCGCCGGGTTGCGCGTACCTTCTTGCCCGTGCTCATACGGTCATTTTGGGATTGGCCTGTCCCCGATGGTCGCACTCAACTCTCGTTTCTCCCCCGCGCGAATAACCGTCAGCTTCGTTTGGTCGCCGGTTCGCAGCCCCGAAAGGGCTCCTTGCAGTTTTGTCAGGTCGCCTGCCGCCTTGCCCTGAATGCTTATGATCAGATCACCCAGCATGACTCCCGCCTTTGCGCCTGGACCGTCAGCTTCCACATGCATAACCAGTAGTCCATTTTCCAACTCTAGCTTCAGTTGTCTGCGGACGTCGTCCGGGATGGGCACGGTCTGCATGGCGAGCCCAAGATACGGCCGCCGGATGTGGCCGTGCTCGAGCAGTTCTTCCACGACGCGATCTACTGTTGCAGTTGGCACCGTAATCGCCGCTGCTCGCGCTAGGGCTACCGTATTCATTCCCAGCACCTGCCCTTGCGAGGTTACACGCGCGCTGCGGGACTGGCCGGGATACACCATGATGTCAGGCCGCACCAGTTGGTCGATGTCGCCCCCTCTCCATGTTCTCCACGAACCACCCAGGCGTGCCACGATTCCGCTGCTGGCGGCGAGATCACCCAAGTGCGATCTTCCTACAGCAACGACGACATAACCTACCTTCAGTCCTGCCGTCGAGGTCGTCTGTACTAGTGAAAGTCTCTTGACCTCATCGATCTTCAGCACCGCCACATCCGTGCTTGCATCCCTGCCGACTAAGGTTGCAGGCGCTGATCCATGGTCCGGCATAATGACGGAGAGCTCGGCGTCGTGGCGGATCATGTGGTTTGCAGTTACGATCAACCCTGAACGCCAGTTAATCCCGCTAGCAGCCAGGCGACGTCCCCCGCGTACCGCCACAATGCTGCCGCTCAATTTCTCGATCACATTTGCGAGCTCATGGGATAACGAGACCCATTTCTGATCCTGTGCCGATGATGCCATTGAATTTTCTCCTGCCCTCGCGAGTAGAAGTGGACCGCAAAGGCAGTTCAGCATGACGCAAGATAGCAAGGCGCGCATCGGAAGAATGGCTAGGTCACTGCCTAGAGATTTGGGGAGTACGCGAGTCGCACCTAAATTTTCTTCCAAGTCACTCAGGTCGCTAGTAAATGCCGGCCTAATCAGCTCTAGAGGCCACGATCCGCGAACACTTAAACGGTGCCCCGATGCGGCTTCAGTTTGTTGATTGACACCCACAGAACAGATCCGGATCCAGGATGTGCCTTCGCACGAGGTTGCGTAGTTCCAATAGAGACTTCTGCGTAAGAGAAGTGCGTCCTAACCTGCGAGATTCCCAGCAATGGCACCCGAACCTTAATGGTAACCGCTGCTAAAACAACTGTTACCTGTTATCTCTGTATCCTAGAGCTCGGCTCAGCTCTGGTTATCTCCGCCACAGTCTATGAATGACCACAGACTTCGGCGGTTTGAATTAGATTTTCAGCAGCGATACGGACGTGAAACGACGCTCGAAGAACGTAAGTTCCTTGTTGTTGCCGCTCTGATGCTAGAGGAGGGGCGAGGTTCTAAAGAAGAGACTTACGTTGCGCCACAGATAGCCTAGATGAACCTGTCATACAACCTGCGCACCATCCCTGGTCGCTGATCAACGTCGGATGCGGATTCCACAAATTATCTAGGCGCGGAGCGTTCCTGTTTAGAGTTCTTCTCGGAGGGCTGTACAGGTTTGGAGACTACATCTTTAAAGACACGCTCAATCAAATCCTCATGGATTTGAACAATATCCGTATCGGATAGCTTGCTGGTGTCGCTGGGATCGATTCGCAGAGGGTTCTGTAATCTCATTGCGGCGACCTCCTCGCATACCAGGAGGATTTGTGCAATCTCTCCGCCAAAGCACTGCCTGTGTTAAGCCATTGCACAACAATGAGTTAGAGATGACCGGATGGTGGTAGCTGAAGGCTCTTTTGTCCGGGAGGTAGGTAACTTCTTCCCATGGGCAATGGAAGGCCGGATTAGAGCTATTGTAGTGGCCGCCCTAGTATCGGCTGGAGAGATGGTGCACGGGGCAGCTGCGCGGGTGGAAATGTTGCTACCCATCTATTGGGGCAGAGTCTGCCTAGCAATGGAAGCGCAGATTTTTTTATCTCAGCACCAGGGTTTTCGGAGGCGCTGTGGTAGCACAAGGTCGGACCGACCGGCGGCCATTATTCGATGTGAGTGGGTCAACCCCTAGCGCCGCGGTCGGCCAGGGCGGTGGACGTCGGTGAGAACGTGAATGTGGTACGGAAGTGCTGGTATGATGCTGCTGACGGATTGAGTAGTTCGCAGGAGGAAACTTACATGAAGAGAAAGTGGATTGTGGTAGTGGCGTTTGCAATCGCCATCAGCAGCTTGTTGTTCGCGCAAGCGGACAAGAAATCGGCGACGACCAAGGCCGGTGGGGGGAGCGCCGAGCAACAGATCGCGACGCTGGAGGACCAGTCCAAGGACGCTGCCCTCAAGGCGGACACGGCGTTTCTGGAGAAAACATTGGCCAGCGACTACGTCGGCATCAGCGGGAAGCCACCGTAAAGGGCACCATGAAAGGCCAGGATATTAGCGGCGATTATCGGGGAACCCGCGTATGGGTCAAACAAAAGGGTACCTGGAAGGCGGTCTCATTTCAGACCACACCCATTAAAAGCCGGTAAAGAAAATAGAGGGGCGTTGAATCAATTGGCGCTGGGGCATTCAGCTTCAGCGCATAGAAGAACAGAGCGCCGCTGCTTTTGAAGCAAGAGTAAAACGCCAGCACTCCTAAAGCCCAATGAGGGGTATGTTGTAGGGCCATGTCCCTGGTTTTGAATATGGGCGTCGATAACACGCTATTAGAGACAAGAAAGCTAGTTCTGGAAAAGGCCGGTCACACGGTTGTTGCTGCCATGGCCGAACTTGCGCTGGTAAGCGCGTGTCGGCAGCATGTTTTTGACGTGGTCGTGATCGGCCAAGCAATATCCAGGAAAGACAAACAGCGGGTACTTACGCTGCTCCGCCAACAGTGTCCTGCCGCGAAGGTTCTTGAGCTTTACCCGGCGAGTCTCGGCAGGAGCCTTGAGACCG
>WNGG01030500.1_pt1 | contig 17340 bp, 15 predicted proteins | sample 5400661 | NCBI WGS metagenome assembly WNGG01 (sample SAMN13153372, study PRJNA577476) | soil metagenome | isolation source: 100 cm soil or saprolite under Garry oak tree replicate 1 | place: USA:California | collected 2016-06-15 | reverse complement strand
CCTTTACCTCCACACAGCCTATATCCCCGGCGCTCTTTGCCTGGGCTGTGCTCTACTGCATCATTCTGCCAACGATTGGTGCGGTGCGTTTCCAGCGGCGCGATTTATGAAGCATTTTCTGCCGGATTTCTGGCATCATGCAGGGCAATCGCATCTAACATCGCTATCACTTTTGAAAGCTTTATCATCACAGCATGTTCTCAATAGGTGGTATCGACGGCGGTATCCTCTCAAAAAACCGCATCAGACTGATTACCAGGGCGACCGCAAGGGCCCACCCCACCTCTCCGCGCCGCCCTCGCCCCTGCCAAGGTACGACGGACACCTCCACCGTGGTTGGGTAGGAGGACTTCTTGATATCGAAGAGATGACGGAAGAAGACCTCAACCGCTTGAGGGTACACTATGCCAAACTGGCAAGTGCCGCTAGAGATGACTTGAGGCGCGGTGTGCAGGATACAGGGACACCTCAAGGATAGCACGAGCTACCCTGTTCATATGGTGAGGCCGAAAAGGGCAGCCATGTCCCGCTATGGACGTGGCTGCCCGTGGGCAATACATAGAGAGCCTACTAGATTGATGTCGTGAACACGTCAGTCCGATTACTTAGATTCCCCGAGTTCGCCGCGACGAAGAAGGGGTGGAACGTGGTGCCAACCGCTGTCAGCCCCTCGTAATCCCCCACGAAGAAGCCACGCGCGAAGGGTGCTGTCTTCATATCGAAGGGGCCGGTGATGTGCGTCTCAGGGCCCAGGCTCAGACTCGACGTCACCGTCCTGAACCAGAGATCGGTCGGCAGCGTCGCGGTTTCCGTGGTCAGGCTGCGGAAGTCATAGTAGCTGACACCGACGACTCCCGCTGAATTGACGTAGATCGCCGGGGTGAACCCCGGTCGGTTCGACGGCGTGTTCGTGTTCACCTGAATTGGAGCGCTCCAGGTCTTGCCTCCGTTGGTGGAGGTGGACAACGCGACCTCATCGAACTGGTGGCCAGTGAAGCGCGAGTCCTGCCAGACGACGTAGAGCTGCCCGGTCGCAGGGTCGATCGCCGGCTCAGGAATGATGTCACCTGTGCGGATCGGCTGACCAGTGTTGGGGTCGCTCACGAAGACCGTCTCTTCGTTGGCGATGATCTGCGGTTTCGTCCAGGTGTTGCCACCATCGGTCGACTTAATAAAGGCGACTTTAAAGGCGGTCACGTTAAAGGGCGGAGCGATCAGGTCGAAGAAGTCGTAGAGCGTGCCATTGCGAGGATCAACCACGATCTGGTTGCCGATCGTCTGTTGCCGTGAAGGGACGTTCACGATGACCTTGGGGCTGCTCCACGTCAGTCCGCCGTTGATGGTCTTCGCGAAGAACGTGGGCCCTCTGAAGGCAGCGGTGTGCAGCTCGGCGTCCGGGTTGCCGTTGGGCGACTCAAGCCGGTCCCATACCACGTAGGCGACACCAGCCTTGGCCGGATCAGCAGTCACCGATTCCTTGTCGTTGAAGAACTGGAAGTTAGGTGCGTTGTCGGCGATGATGACGCTGAGGTTGCCCCACGTCTGGCCACCATTCCTCGAGACGGCTGCCGCGACAGCGTTGTTATTGTTGGTGTCGTTGAACGAGATCGACACGGTGTAGGCAGTCCCATCGGGTCCAACGGAGACCCAGGGATCGGAGGCTCGCTCGTAACCGAGCCCGTTCGCACAGGCATTGAAGGGTAAGGTGGTCTCGCCCCAGGTAGCCCCACCATCGAATGAGAAGCCGGCGACCAGGCCATGGGCACCGCCGTTCGACCAGCGGTCTTGCTGCCAGACACCGATGATATTGCTGCTGTTGGCCGGATTCTCTGCCACCCACGGCTCAACTTCAGCATTCACGAAGTTTTTCCCCGACTGGCTGTCGTTCGAACACGTGGCGTAGGGGCTTGGGCCAGAGACAAGTACAATGGTGCTTGCCTGTACCTGGCCAACGGGGGTAGTGGCCAGGACAGCCAGGAATGCTATGAAGGTTACAAATACAAACTTAACATGCTTGATGTGATGCATCCTATTCTCCTTTTGGTCAACTTTGACCTCTGTTGAAGGGAAGATCTAGCACAGACTGTGTGCCCCAACGATAGGCAGCCCTCCTCTGCGCGAACAAAGCATGGGAGTGGTGCAGAACACGTCTTTCAAATCAAAATAAAGTGGCATCACCTCCTGACTATTTAACCTCTAATCTCGGTTGAGACCTTTAACTAAGGAGAGATTTGTTCCACAAGTAGCAGTCAATGGGATCGGTCGAGAGGCATGTTTTCTTCTATTGGCATGACCTATCCCCCTTCTGCCTATTATAACATATCCCAAACGATAGTCTAACATCTCGATCTACATTATTACAACAAGCAAGCGATAAATCAGCACACTACGGCCTTACTATGGCTACGACGGGGTTCGCCAGCGGTATCAATTTGCGTCAGAGCCAAATTATATTCCAGGTTTGGCCTGATTGGGAATAGCTGGAGTGCCATGAGTATGAAGTTGCGCAAGAACCACGACATTGATAAAATCACAGTTGGAATGTGAGAATTTCCTGTTTTGATGAGGTGTGAGGTATCTCTATAGCGGGGGGACGGATACGGTATGGGTATGGCCTGTTTAAAGGCCATTAAATAGGCTCTGATTTCGACCCCTTTCAATTTGATACTGTTCTGAGGCGAACGAGCGAGTGAAAGCGTATTTTAGAGTAGTGCCTGTTCTTCCAAGGGAGAATCCGAACAAGCTCCCAGGCATTGAACCAGCGTCGGCTTAGGATCTCTCGATCTGGTCTGGTTTTCTGTCCTGCGAGCTGCCAGAGGAGGCGGAGAGAATTGAGCATCAGTGACCAGCATACGCTGTGAGTTGCCCGCTTTCCTGCCCAAAAGGCACTCCCATCCGATTCAAGTCGAGTGAAGATTGCGGTCACCCCTTCAACGGGTGACCAGGCGAACCACAAAGGAGGTACGCTATGCCAACCACAAGAGACACTGGTCAATTCACCTACTTTCTCCTTTTTGGAGCCATCGCAGGCATAATCGGCGGGGTCCTGATGGCTCTGTTTACCATGGTTGCCACGGCCACCTATCTGCACATGGGCTTCTTTACACCGATGTACGCCATCGCAGCACCGCTCATTGGACGGCAACCGTTGCTGACCTCGCTGCAGGGGGACACCTTCTACCTTGCCCTCGGCCCAGTCCTCCTGGGACTGGCGGTCCACCTGCTGTGGTCGGCGTTCTGGGGCATCGTCTTTGGCCTGCTTGCCCGTTGGCTGCATCTGACTGGCGGAGTGGCCATCTTCTGCGGGTTGGTCTACGGGGTGCTCGTCATGCTGGTCATGAGCTTCATCGTGGTGCCGATCGTTGGTGCTCCCAATCTCTTGCAGATAGTGGGCTTGTTCTCGTTTATCCTCTCAAATGCCCTGTTCTACGGCCTGCCCCTGGGGCTGTGGCCGGTGCTGCAGCCTCGGCTCTTCACTGGCCTCACCACCCGGCAAGCAGTCTAGGGAGCGGCATGGTGAGCCCACTGGAGACTGACCGAGCGATTGAGTGGTGGAAGTCCGACCTGACCATTCTGGATTTGCTGGTTGACGAGAGAAAGAGCGCGAAATGGGAGAGGCGCACCTTCCCGACTCCTGGGATACTTCCTGTGTTACCTCTCTTGTGTACACACGTCTTTCTTAATAGAGTGAAAATCATCGATGCATGTGAGCGGAAACGTCTCTTTGATGCCTCTGACTTCGCTCCCAGGGGCAGGTTGTGGGAAAACGACCCACAGAGTTCCATCTCAATTGTCGTTGGATGAATAAGGAGGAGAAGAATATGTTTGTCTCCGGACTCGGTGCATTATTCTTTGGCCTGGTGGTCGGTTGGATCGCTTACTGGATTCTGCGACTGAGGGCAGGCGCCTTCGGGATCTCGGAATTCATCACCATCCTTGGGGTTGTTGGGAGTGCCGCTGTCATCGCCTTGTTTAAGAGCGATGTGCTGTTCGGTTTGTACTCCATCGGCCTCACCCTTGGCTTTTTTGGCTACTTTGCCGTTGGCCTGATACTGTACGGAATACAGGAGCTGCAGCCCTGGCGCATCGAGAAGATACCGCCTCCTCCTCCTCCGCCTGCTGCCCCACCAAGTATTCCTTCGACGGAGGTCAGCAACATGAAGGAAGCCTGATAGCATGAGGCTATCAGGCTTCTGATCGACTGTATACAGGATGAACTACAAACTGGCCTCCTGCTACGTCACTACCACTGTCCCGGTCATCTCGGGATGTTCGGAACAGTGGTACTGGAACGTTCCACGCATTGTGAAGGTGTAGCTGAACGAATCCCCCGTGCTGAGCACTCTGCTCTGCCATACGTCATCCGTGTCGATTACTACAGGGGATATGACCACACTATGAGAGACGTTGTCCTGGTTGGTCCATGTCACTGTGGTGCCGAGAACCACCTGGATGCGAGCTGGGGAGTACGCATCTTGCCGAATGAAGATATGCGTGACACCGAAGACCGTCGTTCCTTGCGAAACTGAGCTCTCCACTGTGCCGCTTGTTCCAGAGGCTCTCTCCATCGCGCCGATCGCTACGCCTGAGCCAACCACTGCCAGGACACTTACCAGGACTGCACCTACGAGGAACCACACTATTCGGTTACGCATCTTGATCCCTCCCGTCTGGATAGTTATAGTTGTGTGGCAACTTCCTCTCGAGCAAGCAACTCGATGCCACTGATCCGTTAGTCATTCCGACTAGTGCAGAATTAAAAGAGATTTTCGGGGGATGTCCCGAATTGCTCTCTTGATTCCATACCAGGAAGAGAAGTCACCCAACTTTGGTATGCATACGTTTCCTACTGAATGTATACACCATCTTTCTCTCAAAGGTGTCACAATAGGCGCTTGTCATCTCACAACTCTCTCACAACTCTCTCAGGAACGTGCGTCACACTTACTGGCAAAAAACATTCCAGGGCATGTCTGTGATCAGAAAGTGATTACTCACGTAGCGCTGTGATATTCCATGGTCTGAGTCTATCAGCTTGTGATGGCAATGTGATATTCCCTGGTAATGCCGTGATTTGTTTGTGATAACTGCCAGGTATGCTCTTCACAGATTTTAAAAAGAAGGCGTCATGCCTATACAGTATCGGAGGAAAAACAATGACACAGATAGCAAGACCAACCCCTCGCAACCGGGGGAAACAGCAACGTTCATCATTCGTATTCATTTGCGTAGGACTCGCCTTGAGCATTCCCCTGTTGCCGCTGCCAAAGGGGTCTCCTTTCACCACTGTACAGGGCACCGTGGGGGGTGTCGCGTACGCGGATGGGCATGCCTACACGGCCTTAGCTCCAGATAAAGTTGCCCATACGTTCACCATTCCTCAGCTTCACATCAACGTGCCGCTGCCGGGCGATACCACGACCGGTAAGCCTTATGGTATCGTCAGCTTCACCTTCCGCACGGGAGCGGCTGGCTCCTACTACTTCCAGTGTTTTGATCCCTGCGGGACGGGTGCAAGTGGATGGGAAGGCCCCATGACGACCAAGGGATATATGCGCGGGACATTGACGGTGCGAGCATGAAGAGGACCGGGAACGCATGCCTCGTGTGATCAAGATATGAGGCATGCGTTGCGTGCGAAGCGTCTCATTTCGAACCAGGGAAGGGGAAAAGCGATCATGTTTGCTCCACGCAGGACCAGGATGCCTGAAGGACAAGCCACACGACAACAGAGAGCACCGGCTTTCCTTGTGCTGGCGTTGTTCGCTCTCAGCTCTCTGCTGGTGCTCTGTAGCAGTTGTGGTACCCCGGGTACCAGTAATGCTCCTGTGGCTCAAGCTCAGTCCTTGCGACAGGTGCAAGTGCATCTTGCCCCGGCACCCACCATCTCCACGACCGTGCGTGTTGCGCAGAGGCATCTCTATACGTTTTCAAGGTCCAACGTCGGCCTGATGCAGCTTGCAGTGGATGCGCAAGGAACGGTCTGTGTTGGCGAGATGCATGCCAACCGCCTCGGTTGCCTCAACTCGCAGACAGGAGTCGTGACCAGCTGGACCCCTCCTGGCGCACAGTATGGTATCATGACCACGATCGTCGATGCACAGGGTGATGCCTGGTTCGCTGAGCAATACGCCAACTACATCGGGCGCTTTGATCCCAGGCAGCAGACGTTTCGCATCTTCCCTCTCGGTACCTGGAAGGGTAGCCCGCTCGGACCACAAGACCTGCACTTCGATGGCAGGGGCTTTCTCTGGTTTACAGCAGCAATGGGTGGGGCGATTGGGCGGCTGGATCCCAGCACCGGCGCCATCCGCATCTGGCCGGTCCCTTCCCGCGCTCCCGGCATCCCTTCATCCCCGTCTAGTCTCACAGTCACACTCAATGGGCAGGTCTGGTTTGGTGACTATGCAGACGGCACGATTGGCACCCTCGACCCCATGACGGGCCAGATCACCCTCTATGACCTGCCAAACCCACAGGCCCAGGTCTTCTCGATGGCGGCTGATACCACGGGGCGCATCTGGTTTACCGAGGTGTTACCCGGCAAGCTCGGCATGTTTGACCCGACGACAAACACCTTGACCGAACTGCCCGTGCCAGCTCTAGCAGGGCGACCTCCTGCCCTATACGAACTCGTCATTGACCACCAGGAGAATATCTGGTTCGTAGACGTCGGTGCCGACATGCTTGTACGCTATGCACCGGGGAAGCAGACTTTGACGTTCTTCCTACGCTCGACCCTGCTGGCAAATTATGGTTTACTGCCGGTGGTTCGTCAGGCAACTATGTGGGGGAGATGGCTCCCTAGTGCATTATCAAGAGAGTCCTTCGGGAATGGGGGTGCAGGGGGCTTTGCCCCCTGCCGGGGCACCCTGCCGGGGGGGCAGGTAATAGGGACTCTGTTGGCGAATGAAAGAAAAAGTGCAATTGAGCTTGGCATTGGGGAAATCTCTCCAGGATGCCTTTCTGAGCGGTGAGCCTGGCAAGCCAATTGAGCTTGTTGGTCTCTTTGTGGAACATCCCACATTCCACTGTTTGTTTCATTCGCCAACAGAGTCCTTTATGGTCGCCCGCGTGCCCCGGCATCGTTGCTGACCTCTTGTGTGAGAGGCGCAGAAAGGCACGGCGGGCGACCATAAAGGCCCACGCCACCCATCCACTCCACACTCGCCCCTACGGACAACGCGGCTTTCTACCTATTTTCACGGCTTGGGCTGATGCCTATTGGGTGCCATGGTGGGGCTAGTGGGGATCTAAAATGTAGCGGCACCCCTTGTGGGTGCCGTGGGGGCGGGATGAGGCGGCTTATGCATGTCGCGGAGATCATCCCCGCAGATGTGGTATTGCTTCCCTGGCGAAGCGTTCGATTTGCTCAACCCTATCGGGCCAGCGGGGGACCATGAATTGGAGGGCGAGGTGGTCAACGCCAATTTCGCGGTATGGCTGGAGGGCTTCTACCAGTTGTTCGGGGGTGCCGCGCAGGTGGCGTTCATCCTGGGGGACTGGCTGATGTGTGACTTCTATTTGGCGGCAGCATGTTAGTTGAATTTGCGCTGGATCGCGTCCAGCTTCTCTGGCTAAGCGTAGAACGTTGTCATATCCAGCCCTGAGTTCGGCAGGGGTGATCTCGACGAAGTAGGGGAACCAGGCATCGCCGTACCTGGCGGCGCGGCGCTGGGCGTGGATGCCTTCTCCTCCGACCCAGATGGGAATCCTCGGCTGCTGAATTGGCTTGGGGTAGAAGGCAAGGTCCTGGAAGCGATAGAACTGGCCGTTGAAGCTTATATGTTCCTCTGTCCATAGTTTTGAGACGATCTGGAGCTGCTCGTCGGTCATGCGGCCCCGGTCTTTGAATGGGATTCCCAGGGCAGCGAACTCCTCTTCCATCCAGCCGACACCGACACCCATAATCAGGCGGCCCCTGGATAGGCGCTCGATGGAGGCGGCCACGCGAGTCCAGTATAAGGGATGCCGATAGGGCAGCACTAACACGCTGATGCCGAGTGTGATTTTCTCAGTGCAGGCGGCCAGGAAGGCCAGGCAGGTAAGCGAGTCCAGGAATGGGCGGTCGGGTGGGACGATGAACTCGTGGTTCTCGCTGTAAGGGTAGGAGGTGTTGATCTGCCAGGGGGTGACTACGCGATCAGCCGACCAGACGGCGTCGAAGCCTTGAGCCTCGGCGCTGCGAGCTGCCTCCATAAGTGTGTCCGGCCCGGTGGCCCGGCCTGAGATTGGGAGAAAGACGCCGAACTTCATTATGATGCCAGCAGCTCTTCCTCACTTAATGGGCCAAGAGCTGTGAGTACTTGCTTCTCACGGATGGGGAAGCGATGCAGAGTGCGCATGACATCTTCGGAGGTTACTTTTTCGATCCGTTCGATCTCTTCATCGATGCTCACCAGGCGACCTTCAGTTACCCAGTCGCTGGCAAGTGAGCGCATACGGGAAAAGGTGGATTCGCTGCTGAGGACGATACTGCTGATCCATTTATCTTTGGCGCGGCGCAATTCATCCTCGTGCACACCATCTTCCAGCAGATTATCAAGCTCAGCACGCAGTAGCTTGAGCACGCGGGGAGCTTCTTCAGGCGTCGAGTTGGCATCCATCAGCATAATGCCTGTACCCTCCATAGCCCAGGTGCCCGCGCTGGCCGATTCGGCGAGGCCCTTCTGGTAGATGTTCCAGTAGAGCCGTGAGCCGTCGCTATCACCCAGGATACTACCACCTAACGAGGCTGCATAGTAATCGGGGTCAGTAATGCTTACCGAGGGCATGGCAATGATCATTATCTGCTGCTTCAGCTTCTGATCAACGATGACCTCGTTGATCGAGGACGCAGGCTGGTACTCTTCGACGGTGCGCCCGGCCTCACCCTCGCGCCAGTTGCCAGCCAGTCGCTCAGCTTGTTCAACAAATGACTCCCAATCGACGTTACCGGCAACGGCCAGGATCAGATTATTAGCAGCATAGCGGCGGTTCCAGTAGTCGCGCATCTGCTCAATCTTCATGTTGCGAATACTCTCCCGTGAGCCTAAGACATCGTGCCCCAGCGGGTGATCGCCGAAGTACGTCTGCATCAGGCGTCGATAGGCAATGTTATAGGGTTGATCCTCAGAGCGGGCAATTTCGTTGACTATGACTTCTTTCTCTGTCTCAAAATCGCTCTCTGCCAGGCGTGGATACACCATATCGCTCAAGAGTTCGAGGGCTCGCTGCAAATATTCACCCAGGACTCGCGCAAAGTAGACCGTGGCCTCGTGCGAGGTAAAGGCATTCAGTTCGGCACCGATCTTGTTAAACTCCAGGGTAATCTGTTGCCAGTCCAGTGTGCTGGTGCCCTTGAAGACCATATGCTCCAGGAAGTGAGAAACACCTGCAATGCTGGGTTCCGGCTCATCACGCGAACCTGTGCGTACATAGTATGATACGGCTACGGATTCAAAATCGGGCATAGGTTGACCGACTATCTGCAGGCCGTTACTTAAGCGATGGGTACGGAATAGAGGTTCACTGGTTGTGGTCTGGGTCATGTATGTAGTACTCCTTCAGTGTGCAAGGCGTGGATGTCTATTCATATGCTTTCGTTAGCATGATAGCCCTGATACACACCCATTGTCAAATCCCAAAACGCTGCCGGGTGCTCCGCGTTTTTTTGCGGGGAGAGCACCCGCCCCGCCCTCTGGCATCCGCCCCCTGGGACCCACAAGGGGTGCCACTACTATGGACGGACCTGCGAAGCCGTAGCAGAGTAGTAGCACCCCTTGTGGGTGCCAGGGCCAAACGCAAAACTTTGGGGGACTCCCAAAACGCTGCCTGCTGCGGTTGAATAGAATAGACCCCTGTGATATGCTACAGGAAAGGAAATCTAGAGCTTGTAGAGTCTGATTTGTGGACACCTGTTGGACGCAATGAATTGCGTCCCTACATTGTATTTTGGTGATATTCCCTGTGCTTCCTATTGAGCGGAGGAGAGGTTCATGCCAACCCCTATCTGGGGAGAGCCAGCATCTCTAACCAAAGCGGCTTACCCCTTACCATTACTCAAACACCTTCTGCATCAGATGATGATCCAGTTTGCTGCCGATGGAGCTTGCCTGGCTCTCTTTGATGAGAACATTGGTCAAATGGTCATCCGGCTACATGTGCGATTACGTGGTACGAACCCGGCGATTCCGGCCCCTCCTGTTTCCCCATATGGGGGGACAACATTTGACGGTAGAAATTTGCACGATCCTCGTATTACCATTCCTCTGGGTGATTCATCTTCGCCGACTGCAGGACACTTTAACCGTCCTTCACAACCACTCTCAGACTTGCAGGATATCTCGCCCGAACAGAGTGACCTCTTTCCCGTTGGTACCGCCTACCGCATTGGACATGACCTGGTTGGGGCTGCCTGGCGTGAAAATAAAGTGTTCAGTGTGCACCATGAAGATTACCTTACATACTTTTACCCAGGCCACAAAGGACCTCTTCAGACCGATGTTAGCCCTACCTGGTATCTTGCTGCACCGATCGCAGAACCTCCGCTGCTGTACGAGGCACAGAGCAGGAATGAGCTACACGGCAAGAAACGCCATCCCTACATGCTTGGTGTGGTTATCCTCTATCAGACGAAAGGGATGGGATTTCAGCAAAAGCCGCGCCTCGATCTTCTCTCATTTACTGAGCGAATCGCTCTCTATTTACAAAACGATCACCTGCAACGACTACATGAGCGCACTAATGACTATATGCATTGGCTCCAGCAGGTCAGCGCTACCTTCGCCACAAGCGTTAAGTTAGCGGATTTGCTGATGGATGCCTACCGGGTTGCCGCGCTGGTCGTCGATGTCTCCTCTATGCTTATCACGATCTATGATCGCGATACCAGGAAGATTTATGATGTCTTTGCCGTTCGTGATGGGGAAGCGGACCCTGTCCCGGGACTTCCACCAGCCCCTGTAGAGCCAGCAGATCGACCAGTCTGGTGGCGTATCACGCAGGAGGAGAAAAAGCCGCTACTCTTGCTCTCCCCCGCCAGTCAGCAGTCCGGCGAGATTGAAATGTATGACGAACTCCTGCAAGGGGTCTGGGGTGATCAACACCAGGCTGAATCATTTCTACTGCTACCTATGAAAATGTTTACACGGGTAATTGGTTCGCTGTCTATCACCAGCCATGTACCAAATGCCTACACCCATGAAGTAATCCCAGTGCTTCAAACGATGGTGCAGATCATCACAGTGAGCATTGAGAATGCCAAGCTCTACAATAGTTGCTTCAAACGATGGTGCAGATCATCACAGTGAGCATTGAGAATGCCAAGCTCTACAATAGTGCCAGCAAGTCATTGCACGAGACCAGGCGGCGTGAATCGGAACTTGCAGCAATGAACAGTGCCCTCCAGGCAATCAGCTCGGTTTTGAATGTCAACGAAGTGATTCATAAATTTGTCGAATCTGCTGCACAATTGGTACAGGCGGAGATGTGCGCTTTCTTCTTGCTCTCTCCCAACAAGGAGGAACTGCTCGCACAGGCTATCTATGAACCTAAAAAACAAAATCCAGCGGTACCCCTTGCTGGTACGCTGCCACCACCGGCTTTTTATGAGCAAAATGCAGAGTCCCTCCTTGCAGGTAGCGTCCCCGTGTCGCCTCCTATGCAAACGACCAGCGAGAAAGAACATTGGGAACTCATCGAGAAGATTCATCTGCCCTTCAAAGGCACTGTCCTGGAACGCCTGGTGAATGGAGGAGCATTCTTCTACCTTGACCCACCCCTGATTGAGGAACTTGCTGCGATCAGTGAAGAAGGTGGGGCTATCTTCTTGCAGGAGACAAACATTCAGAAGATGCTCATGATCCCCGTCCAGTATCAGGTGAAGCAGCAGGCACAATATCAGACAAAGCTCATTGGTATCCTGGCTCTCCACACACCTGGACAGAGCCGGGTCTTTCTGCCAAAGGAGATCGGAGTCCTGCTTGCCATCAGTGCTCCTGCTGCCACTGCTCTCCGCAACGCCCAACTCTTCGAGGAGACCCAGGAGGCATATGCCAGGTTAGAGTATATGAGTAGACTCAAGGATGAATTTATGGTCACCGCCTCCCACGAACTTCGCACACCCTTGAGCGCCATTAGTGGCTATGCATCGATGCTCAAGCGACAGGGAGCACGAGTCACCCCGGCACAGGTGCAACGCTTCGTCTCAAAAATCTCGGATTCCGCCCAACAACTCAGTGCTCTTGTGTCAAATATGACCGAGGCCGCTAACATTGGTAATCTGGATAAAGAACTTGATCTGCACACCGGCCCTGTGCGCCTGATTGATGCAGCTGTAATGGCAGTCAACATGCTCAGCATCAACAGTGCCCAGAAGATCACGCCACAGATTCCACCAGATCTCTGGGTAAGCTGTGACCCACTCCGTCTTCGCCAGGTACTCACAAATCTACTCGATAATGCTGTCAAATATTCCCCGGAGGAAAGTTCCATCGAAATCGTTGCTAGCGCCACCACTCTTTCACAGGTGCCACTTCCTGAAGAGCTTGTCGATCATGTTGCACTGCTTGAATATGGGCATGATCTTCCGGTTGTGCTCGTGCGCGTCTATGACGAAGGTGAAGGTATTCTCCCCGAAGATCATGAGAAAATCTTCGAGAAGTTTGTTCGCGCCCAGCGCTCGCTCACAACCACCGTGCGTGGCACCGGTCTTGGACTCTACATCTGTCGTCGCTACATTGAGGTCATGGGAGGGAAGCTCTGGCTTGAGGAAAGCACTCCAGGGCAGGGTTCTGTCTTCACTTTCTACCTCCCACAGGTCAGCCCACCTATCGAAGGTGAGGAGAAGCCGACCTCTCCTCCTGTAGTAGAAGGCGAAATGGCATGAAGCAGAGTGCGAAACTACGTAAGATTTTAGTTGTGGACGACGATCCAATTATTCGCGATATGATGGTAGATATGCTGGACCTTGAAGGCTATGCCGTCCGCACAGCACGGAATGGACGCGAAGCTCTGGAGCTATTGCACAGTGAGGAAAACTACCTGGTCTTTCTCGACCTGATGATGCCTGGGATAGATGGCAAAAAAGTGTGTGAAGCACTTGAGAGAGAACCTCATGTACGGAGCCGCCACATTATTGTGATTATGTCGGCTATGGAAAAACAGGAGGAGGCGTTGTCCCTCAATGTCGATGCGATGATGCCCAAGCCGTTTGTGGTGGAGGATGTGATGGGGGTGATGGAGCCGTATATAGAGACTTAAGAGGGGAATAGGAAAGGGTGACTTTCCGCCCCCACCAGCCGTATATCCTGTGGATGATTCTTATGATGGTTCCCTCTAGATACAATTTCTGGAAAGGCTAGATGAGCTTGTCTCGTTTTTCTCTGTGTTCCATTGTTTGGTGTCTCACCGTTTTGCTTGTGGCCTGCTCACCAGGAACCTCTTCGACGACACCCACGCCTGCTTCGCCATCACCTTCTACACAGACAAGCCCAACAGCAACTACGCTTCCAAGTGGAACATTGCTTTACCAGGCGGATTGGTCCCATGGACTCTCAGGCTGGCAAGGGACGCATGGATGGAAGGTGGTGCAGGGACAGCTTGAAACGGACTCCAATGATCTAGCCACCATTACCATTCCTTATCGACCTCCAGTGACCAATTACGCCCTTGAGGTCCGCATCCAGATTGTGCGTTTGTTACAGAACAACGGCGGCTACTTCACGATTTTTGCGACGAGAGCGCCTGGGAAGGATGGCTACCAGGCGGGAGTCAGTGACTTGAAAGGATCAGCGCCACGCCCAAACGGAAGCCATCCTCAAGCCCAGGTACTGATCGATCCCAGTAGTTCCATGTCATCATCAAGTGCTCCGCCGATTGACTATGAGCCAGGCTCGCAGTGGCATATCTATCGGGTTGAAGTCCGGGATAATCAGGCTCTTTTGCTTGCCGATGGTGTGCAGATAGGCCGTGCCAGTAGTGAGCAGACTGCCGTTCTCTCCAACGGACCTATCGGGTTAAGTAGTGAGTTGCTCGTCCTGCGGGTGAGTAGTTTTCGCGTTACCGCGTTGTAAACGGATATCCATCATTGTTTTGCATGCGCTGCGAGGCCCTTCATCGTCCCCCTATTACCTGTCCCCAGGCAGGGTGGCCTCTCCCTGACACGTTTTCGGAGAGGCCACCCCACCACCCCCACGACACCCACAAGGGGTGTCGCTACATTTCGCCTTTCCCTGCCCCACCCCATAGCCTCTCACGCGGCTCCCATAGGAGCCGCATTCTGGTGGAGGAGGAAAGGTGGGGCACTCCAACATGTAGCGGCACCCCTTGTGGGTGCCGTGGGGGCTCGCCATGCAATCTCTAAAAATGTGTCAGGGCGAGCGCAAGGGATCGCCCCTATAGGCGCGAACTTAAGAATTGCAGGGTTTTTACATGACCTACATTTGTGGCATTAACGAACAAAACGGGTAAAATAATACCCATTCTTGTGGTATATAAGCCCATCATTTACCTTAAGTTCGCGCTTATGGGGATCGCCCCTACCAGGGACGATGGGTCACAACGCGACGTTTCGTTCACGAAATATGCTAGACTAGAGGTTGCGAGGGTGATCCCTTGTGATCGCCCCTACCCAGGACGATGGGTCACAACGTGACGTTCCTTGAAAGGAGCCATGCGATGATGCATGAAGAAAATAGTGGCGCAGGCAATCCTTCTCATTCCTATTCCATATCAATGCATATAGCGGAAGAAGCCTTCCAGCAGACCTACCCGACCTTTGCGAGCACCTCCTACCTGGATGAACTGCGAGCGAAGGAGTACACGCGCCTGAACGAACTTGGACACATCTACCTCGACTATACTGGAGGCGGATTGTACGCTGATTGCCAGCTCCGTGAGCATATGGAGCTACTCCGCCACAATGTATTTGGTAATCCTCACTCACTCAATCCTACTTCTCGTGCGATGACTGCACTGGTCGAACAAGCGCGGGCCTCTGTTCTCGATTTCTTTCATGCTTCTCCCAGCGAGTACGCGGTCATCTTCACCTCTAATGCTACGAACGCACTCAAACTGATCGGAGAAGCCTATCCCTTCCAGCCTGGCGGACAGTTCCTGCTGCTCTTCGATAACCACAACTCCGTTAATGGTATTCGCGAGTTTGTGCGTGCAAAAGGGGCTTCGTTCACCTATGTGCCCCTTATGTCTCCTGAACTACGGGTGAACGAAGCCCATCTCCTTTCGTTCCTTGAGCAGGATAGGGATGGTGCTGCTGGCTTGTTCGCTTATCCAGCCCAATCCAATTTCACAGGAGTGCAGCATCCACTGGAGTGGATCGAAAAGGCCCAGGCCAGAGGATGGGATGTTCTGCTGGACGGTGCGGCCTTTGTTCCCTCGAATCGCCTGGATCTCTCCAAATGGCACCCTGATTTTGTGCCTATCTCGTTTTACAAGATGTTCGGCTATCCGACGGGGGTCGGTTGTCTGCTGGCACGCAAAGCTACTCTGGCTAAACTGCACCGTCCCTGGTTTGCTGGCGGCACGGTCTGGGGTATCTCGGTGCAGGGTGATGGGTATGTCCTGCTCGAAGGTGGGGAAGCGTTTGAAGACGGAACGGTCAACTACCTTGCGCTCCCGGCGATGGAGATCGGTCTCAAACACCTGCTGAGCATTGGCATGGAGACAATTCACGAACGCATCAAATGTCTGACAGCCTGGTTGCTCGACACGCTCCTGTCGCTGTGTCATAGCAATGGGAGTCCACTGGTTCAGGTCTACGGTCCACAGAACACGAATCTGCGTGGAGGGACCATCGCTCTCAATTTCCTTACGCCGGATGGATCTATCGTTGATGAGCGAGTGGTTGAGCAGAGAGCCAGCAAATCCCACATCTCCCTGCGCTCAGGTTGCTTTTGTAACCCCGGTGCTGGCGAAGCTGCTTTCCACCTGTCGAAAGAGACCTTGCAGAGAGTCTTCAAGGAAGAGGCTCAAGAAATCCTGCCTGGCCTTTTCAAGGGGGAAGAAGGAATGACCTGGGATCAATTCCTTGCTGATCTCGGTATGCAGAGCGGTGGTGCTGTACGGGTCTCGCTGGGTCTCGTCACGAACTTCGCCGATGTGTACCAGTTCACGCAGTTTGCGCAGACCTTCCTGGATACCTTTCCTGCTGAAAAGGATTTGCCACCGAGGTTGCATTGTTGAGTGTCTGTTGTGACATGAATTGTTACACAAGAAAAATCGGAGTATTGTCGATGTGGCTATATGAAGGTGTGTGAGGTGACTTGAACGTAGGCTGAGCAGAAAAAAGTGCCAGGGGACAAATTTGTCCCCTGGCGGCTCTGATTGTGATCCAGACGCTTAATACCGTGGTCCGGCCTGGAAATAGCCTGTACTGGCGCTACACGAGTTCGTATTGCTACTACAAAAGTTCCCCTTCAAGTAGACATCCTGTTGAACACTCCCAAAGAAGAAGAGCGGTGTCTGACCCCCAGATAGCTGAACCGTAAAAGAGAAATTGCCGTGAGTATCTACGGTTCCCTTGAGCGGATATTGTCCCTGAGGAGAATCACGCACAAATGTTCCACTCAAAGGAGCATACCCCCTGGTTTGCCCTATAAACAGCGTGAAGCCTTCTCATCAAACATCGACCCCTTGTATGTGCCAGCAATATAGAGGCCGGGTTGCGGGGTTGGGGTTGGGGTGGGAGCAACAGTCGGAGTATGTATTGGCGTTTGTGCTGTCTTCACAGAAGCAGTTGCAGTTTGTGAATGGGCCAGGGCATTCACTCCGGCCTGGTGACTGGTATAAAAGTATACAGTACTGATAAGTAATAGCAGTATGATCACACCTGAAATAATACCGACAAGCCTGGGGAGAGGGACGGACCGCCTTTTTGGCGGAGGTGGTGGCTGGGGCGGCTGTTGTTTCTCTGGAGCTTGAACGCCAGAAGTGGAGGAGGCTATAGTCGGGAGATTATGGTCCGACGCAGGATCAAATGACTGCTCGACGTCGGGTTGTGATGTGTAAAGTGTGGGCTGAGCACTTACTAAAGCATCTGATGACGGATGAACTTCTGCTTCCGGCCGTTCGATGGCAATAGTCAGAATCACGGTACTCGCCGGAGTGTCTGAGTCGGCTGGAGCGGGCAAACGGATGACGTGGCCATCAGAGACGCCTGGGGGCACTGCCACCGTTACGTGTTTCCCTCCGGGCAGGGTGATCATGCGGTTGATGCCATTTTGTGCCTCTGCCTGGCTGACCGCTAGAGTCGTGCGAAAATCGACGGCAACATTGCTGACACCCGGCATCGGTCGGCCAATAGTAAGCTCGGCAGATGAGAGATGCACTGCCTGCTCAAAT
>WNGG01004090.1_pt1 | contig 17340 bp, 15 predicted proteins | sample 5400661 | NCBI WGS metagenome assembly WNGG01 (sample SAMN13153372, study PRJNA577476) | soil metagenome | isolation source: 100 cm soil or saprolite under Garry oak tree replicate 1 | place: USA:California | collected 2016-06-15 | reverse complement strand
CAGCGCCATTGCGCCTGGGAAGCGCCCGCGCCTCACCCCCTGCCCGGCCATCGTCTTCAAGGAGGGCAAGCCCTTTATGCCGCTCGGCACTCCCGGAGGTGACGTGCAGTGCCAGGCCATGCTGCAGGTCTTCCTCAACATCGCCGTTTTCGGCATGCTGCCGCAGGCGGCAATTGAGGCGCCGCGCTTTTCCACCTACAGCTATCCAGGCTCGTTCGAGCCGCACACCTATCACCCCGATGAATTGCGCATCGAAGAGCGTCTGGCTGCCACGGTAGGCCATGAGCTGGCCAACAAGGGCCACAAAGTGGTGACGTGGCCTGACTGGACCTGGAAAGCTGGGGGTATCTGTACGATCACCATCAACCGTGAGAGCGGCGTCCTGGCCGCCGGCGCTGATCCGCGCCGTATGGGCTACGCCATGGGCTGGTGAGCGCTGCGCACGGCTACTGCGTAGGGCGCATGGACTATCCGCAGTCCCCTCGCCAAACTGGCGGGGGTAATTAGCCGTACGCAGTACCTGGCGGGGCTAATTGCGGTACGCAGTACCCCTACCAGCCAATGGCATAGGCGGGGAGCAGTGTGGACAGCTCCCCGCGCGGATCCGCGCCACCATAGACCACGCCACGCGCGGTATCGACCTGCACGCCGACGATGTAGCCTTCGATCCAGTCCGGTTGGATGGCAATCGTATGCCCCTTCGCCTGCAGCGCCCGCTGCACCTCATACGGAATCCGCCCTTCGACCCGCAGCAGACCAGGTTCGGCGGTATGGGGATAGACCGAACTTGGGAAGTGCCGGCTGCTGAATTTGGGCGCCTCGATGGCCTCTTGCAGTGGCATACCGAAGTCCACCACATTGAGGAAAAATTGCAGGGTCCACTGATCCTGCTGGTCCAGTCCCATGGTGCCAAAAGCCATGAAGGGCTGCCCGTCGCGTTGCGGCCACCAGATTGCGGGCGCTGTCAACCACCGCGACGTGTACGGTGCCACGCTGCCACTCGCGTCCCACGAGAGGTCCCTGTCCGGTGCGCAGGGACGCGCCTGTAGATGGATCACCCGGGCGCAGCTCGAGCGAGGCCCGCTCGGGGTCGATCAACTGCCGGCGTGCGGCGGTATACGTGTCCGCCAGCAGCTCTGGCAGCGGTACGTGCACAAAGTCGGGATCGCCGTAGTAGGCTTCGCGATCAGCAAAGGCCAGCTTGCTCGCCTCGGTGACCAGGTGAATATAGGCCGCGCTGTTGTGCCCCAGAGCGCGCAGATCATAGCCTTCCAGCAGGCGGAGTTGCTGCAGGAAGACCGGTCCCTGGCTCCAGGGGCCGCACTTGAACACCTCATAGCCCCGATACTGGACGGATGCAGGCGTCTCTACCTTGGTGGTAAAGATGGCCAGGTCCTCCAGAGTGAGGAGTCCGCCCTGACCCTGGGCAAAAGCGGCAATCTGCCGGGCGATCTCGCCACGATAAAACGCCTCCCGTGCGGCGCGTAGCCCAGCCGTACGGCCCTGGGAAGCGGCAGCACGCTCAGCGTCCAGGAGTAAAGAAAAAGTCTGGGCCAGGTCAGGGTTGCGCCACACCTCGCCAACCTCTGGCAAGCGTCCCCCGGGCATATAGAGCTGGACTGAGGTGGGCCACTGCTGGCGAAATTTCTGCGTACTGTGCCAGATGGAGAACGGCAGGTAATCACTAGGACCACGCAGGCCAGGATGCACTGGAAAGCCCTCGCTAGCCAGGGCCAGGGCCGGTTGTAGCACGGCCGCCAGTGACATCGTCCCAAAGCGCTCCAATGCTGTGACCAGCGCGTCGAACGCCGCCGGCACCCCGGCGGCCAACAGCCCTTCACCAGGAATGAGCGCCATGCCATGCTGGGTAAACCAGGCGATCGTGGCACGCTGCGGAGCGGCCGTATTGCCGTTGATCGCCACTACCTGACCAGTTTCGGCCATATAAATCAGCATGGGGACTTCGCCACCCAGGGTGTGCATGTGCGGATTGACCACGCCTTCGGCAAAGATGGCGGCAACCGCCGCATCGACGGCATTGCCGCCCTGGCGCAAGATCTCAGCCCCTATGAAAACCGACAGGTAATGCTCGGTGGCAACCATGCCGTGCGTTCCCATGATGGTCGGACGAAAAGCCACACCCATACTCCTTTCCACGTAGGCTAGCATCTAGCAGATGGCCCTCTGCTCTCAGCCATATTGTACTGGCGGTAGGGAGAGATGCACACTGAAAGTGCTGCGCACGGCGTACTGCGTACCGCACTTGCCCTGCCAGTTTGGCAAGGGTGCTGCGCACGGCTAATTGCCCCGCCAGTTTGGCGGGGGTGCTGCGCACGGCAATTACTGCTCACCGCAGGTGCCGCCAGTTTGGCGGGGTGGGTCGACACCTGTCGTGTTGGCCCACAAAAGGTGGCCACTGTCGGAGGATTTACGCCGCGCTATACTGACAGGAGACTCATATATAATAGCTCTCTCGTGCCTGGTGCGCGTGGCATACAGGGGCACTTGGCCAAGTGCAGGTGATAAGGAGGTGTAAGGAGCATGGCACACACAGCAGAAGTCGTTATTATTGGGGGGGGCATCATTGGGGCCAGCATTGCGTATCACCTGCGCCAGGACGGTCTCTCGGGGCACCTGATCGTCATCGAGCGGGACACCACCTATGCCCGGGCCACGACGCCAATGAGTATGGGCGGGGTGCGCCAGCAGTATACTGCCCCCTGTAACATTGCGTTGGCACGGTACAGCTTGCAGTTTTACGAGCAGTTTGACGAGATCATGGTCGGGGCCTGGGGCAGACCACAGGCGCATTTTCATCAACGGGGCTACCTCTTTCTCTTTGATGAGACGCAGCGTCCTGCCATGCTGCAGAGGTACGGTGTGCAGCGTCAGATGGGTATAGAAGTAGAGATCTTATCGCCGCAGCAGGTGCTTGACCTGTTTCCCCATCTAGGGCTCGACGACATTACTGGGGCCATCTACGGACGTCGTGACGGCTATCTGAACCCACGTGGGGCCTTACAGGGCTTCGTCGAACGCGCCCGGGAGTTGGGCTGTACCTGGCTGCAGGATGAAGTCGTGCGTTTCACCCCAACGACTGGTCAGACGTACGCAGTGCACACCCAGGCGAGCGGCGTCATCACCACCCCGGCGCTGGTGCTGGCGACCGGTCCGTGGGCCCAGCAGCTGGCCACACCAGCCGGCATCGCGTTGCCAGTGCTGCCGGTGCGTCGGCAGGCCTGCTATGTCACCCTGCCACAGCCCTTAGGCTATAAGTTACCCATGGTGATCGACCCGAGTGATGTGCACTTCCGGCACGATACAGAAACCGACGATCACTTGCTCGTGACTACCATCGTCCGTGACGAGCCGCCCGGCTTCAACTTTGATTGGGACGCCACTCGCTTCTCTAAGCATATTGTGCCGCAGCTGCAACGGCGCCTGCCAGCCTGCACGCCGCTGCAGCTGCAACGAGGATGGGCTGGGCACTATGACGTCACGCCAGACGAAAATCCGATTTTGGGGCCCCATCCCGAGCATTCTGGACTTTTTCTTGCCGTAGGCTTTAGCGGTCACGGTCTCATGTTGGCGCCAGCGGTAGGAAAAATCCTGTCAGAAGCGATTCGTCTCAGACGCTATGAAACGCTCGAGGCGCAGCCGTATCGTCTCGAACGGTTCCGCACTGGCGATCTCATTCGTGATGCCCAGATTTAAGGAGGCATGCAGCCGTCAGCCAACGCGAGAAGAGAGGGGCATTGGCCAGGGCTTCCCTGGCTCTGCCTGACGACACCTCGAGGTGAGCTGCTGGAGTGGTGGTTGCGCCTGAACCCATTACGAGCAGAATGTGTAATAATGTCTATGTAGACACAGTATGTCATGCAAAAAAATGCTAGGCATGGTACAATAACCACGATTTTGTGTCCTGCCGTTGCGCCGCACTGCGGGCACCAGGGTGCCTCCCAGAGAAAACATGCAGCTGGGGGAGAGCTAGCGTCCTGGCCAACCATCAGCAACATCGACGAGGAAGTTGAGCGAGATGACACCACTTTCTGCAAAAGGTCTGCAAGGCCTCATCCCTTTGGTGGCGGGTTTAGGAACTGTCGTGCAGGTTTTGGTGCTGTTGGCGTTGGCGCTGGCGTCCGTTGTCTGCTGGGCCATCATTGTACAAAAGGCACGTCTGCTCCGTAAAGCACGGCGAGATAATGCGCACTTCCTCCAGGCTTTCCGCACCAGTAATGATCTCGCCTTTATTGCTGCAGCGGCCCGCCGTTTTGCTTTTTCACCTCTCGCCCACCTGTTTCGCATCGCACACCAGTACGTCGAAATACCCATGCCTGGGAATGGACGTCGAGCCGTCCTGGACAGTGAGCCGGTGGCGTTGTCTGGAACGTCGCTGGAGCGTTTACGCCAGGCCCTCCGTCCACGGCAGGCTGCCGAGCTTGAGCGCTTCGAACAAGGGCTCCCCTTCCTGGCTACCACGGCGAGCGTGGCGCCTTTTGTCGGGTTATTTGGTACAGTATGGGGGATCATGCAGTCCTTCCATGCCATCGGGCAGGGGGGAAGTGCTTCCTTGGTAGTCGTAGGCCCAGGGATTGCGGATGCGTTGATTGCCACAGCCGTCGGGTTGGCGGCAGCTATTCCTGCGGTGGTGGCCTACAATCATTATGTCCATCGGGTGCGCCGTATGGAGGCGGAGATGGACGGTTTTACCGAAGACCTGGTGCAATTGTTCGAGACGTACTCCGCCAATGAGGTCCCGGCGCCTCGTGGGGGTAACCGCACGCCCCTGACGCGCTAAGCGAGGGTGATGACGTTATGGCCATGGGTGTCAGTGGAAAGTCACGTACCACATTAGCAGAGATCAACGTCACCCCCCTGGTTGATGTGATGCTCGTGCTGCTGATCATTTTTATGATCACAGCGCCCATGCTGCAGCATGACCTCGACGTTAACCTGCCTGTTGCTACAGGCACGCCGCAGGTCAATGCGGAAGACCGGGTGGTACTCACCGTAAACAAGCAGGGTAACATTTATCTTGACCAGACGGCGTACACCTTGGATACACTGCGTCCGAAGCTGCAAGCACTCTATCAAACGCGGCGCACCAAGGACATCTTTCTCCGCGCCGATGCCGATGTGCCCTATGGCAAAGTCGTTCAGGTAATGGACGAAGTGAAAAAGGCTGGCATTCTCAAACTGGGAATGATCACGCAGCCTCCTGCTGAAAAGCGATGAAAGCCACTACACGTCACGTACAACCTGTCGATGCGGAGCAAGTGCCGTTTGCCTCTTCCCTGGTGCTGTCCATTTTTCTGCATAGCGCCTTGGTGTTGTGGCTGATCGGTAGTGCCTGGCTCCTGAGCCGCTCGCAGCCGTATAGGCTGTCGTCGTATACGGTCTCCCTTGGGGGGGATAGTCCGTTTGCGATCGACCAGATCCCTGGTGAAGGCGGCGCAGGCGCTGGAGTCAAGCAGGAGCCCGGGACGGCATTACAATCGGCACAGGCTGAGGTAGGCGCTGAGCCCTCAGTCGAAAAATTTGCTCCACCGGTAGAAAAACCGCCGCCACCACCACCGAAGCCGGCAGTGGAGAAGCCGCGCGAGGCTCTCCCACCCAAACCGGTTGTAGAGCAGGCGGCGCCGCCACCGCCCAAACCCATAGTAGAGAAGCCAGTGCCTCCTACTCCTGCACCGAAGCCGGTGGTGGACAAAGCGGTACCAGCTCTCCCAAAGCCTCCGCCCGAGGCTATGACATTGGCGCAAAAGGAGACGAAGCCGACCACCCCCCCACCGCTGACCTCAACAGCTACTGAGGCGCAGCAGGCGTTAGCGAAGCTGCGTGAACGACAGGTGCAGCACGAAGCCAAGGAGGCCCAGGCCGCCACTGAGGTGCAGCAGCGGGTGACGCAGCTACGGCAAAGGCAGGCGGCACAGGAGCAGGCCGAACAGGCTGCGCAGCAGCGTGTTACAAGTTTACGGACTGCGCAGGCCGAGCAGCAGGCAGCTGCACAGCGTCTATCAGATCTCCGTGCGCGGGTAAGCAGTGGTAGCTCTGAAGGCGGTGCTGCGGGTACTGGGAGTGGCAGTAGTCTCCCCGGTGGTGGGCGAGGCACAGGAACAGCTGGCGCTGGAGGGACAGGTACTGGAGGTCTGTCGGGCATTCGTTTACGCGGCTATCAGGATCTCGTACGGAAGAAAGTGTACGATGCCTGGAGTGTGCCGCTGCAATCGAAGGGCTTGCAGGCCATTGTGTTCCTCACTATTGACCGGGCTGGAAACGTCGAGCAGTTGCGCTTCATCCAACGATCGGGCAATGCGCGGTTTGACGACTCTCTGCAACGGGCTATCAAACAGGCTGAGCCTTTGCCACCCCTGCCCGAAGACTACACTGGACGATTTCTCGAGGCTGAGCTGCGCTTCCGGCCGATCGACTGAGAGGCGAGGATAACCGAGGATCCCTATGCAGAGACGGCTGCTGTACTGTGGAAGTTTCATAGGTTTGCTGATCCTAGGGTGGTATGCTTATGCTTTGGCACAAACCCGGTTACAGATTGACATTGAAAAGGGGGGCTCGTCACTCCTCCCATTGGCTGTGCCACAATTGCTTGGGGAGACGGCAGAGCCAGCGCTTGGGCAGCAAATTCGTGGTGTGCTCCGGCAAGACCTCGAACTGACAGGGCTCTTTCGTATCGTGGATCAGGCGACATACCCCGAAGTCCCACAAGCCGTCGAGCAGTTGCAATACCCGCGCTGGGCCGCTAGTGGGGTGGCAGGGGTGATTGCCGGTAGTGTGGGGAACGTGACCGGGGACGGGCAAATACTCCTGCAATTCGCCTTGCACGATGTCGCTGAACAACGCGTAAGGATCAGCAATAATTTTGCTGGTCCGCAAATCCGCCATCGGGAAATGGCGCATCGCTTTAGTGACGCGGTGTTTCGTGAGTTCACTGGCGAGGCCGGCCCTTTTGATACGCAGGTACTATGCGTCAGCCCGGGGAAAAGCAAGGGGAGTAAAGACATCGTCCTTATGGACTACGATGGCTATGGAGCACGCCCTCTGGTGGCGGATGGGGCGTGGAATTTGGCGCCAGTGCTCTCGCCAAACGGTACGCTTCTGGCGTATACTTCACACCGCTCTGGCTCCCCCAACATCTATTTGCGTAACTTGTTGACCGGTGCAGAGGAACGCCTGACTTCTGGCTCAGGTCTTGCCATGGCGGGGGCGTGGTCGCCCGATGGACGTTACTTGGCCTTAAGCCATACTATTGATGGCAACAGCGAGATTTTCCTGTATGATACACAGAGCAAAAAGATGAAACGCTTGACCGATGACTGGGGGATCGACGTGTCTCCCAGCTTCGCTCCAGATGGGCAACGTCTTGCGTTTGTGTCGGACCGCTCTGGCTCCCCGCAGCTCTATGTGACTGATATCCAGGGGAGTGGTCCGGTGCGTCTGACCTATGAGGGGCGTTATAATACTGCTCCGGCCTGGTCACCACGCGATAATGCAATCGCCTTCGTGGGGCGTGCCGAGGGAGACCGCTCCCTGGGCGTCTACACCATCCGTGCGGATGGCAGTGGGCAACAACGCATAAGTAATGGAGGCGGTATCCCCGACGGCGCCGTATGGGCGCCCAATGGTCGTTTTGTGATGTACACCAGCACGCAGGGTGGTTCCCGGCAGCGCTATATGATGCGCCAGGACGGCCAGGCGAATCACCTGCTGCCCGCTAGTGGCCCAGCGTGTCTGACGTCACAGTGGGTCGCGCGTACGGCGCGGTAATGTTACTCACCCAGAAAGGAGGAAGATCGATGGCTATGCGTCCTGTCCTCTCCAGTGTGACACTGGTGGCCCTGTTCCTCACGTTTCTCTTCACTGCCTGCCACAAGGAAGAGCCACCTCCCCCCACCGCTGAGGCGCAGCCCAGGCCCACAGCGCCTCCTCCAGGGCCTCCTCCGGGGCCTCCTGTGGCACCCGCCCCGGTTCCTAGTAGGACGTTCCAGCAGGCGATCCAAGAGTTCCAGAACCAGGATATTAATTTTGATTTTGATAAGTACGATCTACGGCCTGATGCTCGGGCAATCCTGGATAGAAAAGCGGCTTTTTTGAATGAAAATGGTTCTGTGAGGACCCAGATCGAGGGGCACCGTGACGAGCGTGGCACGGAGGCCTATAATCTGGCACTCGGTGAGCGTCGTGCCAATACTGCCAAGCAGTATCTCACCACTGCCGGCATCAGTGCCGGACGCCTGGCGACCATTAGTTATGGGAAAGAACGCCCTCTCGATCCAGGGCACAATGAAGCGGCTTGGGCCAGGAATCGGCGTGATCACTTTGTAGTCGCTGGTCAGTAGAGTACTAGTAAACCTATGAAACGATTGTTCGTGCTGGGGAGTTTGCTCCTGCCCGGTCTTATCACGGGCTGTGTGGGTGACAGAGATGTGCAAGCCCTGCGGGCTGACACGTCAGCGCTGGAGCGTCAGAGTAGCGAACGCCAACAGACTGTCGAGGCACGGTTGCAGACTCTGAGTGATCGCGTAGCCCAATTTGGCAAGTCCCAGGAGGATACGCGACGCGACTTGGCGCGCACTGCGGCCACCCTGGACGAGTTGCGGGTACAACTGCAACGCTTACAGGGTGACATTCAGGAGACCCAGCACCGGGTAGGGCGTGGTACAAGTGGTGAGACAGTCTCCACTACCAAGCTGGCAGATGTTGAAACCCGCTTGAGTGCTCTGGAACAACAGCTTGCCTCACGTCGCAGTACTACGCCTCCCACATCGCCACCACCCTCAGCAGCAGAGTTGGCTCCGGCTATGCCGGCTCCTCCTGCTGTCGCAAATCCACTCAATCCATCCCCGCCACCTGTGATACCTCCGCCCCCGCCACCACAGGCGGGACCGCCACCGCAACCGCGGGTCGCAGCAGTACCGCCCGCAAGCGTGACGCCCCATCCCCCAGCGGAGAGCAATGTCGCTGACCAGTTGTATCAGCGGGGTCTCAAAGAATATAGAGAGGGGAATTACGATAGTGCTGTGGTGAACTTTCGACAATTCCTGAAGCAAGCCCCAAAGTCATCCCAAGCAGGGAACGCCCAGTATCTCATTGGGGAAGCTCTCTATGCCCAGAAACAGTACGATCCAGCTATTGTCGCTTTCGACGACGTGGTCCAGAAGTATCCCAAGGACCCCAAAGTGGCGGCGGCTATGCTCAAGGAGGGATATGCCTTCGCCGAACTGAAGGACGTCAGAAACGCACGGTATTTCCTCCAGCAAGTCCTGAAAAAATTCCCCGACTCTCCCGAGGCTCAAAAGGCGTCAGAGAAGTTGAAACAACTCCGCTAACGGGCTCCCGCGAGCCGGTTGAGCCGAGGATTCAGTTAAACTTAAAACGCATCTTCTTGGCTCTGGAAGCCTGGAGACGTTCAAGTTGTACCATTTGGTCTGCGTCGGGCTCTAACGTGCCATTTTCCCAGGCAATCACATCGGCCGGACGGACACGAAACAGTTGTGCCATCTGTATCTGGGTCATTTCCGTGTATGCGCGTAGCGCACGGATTTCTTCTGGCGTTAACATGGCATCTTCCTCTCGTAGCAACGTAGCGCTGAGCGCTTAATTATACGCGAGTTTCTGTATGCGTATCTATGACATCACGGCACCCTTATCGCCGTCTCTGCCCGTCTATCCGGGTGATCCAGCCGTTGCGATCACACCCATAGCCCAACTGCACTGGGGGGATGCAGCGAATGTCAGCCGTCTCGTCCTGAGTTCCCATACTGGCACACACCTCGACGCCCCACGCCACTTTTTCCAAGCCGGTCTGGCTATTGACGGCATTGCCCCGCACGTGTGCATGGGGCCAGCCCGAGTCTGTGCCTTCCCGGATGCGACCACACACCTCACTGCAGATGACCTCCGGCCTCTGGGTCTGGCTGGCACACAGCGTCTGCTCTTCAAAACACCCAATTCGGCACTGTGGGAGACGACAGGCTTTCAGACCAATTATGTCGCTCTCACAGCGTCGGCAGCCCACCTGCTGGTGGACTTAGGGGTGCAACTGGTAGGCATCGATTATTTATCAGTTGACGCCTTCGAGTGCCAGGACTTTCCAGTCCATCGTATCCTTCTGGGGGCGGGTGTGCTCATCTTGGAAGGGCTCGATTTACGGACTGTGCCGCCAGGAGAATACGAGCTGCTCGCCTTACCGTTATTGCTCCAAGATGGCGATGGTGCCCCTGTCCGGGCCATCCTCCGTCACCCCTAGAGCAAGCCAGCCCGACGGCGCCACCACCACTCCAGCGCCAGTACTCCCAAGACGACCAGAAACAGGGGGAGGGTCTCGCGCAGCCGGAGCCGTGTCTCTTCGAGCACTTTATAACTTGGTGTCCCACCAAAAAATTCGCTGACACTGGCCACGGAGGGACGGGCAGGATCGTCTAGGGCAAAAAAGGTACCGCCGGTACGTTCGGCAATGTCCCGTAAGAGCGCATGATTGGGTGCCGCGTGTTGATTTTCATCGCCTGGACGTTGGACCCGCAAGAGCAGGCGATTTGCTTCATGGGTTTTGCCACCAACCTGGGCTTGCACGTCGAGTTCGTAAATGCCTTCTTCATCAGCCCGAAAACGATAGCGGTACTCCCCAGCAGTGCCTGTCGGTACATACTGCATTGGTACCTCTGTCCCCTTTGGGGTACGCAACTTGGTGCTGAGGGTCGCAGTCTCTGCAGGACGATAGTCATCTTGTAGCACTTGCAACGTCCCGGTGACCTCACTGCCGACGGGGAACTCACTGGCATCAGCCATAATTCGCACCTGTTTGAGGACCGGATCACGGATCAGCCAGCGCACCATCTGGCGCACAAACTGCAGGTAGTATTGGTTCGAATCCAGCCGCCCCGCCATCTGAAAGTTCCACTTCCACACATAGTCACTCATGAGGGCCAGAGTGCGCCCCTCGCCAAAGCGCTGCATCGCCAGCAAGGGCGCGGCTGAGCGGTCGTCCGCACGGCCACTGCTGATTCCCAGGACAGTGGCGCCGGGCTTTGCTGGTCCTACCACATTGAGCGCATCGAGTTCGGGGAGCATATCCCAGATACGCTGATTTTCACTGGCATCGGGCGACAGGCGCGTGATGGGATGGGACTTGCCCTCTTCCGTCAGCACCATGCGTTGGGTGCCTGGCCGATAGTCGTTGCGGTCTGAGCGCAGGGAGACCGGCAAAATCTCCTCGATAGGGGTCCCGGCATACCCTCCCTGCCCAAAGGCGAGCGTGCCACCAAGCATGGCAAAGGCGCCACCCTCCTGGACATATTTGCGCACGTTCTCCAGGTAGTACCAGGGAAAATAGAGCTGATAGCTAAAATTTTCAAAAATGATCAGGTCAAAATTTTTCAGTTCCTGGGTAAACAGGCGCTGGGTAGGAAAGGGAATCAGACTCAGCTGACTTTCTGGCACATTGACCACGTCGGTAGGCGTACGCAAGATCACGAAGGAGATCAGATCAATACTCGGGTCTTGCTTCAAACCCTGACGCAAAAAGCGATAATTCCAGGTTGGACTGCCACAGACTAAGAGCACGCGGATCTTATCACGGGCCACCGAAAGGGGAAAATCCATATGATTGTTCTCGGTGAGCGCTTCACCGAGATGCGGTGCGACACTGACCGTATAGGTAAACTCGCCCACCTCCTCCGGCTCAATTTCAAATTGCACCTGTTGCTCGAAGACGTTGGCAGTGACCGGCACCGTTTTGGTGGCTACCACACGACCAGCCCGCTTCAGCATCACCGGGATATACTCGCCACGATACCCCCACGCCTGCAGGGTGACGTTGACCTCCGTCAGATAGTGCACAAACGCTAACGTGGGCGCCTGCACCGCCGCAATGCGAATATCCCGATACGTCCCTGGCGTGCCGACACCAACGGTGACCACCCGGACGCCAGCCTGACGCAGGTGTCCCAGGCCAGTGTCAGAGCCATGGTGCGCTCCATCACTGAACAGTAACACCCCTACCGGTGGTGTGGCACGGTGCTCTTCGAGCACCGCGGTGAGTGAGCCGAGCACATCTGTACTCCTCCCGCCCACCTGTACGTCTGCCAGACGTTCGGCGGGGAGGGCACGTGCCGTGTCGTCAAACTGGTACAGCTTGACCTGATAGTGCTGCTCGAGCGCAGGTAAGGTAGGATGCGCACCGCCGCGCAAATAGTCCCGTATTTGTTGCAGACGACTGGGTTTTCCAGGCTCGGACAGGGCCATGCTGCCGGACGTATCCACCATCACGACCAACGGCGGCAGAATTTGCAAGACTTTCTGGATCAGTAAGGCTGGATTCAACAGCATACCGAGCACGAGCAGGTACGCCACGGCGCGCAACAGACAGAGACCCCAGCGTACTGGCCGGGCAACGCGCTGGAGCAGATCATGCCATTGCAGCAGCAACAGCAGCACAAAACCAAGGGCAATGACGAGTGTCAAAGTGAAAGACAGCGTCATCTCCCAGGTCAGGCTGCTGCGGAATGTGCCTGACGCGGTATGCCACACAAAGGGATACAATGGCAAGTATATCATCCCAGTTTCTTACGGATAAAGGGTAGATGAATCAGGTCCTGCTTGTAGTTCACCGTTAAAGCGTACAGCACGCAGTTGACCCCAAGTTTAAATGCCTCGAGCCGTTGCGCTTCTCCACCCGGAGCACATGCCGCCACCCAGTGGCCCAGATAATCGCGCTCCCAGGCTGCCCCCAGGCCGTTCTGACAGTATATGAGTGGCGTCCGATCCTCCACCTGCACGCCTTCCAGGTAGGGATTGACGACACGCACACCACCGATGGTGCGGATCAGATAAAAAGTGCGAAAGACCGTATGCTCAGGCTGGAGAATCTTCAGCGCCCGATCTGGAAAGAGCCGCGCGATCTCTTGCCGGACGCTGGCATCAAAATCTCTCCCCTTGTTGCCGCGTGCATCGTCAATCAGCAACAAACCGCCAAACAGCAAATAGCGCCGGAGAATCTCCAACTCTTCATCGCTAAAGGGCTCGAAGCTGCGCTCGCCGGTCATATACAGAAACGGGTAGGCGAACAGCGCTGGATCGCGCAACGTCAAGACCTGGCGCTCATCGCGTGTTTCCACACTGGTGCGTAAACGCACCTCTTGCATCAAGGGTATGGTGGCCCGTGGCCGCGGATCCCACTGCCCACCACGGTACTGCAGCTGCGCCAGAATAAACGTATTCGACGCTGGCATGGCCTCTGCCGGGGGCGTTCGTATGATACCGAGCCCCAGAGCAGCAGGCATGCCGATAGCCCAATGGAGCATCTGGTGTAAGAAGGCACGGCGTGATGTCATCGTCGTAGAGTCTCTGATCCTTACAACCGATTGGCGCATACGTTTTCAACCGCGAGCACGACTACCAGAGTCAAGAGCACCAGGCTCGCCAACTCCCTTGTTGGTAATACAGAACCGGCGGCAGCTTGTCCAAGGGCTTCCTCCTCTTCAATAACCACCGAGAGGGGCTGCCACCTCGTCTGCAGATCCGCGGCCTGGATTTTCTCAAAGTTCGACTCCGCCCGCGTGCCATTAACCGCCAGAAAATCGGTGCCAGCCGAGGTCGTCAGCCGATAGATACCAGGCACGGTATAGGATGCATAGGACGCTACTGTCAGTGTACCATCCCGCGTGTAGCGCGTCAGGCGCTCCTGGCCATCGGGCGTGTGGATGGTGACCGTCGTGTCATCGTCCTCCTCGCGACCGAGCAGGCGCAAGGGCTCTGGCATGATCGCTCCAGGACGCTGCGCCGCTGCTGACAAACGCGCCGCGTATCCTACCAGACCGTGAATCAGCGGTACATAGGCCGGGTGCGTTGGCAGATCCGTCCAGTCCCGATCGGCGCTGGCAGCGAAGAACAACACTCGGCCACGCCCCAGATCCTTGTCGACCAGGAGTGGACGACCATCCTGCAAGGTCAGCAGTACCCTGACACCTGGGACGGTGTTCAGTCCTTCCATCGTGAGATAGCGATAAAACTTCCCGCGCTGTAACAGCGCTTCCGCACCAGCGAAAGTGGCCAGGGCCTCGTGCGTACTCTCCACCGTGGCAATCGTCAGCGCTTGGTCCTGCTGGCGTTGTGTCGGTTGGCCCAAAGCGAGCGGCAGCAAGAGGGTGTCAGAGCGATAAAACATGGCATTATAGCGTACTGGATCGACATGATTACCGGCAAAAAAGAGCAACCCTCCACCCTCAACGACAAACTGGTAGAGGCGTTGGCGTACCTGTGGTGTGAGGGCTTCGACATTGCACAACGCAATGACCTGGTAGTCACTGAGGCGCTCCTGTTCGAGCCCTTCCCATGGTATGGGCTTGGGATAAAACAGTGGCCGTCCCAGGACGCCACGCGGCTGCAGTGCATGCAACAGGTAAAAAATCTCGCTGTCAAACAACGAGGTGCCTGGGTCGCCATCCACCAGCAACACGTGCACTGGCGTCACCGTACGCAGAGCATAATAGAAGTGATCGTCCTCGGCAAACCCGTCACCTTCGAGGCGGACTTCCCCCCAATGCAAGCCAGCTGCTGGCGCCGCGATACGAAAGGGTACAGTGATCTGTTCATCAGGACCAAGGTCGACCAGTTGCTGGCCCACAAGATTTGACCCTAACAGCAAGTCAACACGCACGTTGTGGAGCGCTGCAGCACTGCGATTCTGCACCACAGCCGTGAGGTCGAGTGGCGCATGCTCGATAAACGGCTTTTCGCTAATGCGCACATCGCTAATGAGAGCATTGGCGTCGCGTTGTGGCCCTCCCAGGCGGATGAAATGTAGCGTGACGTGCTCTGGGACGACCGACAAGCGTGACAAATGGAAATCTTCCCAGCCGTGCATGGTCAAATCTGACAAGAAGACCAGCCGACGGCGTGGCATAGGGCTTTCCTGCAACAGGGTGAAGGCACGCTGGAAAGCACCAGGCAGGGCCACCGTCGCATGGCTTGGCTGTAATGCAACGAGTTGTTCCTGCAGGGCCACCCGATCACCACTCAAAGAAACTGGCGCGTTAGCTGCCTCATCGGTAGTGAGGAGCGGTAGCACGACAGCGCTATCTGGCGCGGCCAAGCTCTGCACGAGACGACTGGCGAGCGCCTTGGCCCGCTGCAGACGCGTCTCCTGTCCGTCGCGATATTGCATGCTTAAACTGTTGTCCACCAGGATCACCGTCGCCTGTGGCGGCGTGAAGGCTGCAGCCTGCACAGCGCTCCCGGTCATGTGTGGTCGGGCGAGCACGATAGCGATCAAGAGAATGGCCGCAACCCGCAGGGCCAGGAGCAGCCATTGGTTGAGGCGAAACTTGCGGGCGGTGCGTTTATCTGCCAGGAGGAGAAAGCGCACAGCGGGAAAGCGATGCACTAGGGCCCGGCGCCGGTAAATGAGGTGAATAATCACCGGCACGGCGGCGGCCAGAGTGCCCAATAAGAAAGCCGGTTGGAGGAAGGTGAGGCCCATGGCTATGTAGAACTTCCTATTGACGCCGCGCCAGATAGCGCGTCAAGGCCACATCAAGCGGTGTTGTGGTCGGAAATAGACTGTAATCAATAGTTTCACGCCGACATGCACGCCGATACTCGGCAATAAAAAGCTCCATTTGTTGCAGATAGGCGGCCCGAATCGCCCGCGGGTCGGACAACACACGCACGGCAGTGTCCTCGATGTCTTCAAAAACGGTGAGACGCTGAAAGGGAAATTCTAACTCGTTCTTGTCCAAGATGTGAAACACCATGACCTCATTGTGTCGATGCCGGAAGTAGCGCAGCGCCCGCATGATCACCTCGGGGTCATCGAACAGGTCCGAAATGACGATGATCATGCCGCGCCTGGTCAGCTTGCCGGCGAGCTCGCGCAACACCTGGTCGAGATGGGTTTCGCCCTGTGGTCGCGTCGCTTCCAGATGACTGGCCAGGGCGTGCATATGCTGCACACCATTGCGCGGTGGAATATAGCGTTGCACTTGCGCACCGAACGTCACCAGACCGACGTTATCCCCCTGACGCAGCATCAGATACGCCAGGGAAGCGGCCAGATAGCAACTGTAGTCGAACTTGCTGAGGCCCTCCGAGCCATAGTCCATCGACGCACTGGCGTCCACCAGCAGGTAGGCCCTGAGGTTGGTTTCCTCTTCGTACTCTTTGATGAAATAGCGGTCGAACTTGCCGTAGGCTTTCCAATCAATGTGGCGAATTTCATCACCCGGGACGTACTCCCGATGTTCGGCAAACTCGACGCTGTAGCCACGGTACGGGCTATCGTGCAACCCGCTCAGCAAGCCCTCGACGACATGCCGCGCCCGCAGTGACATGGTGGCGATTTTGGCTAAGACGAGTGGATCAAAATAACCCCGGCGTGCTGTCTCGGTCGGCATAGTGTCCCTCTGCTTACGAAGCCATCGCCACGTCGACTTCCTCGGGCCGCACCACGTCGAGCAAACGCTCAATGATGGCCATCGAGGTAATACCTTCCGCCTCGGCGTTAAAATTGGTCAGGATACGATGGCGCAGCACGGAGGGAGCCAGCACACGCACATCGTCGACGGAGGCGGCAAAGCGCCCATGGATGATGGCGCGCGCCTTGGCACCCAAGATGAGATACTGCGAGGCCCGTGGACCAGCCCCCCAGTTGACCCATTCCTTGATAAACGCTGGCGCTTCGGGATGATTCGGCCGTGAACGTTGCGCCAGCCGCACGGCGTAGCCGACCACCGAGCGCGTCGCTGGCACCCGTCGTACGACATTCTGCAGGTGCAGAATTTTGCTCGCACTGAGTACGCGTTGGAGTTGCGGGGTGTAGGCCGAAGTACTGTTCTGCACCACGTCAATCTCTTCGTCATAACTTGGGTAATCAATACCGATATGGAACATGAAACGATCGAGTTGCGCTTCGGGCAAGGGATAGGTCCCTTCCTGCTCGATAGGATTTTGCGTCGCCAGGACGAAAAAGGGCAAGTCAAGCTCATACGTCCGACCACCAGCCGTGACCCGATACTCTTGCATCGCCTGCAGCAGCGCCGCCTGAGTTTTTGGCGGGGTACGGTTGATTTCATCAGCGAGCACGATATTGGCAAAGATCGGACCCTGCAAAAAACGATACTGACGATGCCGCGTCTCCGGATCTTCTTCCAGAATATCCGTGCCCGTGATGTCCGATGGCATGAGATCGGGCGTAAACTGAATGCGATTGAAGCGCAGGTGCAACACATTGGCTAGGGTGCTGATAAGCAAGGTCTTGGCTAACCCAGGCACGCCCACCAGGAGACAATGCCCACGCGCCAGGAGCGCAATAAGCAGTTCCTCGATGAC
>WNGG01012340.1_pt1 | contig 17342 bp, 14 predicted proteins | sample 5400661 | NCBI WGS metagenome assembly WNGG01 (sample SAMN13153372, study PRJNA577476) | soil metagenome | isolation source: 100 cm soil or saprolite under Garry oak tree replicate 1 | place: USA:California | collected 2016-06-15 | reverse complement strand
TAGAGCACCGCGAAGGTGCCGACCAGCGACAGCGGCACGGTGACCGCCGGGATGATGGTCGCCCAGAAATTACGCAGGAACACGAAAATCACCATCACCACCAGCGCGACCGTGAGCATCAACGTGAACTGCACGTCGGAAACCGAGGCACGGATGGTCTCGGTGCGGTCGGAAACGATCGACACCTTGATGGCGGGCGGGATCGAGGCCTCCAGCACCGGCAGCATCGCCTTGACCCGGTCCACCGTCTCGATGACGTTGGCTCCGGGCTGGCGCTGAATTACCAGGATAATCGCCCGCTGCTGGTTGAACCAGCCGGCAATCAGGTCGTTCTCGGGCGCGCTGATGGCGCGGCCGACGTCGCGTACGCGGACCGGCGATCCGTTGCTATAGGCGATGACCAGATTGGCGTAATCGTCGGCCTTGAGCAGCTGATCGTTGGTGTTGAGCGTGTAGGTCTGGCGCGGGCTGTTGAGCGTGCCTTTCGGCAGATCGACATTGGCCTGGCCGAGCACATTGCGCACGTCCTCGAGGCTGATGCCGCGAGCTGCCAGCGCCTCCGGATCGACCTGTACGCGGATCGCCGGCTTCTGCTGGCCTCCGATGCCCACCAGGCCGACCCCGGGGACCTGCGATAGTTTCTGCAGCAGGATATTTTCCGCATAAGCGTCGACCGTGGTCAGCGGCAGGCTGTCCGAGGTCACGCCGAGCACCAGGATCGGCGTGTCGGCCGGGTTGACCTTCCGGATCGTCGGCGGATACGGCATGTTCGGCGGCAGGTTCGCGGTCGCGGCATTGATCGCGGAGAGCGTGTCGCTGACGCAGCCATCGATGCCGCGGCTCAGGTCGAACTGCAGGGTGACCTGGGTAAAGCCGAGCGCGCTCGCCGACGTCATCTGGGTGAGGCCCGGGATCTCGCCGAACTGCAGCTCGAGCGGTGTCGCCACCGAGGATGCCATGGTCTGCGGGTCGGCGCCCGGCAGCTGCGCGGTGACCTGGAGCGTCGGATAATTGACGTTGGGCAGCGACGCCACCGGCAACAGCGGGTAGGCGGCCAGACCGCCGACCAGCAATCCAACCATCAGCAGCGCGGTCGCGATCGGCCGCTGGATGAACGGCGCGGAGATGTTCATGGGATCGGCGCCTGCTGCGCGCTTTGGGCGGCGGCTTCCTCGGCCGCCTGGCCGTGCAGGATCGTGACATGCGTGCCGGGCTGCAGCTTGTATTGTCCGTCGACCACGACCTGCTCGTTGGCCGTCAGGCCGGAATCGATGAGCGCCTGGCCGTCGCTGACCTGCGCGACCTTGATGGGGCGGATTGCCACCGAGCTGTCGGGATTGACCACGTACGCGTAGGCGCCTTTCGGGCCCTGCTGGACGACCGATGCGGGAACGGTCAGGCCGTCATGCCGCGTGTCGAGCAGCAGCCGCGCGTTGATGAGCTCGCCCGGCCAAAGCTTATGCGCCTTGTTGGGAAAATTCGCCTTGAGCTGGATCGAGCCGGTGGTCTGCAGGATCTCATTGTTGACGAGGCCGAGCGTGCCCTGAGCGAGCCTCATCGTGTTGTCCTGGCTGTAGGCGAGAACCGCGAGCGGTTCCTGGGTTTTCTGCTGCTGCTGCTGAATTAGCGGCAGAACGGTTTCCGGCAGCGTGAATATCAGCGAAATCGGCTCGAGCTGCGTGACGATCACGACGCCGTTCGTATTTGCTGGACTGATGATGTTGCCCACGTCGATCTGCCGAATGCCGGTCACGCCATCGATCGGCGAAGTCAACCGCGTGTAGCTGAGCTGCACGTTCGCTGATTCGATGAGCGCCTCGTCGGATTTGACGGCCGCCTCGAGCTGCGCGACCTGCGCCTTCTGGGTGTCGAGCAGCTGCGGAGTTGCCCAGCCTTTCTGCGCCAGCGGCGTATAGCGGTTGAGATTGGCTTTCGCATTGGTGAGCTGGGCCTGATCGCGATCGCGGTTCGCGGTGTACTGGTCGACCTGAGCTTGGTACGGACGCGGATCGATTTGGGCAAGCAGGTCGCCGGCGTGCACCGCCTGCCCTTCGGTGAAATTGATGCTGACGATCTGGCCCTGGATCTGGCTGCGCACGACGTCGGTGTTGTACGCGACCACCGTGCCGACGCCGGTCAGGTAGATCGGCACGTCGTGCTGCTCGACCGTTCCGGCGACGATTGGCACCGGCGTCGGCGCGCTAGGCTTCGGTGCGGATGTTTTGGATCCAAATCCGTGCGTGAACGCGAAAGCACCGCCGCCTGCCAAGACGACGAGCAGCAGGCCGGCGCGAACCGCCGTCTTTCGTCGCATGACGCTCTCTCCCCCTGCGATGTCGGTTCAGCAGACGCCCGGAAAGCCCGTCGTTGACGGGATTGCTCCGGGGTTTTGGGCGTTGGACATTCCATTCGTGGGACAATTGGAGCTCCCCGGCAGGATGTTGGAAATGGCGGGGCTCGGCGTCGTGACGGCGGGCACGCCGCTAATTCCCGCGTTTCCGATCTCGGTCGAGCCCATCGGGATTCCGGTGCGGCCGGCGCCGCCGGGAGAGATCGTCGAGGGCGACGACGAAAACGTGCCGCTGCCGCTGGTTGTGGCCGCTCCGCCACAAGGCGACGTCCCACTCCCGGACATCGCCATTGCGGTGGTGGCGGGGCTGACGCCCGTCCCGCTGATGCCGCCTGGAGGGGTCGCGCTGGGCATTCCTGCGATGCCGCCGCCATCGAAGGTACCGGTTGAACTCGGTACCGCGGACACTCCCGATGTAGAACTTCCCGCAACCGAGCACGGTATGTTGCTGCCCGTACTGGAGCCATAGATCGACGTGCCGGATGGCAGCGGACTCACGCCGTCGGTTGCGAGCCCCGTGGCCCCCATCGGGATGCCGGCAGGCCCGACCGGCCGACTGCCCTGGATGCCGAGCGGCGAGGTCGGAAGCATGCCGGGCGACGAGGTGGATGTCTGCGCCATTGCAGCGCTGCCGCTCAGGAGAACCGCCACCATTGTGGCGATGAACCAACGTCCCATGGTGTCCTCCTACGGTTCCCCGGGAGAACAGTTCCCCGGGGCGGCCCTGATTGGCCGCAGAAAACATCAAGCGTCGATCCCCGCATCCGGCGCCGAGGAATCACTGGCAGCCTGCCGGCCTCGAAACCTCGGCATTGGCACGCGGGCTGAATCGGCGATGAAGCACCGAGTGAAAGCTACGGCCGATGCCCGCAACTGCGCTTCCTCGGAATTGCCGTGATTAGTCTCGCCTTACCCCATTGTGGGGTTTTGTAATCTGGGCTTGCGGCGGTTCCCGTGGCGTAACGGGACGGCGACTAATGTGCGTAGAAACGCCCGTGCTCCGCACCCACCACGACCGACCGACCGATGGCGTCTTCGGCTAGATCGGCCGCGCTCTCCAGGAACAGCATGGCGGCAAGGCGCTCTCGGGCCCGATGCACCCGGCTCTTGATCGTGCCGGTGGCGCAGCCGCAGATCCGGGCGACTTCGGGATAGGAAAGGCCGGACCCGACGACCAACGTGAGTGCCTCCCGCATCTCGTCCGGCAGCCTGGCGAGCGCGGTCCGCAGTTCTTTGTATTGCGCGGAGGCAAGCTGACTTGGGTGCGCCACCAGGGTTTTCGCGTAGATCCCGTCGACGTCCTCGACCTCTCTGCGCCGCTTGCGATACTCGGAATAGTGTTGATTGCGCAGTATGGTCGTAAGCCACGCCTCCATTTTCGTGCCGTGCTGGAACTGGGCGATGTTGGCGCAAGCGCGCAGCAACGTTTCCTGCACAAGATCGTCGGCGCGCTCGGGATTGCGGCAAAGCGAAATCGCAAATGCGCGAAGGCGGGGGATGGCCGCCAGCATGGCGGCGCGAAGCGAGGGATCGAGTTCCATGATCGCGGTTCCTTATCGAGGAGCACTTTGCCGACGCCCCGGAACGAAATCGCAAGCGAGCTTGCGCCGATCGATAGCTCGGATGCGCCGAAGCCGCTCTTTCAGAATTGCCGCAATTCGCCGTCCGTTGCGGCAATCAGGTGTTGGATCGTTGGATGAGCTCGAACCCAGCATCGCCGGAGCTCACGCGGCGCGCCGGATGCCGCCGTCAGGCGGCAGCCACTGCGCCAGCGAGGTCGGCCATTGCCTAGGATCATTCCGCCGCAATCGGTGCGGTCAAACCGGTGATCGAGACTCCCATGCGACTCGCGACCCCGGCTCCGTAGTCCGGATCGGCTTTGTAGAAATGTGCGATCTGGCGCTTGACGATCTCGACAGGCACGCCCTGCATGGCCTCGGCAATGTTGTCCATCAGCCGGGTTCGTTCATCCGGATCCATAAGGCGGAACAGATCGCCCGGTTGCCGGTAATCGTCGTTGCCGTCGCGGTGATTGTAGCGGTCGGCGTCGCCGGAGATCTTCAGCGCCGGCTCGCGGAACCGCTCGTCCTGCGCCGGGCCGTTGAACGAGTTCGGCTCGTAATAGGCGTCCGGATTGCCGGTCAGCGCCTCGAAGAACCGCATCGGGCCGTCCTTGTGATAGTGATGCACCGGGCATCGCGGGCTGTTGACCGGCAACCTCTCGTAGTGGGTACCGAGCCGATAGCGGTGCGCATCCGCGTAGGAAAAGATGCGAGCCTGCAGCACCTTGTCCGGGGACCACGAGATCCCGGGTACGACGTTCGAGGGCGAGAACGCGGCGAGCTCGATCTCCTGGAAGTAATTGTCCGGGTTGCGGTTGAGCTCCATGACGCCGACCTCGATCGGCGGATAGTCGGCGTGCGGCCATACCTTGGTGAGGTCGAAGGGATTGTACCAATGCTTGTCGACGTCCTGCCCCGGCATGATCTGGACGAATAGAGTCCATTTCGGGAAATCGCCGTCCTCGATCGCGCCGAACAGATCTTCCTGAAACGACTCGCGGCTCTTGCCGGCGATCGTCTCGGCCCGGCGGTTGGTGTCGAACTTGATGCCCTGTCGGGTCTTGAAGTGGAATTTGACCCAGAACCGCTCGTCGTTCGCATTGATGAACGAGAACGTGTGAGAGCCGTAGCCGTTCATGAAGCGCGGGCTCCGCGGCAGGCCGCGGTCGCTCATGAGGATGGTTACCTGGTGCAGACTCTCCGGGGATAGCGACCAGAAGTCCCACATGGCCGTCGGCGAGCGCAGATTGGTGCGCGGATGCCGCTTCTGGGTGTGGATGAAATCGGGGAACTTGTAAGGATCGCGGATGAAGAACACCGGCGTGTTGTTGCCGACGAGGTCCCAATTGCCCTCCTCGGTGTAGAACTTGGCGGCAAAGCCCCGCACGTCGCGCTCGGCATCGGCGGCGCCGAGCTCGCCCGCGACATTGGAGAAGCGAACGATCAAGTCGGTCTTCTTGCCGATCGCGGAGAAGATCTTGGCCTTGGTGTACGCGGTTACGTCGTGCGTCACCGTGAAGGTACCATAGGCGCCCCAGCCTTTGGCATGCACGGTGCGTTCCGGGATGCGCTCGCGGTTCTGGTGCGCCAGCTTTTCGATCAGCTGGTAATCCTGCATCAGCAACGGGCCGCGCGGACCCGCTGTTTCCGAATTCTGGTTGTCGGCGATCGGTGCGCCCGCCGTCGTGGTCAAGGTCGGTGCTTTGGACATGGGTTTCCCTGATTTGCAGCGCGGCGCGTCGCACGCGCCTTCTCGGTTTGTTGGTGAGGCCGAGGATGGAACACTGGCAATCTACCCGAGGGCACATCGAGAGCGCGGCTCTTGTTATAGGCGTGAGCGCTGCAAGCCGCTTTGCCGATCTTGCGGCGATTAGCCGAAACTTGCGCAATCCAAGAGATGCGTCGTCGCGACGCGGAACTCAGCAGCCGCGTCCAGAATCATGCCGTCATGAAGACCGTACGCGACGTCCTCAGCAGCGATCGATCGACCCGGTCTGCGACGATCGTGGTTGTGGAGGATGAAGTGCTGGTGCGCATGGTAGCCGCAGACTACCTCCGCTATCGCGGATTCCGGGTGGTCGAGGCCGGCACAGCCGACGAGGCAATCAGAGTGCTCGGAGCGGGCGAGCGCGTCGATGTCGTCTTTTCCGACGTACAGACGCCAGGGAGTCCCGACGGCTTCGCTCTGGCCCGGCGGATTCGGCGTGAGCAGCCGGGCGTGAAAGTCATCCTGACATCGGGCGCGCCGCGACCGGCTGCGGTGGCCTGCGAGCTATTCGAGGCCGGCCCAGTGATGCGCAAGCCCTACGAGCTCGGGGAGGTGGCGCGCCGGACAGGACAGTTTGTTGCGCGCACTAGCTGACGTTGCGGTTGCCGATTTAGCTGGCAGCCGGCGTTGTCACGCCTTATGCCTTTCGGCGCGGGGCTTGTGCCGAACATCCATCTAAGAAATTGCTTCAAGAAGATGGATTGCCGGGTCAAGCCGGGCAATGATCCCCGCGTGAGCGGCCGCGTCCTCCGTTGCGATGGGCTGGTGAAGTCATGACTCCCAAATGGTGCGCATGCTCCTACCGCACTGTGCCGGCCGTGCTCGGCTTCGCAGCCGGTTATGTGGACGGCTGCACTTTCATCGCGCTGTTCGGGCTGTTCGTGGCCCAGGTCACCGGCAGCTTCGTGAGCATAGGTGCCGTCCTGGTCGTGCGCGAACACGGCGTGCTCGTCAAGGTGCTGGCCATTCCGGTGTTCCTGCTCGGTGCTGCCGTCGCAACCGTCGTGGTGTCGGTCGCGCGCCATAGGGGCTGGCGGGCATCACCCCTTGTGCTCGGCCTCGAGAGCCTGCTGCTCGCCGGCCTGCTGGCGACCACGCTGGTCGTGCCGGACATGAACGATCCCGACCAGCCGGCGGCGCTCGTCGCAGGGCTATTCGGGCTTTGTGCCATGGGAGTGCAGAGCGCCTTCGTGCGGTTGCTCATGAGCGGCACGCCGTCGACCAACGTCATGACCACCAACACCACGCAACTGGCGATCGATGGCACCGAGGTCCTGCTGGCACGGCTGTGGGTCGGGCGCACGGCGGGTTTCCCGGCACCCGCGGATATAGCACACGCCCGCAAACGGCTGGCCGAGACGGTCCCGATCGTGCTCGCTTTTCTGGTCGGCACGGTTGCCGGCGCCGTGGCCTGGCATGAGTTGGGCTTCGTCTGCCTGGTGGTGCCGGTCGCGATGGTCGGCGGGCTGACCATCATGGTAGCGCGGCACGCGACGGCGCCGCAGCGAGGCTGACCGATGACTTTCGCCCTATTGCCGTGGTTGTGCGGGTCTTGCGCCAAGTCGTGATCGAGCACGGCGGCTATTGCAACCTTCCGGGTGCGCGTCCATTCACCAGGAATCGATCTCGAGTTCGGCCGTTGCCGACTTGGAGCACTTGATGTTCTGGACTTCCGCCGCGCCGGCCGTCTTGACGGCGTTCCTGAGCTCGCTGGTCGAAGCGGTGGAAGCGCTCACCATCGTGCTGGCGGTCGCCACCGTTCGCGGATGGCGTCCCGCCGGCTTTGGCGCGGTCGCCGGCCTGGCGCTTCTTGTTCTGATCGTGGCCCTGCTCGGGCCCTTGCTGGACCGCGTCCCGCTCAACATCTTGCAGTTCGTCGTCGGCATCCTGTTGCTGCTGTTCGGCATGCGATGGCTGCGAAAGGCGATCCTGCGCGCGGCGAGCGTAATTCCCCTGCATGATGAAGCTTTGGCTTTCGCGACCGAGAGCGAGGAACTGCGCGACAAGGCGCGCCGTCATGAAGCGCGACTGGACTGGTTTGCGGGGCTTGCAAGTTTCAAGGCCGTGGTTCTCGAAGGACTGGAGGTGGTGTTCATCGTCATCGCCGTCGGAGCGGGCCGCGGACTGATGGGCGCTGCCAGCATGGGTGCGGCTGCGGCCTGTGCGCTGGTGGTCGGCGTCGGTTTTGCCGTGCATCGCCCACTCGCGCGAGTGCCGGAGAACACGCTCAAGTTCGCCGTGGGCGTCATGCTGTCGGCGTTCGGCGTGTTCTGGACCGGGGAAGGCCTCGGCGTCCCCTGGCCCGGCGAGGATCTGGCAATCCTGGGCTTCGCCGCGTTGTTCCTATCCGTCTCTCTGGCGGCCGTCGCCCTCATGCGGCGGACAGAGGAAGTGCTGCAATGACTACGCTGGCCGCTTTGGTGCGTGAGCTCGCGGGACTGTTCGTCGACGACGGTTCGCTCGCCCTGGCAAGTTTTCGGCGGCAGGCGTCATAATCCGCTGTGGTTCGCCATGCGTGCGCTCAAATATCCGTGACCACAACCATCAAATCGCTGTGACGGATGTGTCGAGGACATTGGGGCACGGGATCGCGCCGCCTATGTGGTACGTGTCTCGATCACCGGCTCAAAAAAAAGCTTCTGCCGGTGGGGCCCGTCGGGGCAGGGAGAAGCGACAGGAGGGGCTACTCGGCAACGAGCGAACCGAACAGGCCCCGTACCATGGATATCTCGATCAACTCATCCCATAATCCAAGCGTCTTCAGGATCGACGTCTCTCCGGCCGAAGCCGTTGCACGCCAGTCTTCTACCGTCACTTTTTCCCCGGCCGAAATCGTCAGACGGCAAACCGCATACTGGCGTGGTCTGCAGGCGGAGACCGTCCAGATGATCAGCCACGAGGGTTTCGAGCTGCGTTTCAAGGGGCAATCCCACCTTCTCATCGCAACCGAGCAAGCTGCGCGATACGACGGTAAGACCCTTCTGGAAGGGCTGCCGACATCCGCGCTCCGCAACTACTCGCATAAGCTGACCTTCGTCCCGGCGGGGAGGACGTATTTCGTCTCGCACAATCCACGCCTGCTGGCGCGTGCGACGTGCGTGTACATCGATCCGCAGGGCGTGCCAGTCGATCCCGACCTCGGCTTCGCCGAGGCCGAGCTTCGGCCCCGGCTTTTCTTCGAGGACAGCAGCCTTTGGCAAACGGTTCTCAAGCTCAAGACACAGATCGGCAAGGCCGATCCGGGCGATCGTATGTATGCCGAAGCCCTTGGCGGCCTGTTGGCCCATGAGCTCATGCGCCCCAATGGGGTCACCCCGATGTCAAGGTCCGCGAACCGCGGCGGACTTACCGGCTGGCAGCAGAAGCGCGTGGCAGATTTCATCGAGGAGCACCTGGCGGAGACCATTTCCCTCAACGCGCTGGCCGATCTCGTGCGATTGAGCCCGTATCATTTCCTGCGGTCGTTCAAGCAGTCCTTCGGAGAACCGCCACATCGCTACTACACAGGGCGGCGGCTCGAACGCGCAAAGGTCCTCCTGGCAAACCCGCGTGCCTCGATTACCAAGATCGCGTTCGACGTCGGATTCAGCGGGACGAGTGCATTCAGCGCCACCTTTCATCGGATGACGGGGCAGGCGCCGAGTGACTATCGCCGCAGTCTTGAATGAGGAGCAGGCAGGATCGCGCGCCGCGCCGGCCCAGATGTGTCCCGACTCGACGGACGGATTCCGCAATTTCGCGCCAATCGGCGCACGAACGGCACAGCGGCTGCCGGCCAAGCCACTAGATTTGCGCGAGCGTGTCCATGGCGGCGCGAACCGCTGCCCGATCAGGCTCCAGGAGGAAGATGAAGCTCTGTCGCTCATGGGATTGAACCCGGGCACGAGAAAACCGGGAACCGTGGCGGCGAGATCGCAAATTCCGGAGTCGAAGAATGGGTATCGTTCGGTTCGCGCTGAGGTTCCCTCACACCTTCTATGTGTTGGCCGCCCTGATTCTTTTTCTCGGGGTCACCGCGATACGCGCGATGCCGACCGACATCTTCCCGGAGATCCGAATCCCGGTCGTGACGGTGATCTGGAGCTATACCGGTCTGAGCACGCCGGAAATGGAGCAGCGCGTCACCACCTACAGCGAATATTCGATGAGCTCGAACGTCAACGGCATCAAGAACATGGAAGCGCAGAGCCTCAACGGCCTGTCGGTCCAGAAAATCTATTTCCAGCCGGACGTGAACCTCGACCTCGCCATTGCGCAGATCGTCTCGGCCACCAACGCCATTCGCGCGCTTATGCCGGCCGGAATCCAGCCGCCGATCGTGGTGCAGTTCAATGCTTCCAGCGTCCCGGTCCTGCAGATCAGCCTCACATCCGACAGTCTCAACGAACAGCAGCTGTACGACTACGGGATCTATCGGCTCCGCCAGCAGTTGGCGCCAGTTCATGGTGTGACGCTGCCTACGCCGGCCGGAGGGAAGTACCGGCAGATCATGGTCGATCTCGATCCGGCGAAGCTGCTCGCCCGTGGGTTGACGCCGCTCGACGTCGTCAACGCGGTCAACGCACAGAACCTGACGCTGCCGTCGGGCACGGCGAAGATCGGAGACACCCAGTACACCGTCCGCACCAACGCCACGCCATCGACGATCGACGACCTCAACAACATTCCGATCAGGGTGACGAATGGCGCCACCGTCTTCGTGAGGGATGTGGGCCAGGTCCGCGACGGCTCGCTGGTCCAGCAGAACGTGGTTCGCGAGGACGGCCGGCGCTCGGTGTTGCTGAGCATCATCAAGAACGGCAATGCTTCGACGCTCGAGGTGGTCAACGGAGTTCGGGCCGCCCTGCAAGCCGCTCGCGCCGCGGCGCCTCCCGGCCTCCAGATCAACGAGCTGTTCGACCAGTCGGTATTCGTCAAGTCATCGGTCGCCGGCCTGCTTCGCGAGGGCGCGATCGCGGCCGCGCTCACCGCGCTGATGATCCTGCTGTTTCTCGGATCATGGCGCTCGACGCTGGTCGTCATGATCTCGATTCCGCTGTCGATCCTGGCGTCCCTCATCGTGCTGTACTTTCTGGGCGAAACCATCAACACGATGACGCTCGGCGGCCTCGCCCTTGCGGTCGGCATCCTGGTCGACGATTCGACGGTGACGATCGAGAATACCCACCGCCTGCTCACCGAGGAGCGAATGGCCCTTCCCGCGGCAACCCTTCACGGGGCTGCGGGAATTGCGGTGCCGACCCTGGTCTCGACGCTCGCCATCAGCTGCGTGTTCACTTCGGTGGTCTTTCTCGAAGGCCCGGCAAAGTACCTGTTCACGCCGCTCGGGCTCGCCGTCGTGTTCGCCATGCTGGCTTCCTATGGACTGTCGCGCACCTTGACGCCGATCGTCATCGGCCTGCTGCTCAAGGGGGAGCGCCACGGTCCGGCGGAGGGCGGATCGAGCGGCTGGTTCGCCGCCCTTCATGGCGCGTTCGAGCGGGGTTTCGAGCGCTTGCGCGACGGCTATGCCGGGCTGCTCGCCACGCTGCTCAAACGACGGTTCATCGTGCCGACCCTCGCCGTGCTGGTGCTCGCGCTCGGCGCCGCGATGCTGGCGCTCGTCGGCCGCGACTTCTTTCCGGCCATCGACGGCGGTCAGATCCAGCTCCACGTCCGCGCCCCGGCCGGAACCCGGATCGAGACGACCGAGCGGATCTTCCAGGCGGTCGAGAACAAGATCCGCGAAATCATTCCCGAGAGCCAGCGCCAGCTGATCGTCGACAATATCGGGTTGCCGGCGCGCGCCTACAATCTGGCATTCGCCGACGGCTCGACCATCGGCGTCAATGACGGCGTGATCCTGGTGTCGCTCAAGGACGGCCATGCGCCGACGACCGCGTACGTGCACAAGCTGCGCGAAACCCTGACGGCCGCGTTCCCGGAAGTGGTGTTCTATTTCCAGGCCGCCGACATCGTCACCCAGATCCTCAATTTCGGGCTGCCGGCGCAGATCGACGTGCGTACCGTCGGCTATGACCGCGCAACGAACCTGCGCGTGGCGAAGGAGCTTCGCCGGCGCATCGCCGCCATTCCCGGCATTGCCGATGCGCATCTCCAACAGGAGGTCGATGCTCCGGCTTTCTACGCCACGATCGATCGGGCGCGGGCCGCGCAGCTGGGGCTCAACGCCAACGACATCGCCAACAACATCAACGTGAGCCTGAGCTCCTCCGAGCAGGTCACGCCGAATTTCTGGACCGATCCGAAGTCGGGCATTCCCTACTACCTGGCAGTCCAGACCCCGGAACCCAGAATCGGCTCGCTGGCCGACCTCGGAAACACACCGGTGTCCACTGCGCTATCCACCGCGGGCGACCCGGTGCCGGGATTGCTGAGCAACGTGGCGACGCTCAAGCGCGGCAGCGTGCCGACAAATGCCAACCAGACCAACATTCAACCGGTCTACGAGGTCTATTCGAGCGTTCAGGGTCGGGACCTGGGCAGCGTCGCCGGCGAGATCGGCAAGATCGTCGCCGAGCTGCAACAGCAGCTGTCGCCGGGCAACTCGATCCAGGTTGTCGGCCAGATCCAGAGCATGACCGATTCCTTCCGCGACCTCACCATCGGCCTGCTGTTCGCTGCGGTGTTCGTTTATCTGCTCATGGTCGTAAATTACCAAACTTTCGGCGATCCGTTCGTGGTGATCCTGGCCCTGCCTGCGACCTTCTGCGGCATCGTCACGATGCTGTTCGTGACCGGGACGACCCTCAACGTGCCTTCCCTGATGGGGGCGATCATGGCAGTCGGGGTCGCCTCGGCGAACTCGATCCTGCTCGTCACGTTCGCGCGCGAGCAGCAGCTTGCCGGCAAGACTGCCTTTCAGGCCGCGATCGAAGCCGGACACACCCGGATCCGGCCGGTTCTGATGACCGCGGCGGCGATGATCGTCGGCATGATCCCGATGGCGATCGGCGGCGCCGGCGAGGAACAGAATGCCGCGCTCGCGCGCGCCGTCATCGGCGGCCTGTTGTTCGCAACCCCGACGACCCTGCTGGTCGTGCCGTACCTGTTCGCGCTGCTGCGGAAGGGCAACGACGGCAAATCGGCCCATGGCGTATTCCAGGAGGACATCCGATGAACGAGATCGTCCGTCTGCCAGTGAGGGATCCAGAGCATCCGCTCGATCCCGCTGTCGACCGCGTGACCGGAAAGCCGCGGCAGCGCTCGCGGACCCGCCGGCGACTGGGAAGTTGGCTGCTCGGGCTCGGCGCGTTGCTCGCGCTCGTCGGGGCGCTCGGCTTCGGCGCGTGGCGGTACCGCGCCGAGCATCGTGAGGTCATCGCGACCTCCGAGCAGCGTCGCGACTTCGTGCCGAGCGTTCGCGTGGCGACCGTGCATGCCAGCGACGCCGATATGCTGGTCACGCTGCCCGCCACGACCGCGGCGTTCGCGGCGGCGAACATCTTTGCCCGCGCGAGCGGCTATGTGGAGAAGCGATACGCAGACATCGGCGATGGCGTGAAGGCAGGGCAGCTGCTCGCCGAGATCACTGCCCCCGAGCTCGATCACCAGATCGCCCAGGCCCAGGCGACGCTCGGCCAACTTCAGGCCGCGCAGCAACAGGCGCAAGCCAACAGGGACCTGGCGCGGGTGACCAACGAGCGCGACAGCAAGCTGGTCAAGCAGGGCTGGGTAACTCTCCAGCAGGGCGACACCGACCGCCTGAACCTACAGGCGCAACAGGGCGCGGTCGGGGTTGCGCAAGCCAATATCGCAGCTCAGCAGGCCCAGCTCATGGTGCTCAATCAACAAAAGGCATATCAGCGCGTCGTCGCCCCATTCGACGGCGTCATTACCCAGCGCAATATCGACATCGGCAGCCTCGTGCAGGCCGATGCGGCCAGCGGCACCTTCATGTTCAACATCATGCAGAGCACCGTGATCCGCATCCAGGTGTTTGTGCCCCAGGATGCGGCGTTCGGAGTGAGCCCGGGAGTTGCCGCCGTCGTGCGCATCCCCGAAATCCCCGGCAGGACGTTTCCCGGCAAGGTCACGCGGATCGCCGACGCGCTGCAGCCGGGCACGCGGACGCTGCTCACCGAAATCGACGTGCCCAATCCTGACGGCGCCGTGACGCCCGGAAGCTATTGCACGGTCGAGCTGCGCATTCCACGCAAGACGCCTTCGTTGGTCGTCCCCGCCGACGCAATCATTTTCGACAGCGGTGGGTTGCATGTCGCCGTGATCGAAAACGGCACGGCCCGCATCCGGCAGGTGACGGTCGCCCGCGATTTCGGAACGAACGTGGAAGTGCGCGACGGCATCAAGCAAGGCGACCAGGTGATCCTCAACCCGCCGGTCGACCTGACGGAGGGCAGCAGGGTGCGCGCCCGCCCCGAGCGTGCCGCGAACGCCGGTTAGTCGGATATGCCGCCCGCTGATCATGACGGATGCTTCGAGATATGCGGACGGCAGAGCCCGGGGAAACTCTTTTCGTCTGCGCAAGAAGACTCACAGCCCAGCCGATTCAACTTTCCCTGAAATCCGGGCATCAGTTTCGGCCGGCGTCCCCGCTTAGACATTTATCCATCGGGTTCTCGCGACGCCTTCCGTCGCGTCAGATGGATCCCGTCCTGGACGACGCTGTCTGACCGAAAATGCAGGCCGCCGGGAACCCGCTCTGTCAACGGCCGCGACGCGCCATCGAACTTCGGGCGGCGCCGAATCTGCGCGCAACGCGGCGCACCCGCGGGAGCTCGGCATAGCGTGGTGCCGGGGTGCGACACGCCCGGCCGAAGGCAATTGACAGGGACGCCGCGCAGACGGAACCTTGGAGACGCCGGGCGACGTGGTCGAAATCCGGCGGATTGGGTAGGGGAAAATTTTGCCCTATGGGTTCGGCATGCGCGAACCGCCGCGCGCCCTTGCCTACGGCGTGGCGGTGCTGGCGACGGCGGCTTCGCTATTTGTTCGTTGGCCGCTCTGGCCGGTGCTGGGTGATGCCGTTCCGCACATGACGTTCTTCCCGGCGGTCGTGGTGGGCGCGTACTTCGGCGGCTTCTGGCCCGGTCTTCTGGCCACGATCCTCAGCGCCGTCGCCGCAAACTACTTCCTCACCCAGCAGCTTCGCTCATTCCATTTCAGCGTAAACGACTTGACCGCCGCTATCCTTTTCGTGCTGGTCGGGACGATTGTCAGTGGCCTGAGCGAGTCTCTGCACCGAGCACGCCGCCGCATCGTCGCGCACGAGCGCCAACGCGCCGAAGCCCAACTGGAGCTGGCGCGTGTCAATCGTATCACGACCATGGGGCAGCTCACGGCTTCGATCGCCCATGAAGTAAATCAGCCGATCGGCGCGGTGGTCGCCAATGCAAATGCCGCTCTGCGCTGGCTCGACGCCCGACCGCCGGTTCTGGACGAAGCGCGCGAGGCCATCGATTCCATCGTCAAGGAAGGCAATCGAGCCGGCCAAGTCGTCGGCCGGATCAGCGCACTCGTCAAGAAGACGCCTCCGCAGCAGGATCCCCTGGACGTCAACGACATCGTCCTCGAAGTGATTGCGTTGATGCGTAGCGAAATGCTGCGGAACCGCATCTCACTGCAGACCCAACTCGCCAAAAGCCTGCCGCTCGTTCAAGGAGATCGGATCCAACTCCAACAGGTGATGCTCAACTTGATCATCAACGCGGTCGAAGTGATGGGCAAGATCGACGAGCGGGAGTTGCTGATCAGGACGGGCACGGATGCGGCGAACGACGTGATGGTCGAGGTGCGAGATACCGGTCCGGGACCGAAACCGGATAGCCTGGAGCGTCTGTTCGACGCATTCTACACGACCAAGCCCGGTGGCATGGGCATGGGATTGGCGATCTGCCGCTCGATCGTCGAAGCTCACGGGGGGCGAATTTCGGCGACAGCGAACGTACCGCAGGGCGCCGTCTTTCGCTTCACCCTACCTGCGCAGCCGGCGTGAACGAGAAAGCGGGAGCGCGACGGACCGTAACGATCCAGCCGCCGCCTGCGCCTGATCGACTCCAAAGACGTTCGACGACATCGTACCGCGGCTCAGCGCTCGAGCCGGCTCCTGCCCAGTGCCATCCCGAGGCAATGGTCCAGGGTCGCGGCGTCGAACGGCTTGCTCAGAAAGCCGATTGCTCCAGCCTCCAGCACGCGCGTCCGGATTTCTTCGTCGGGAAAGGCCGTGATGAAAATAATCGGCACGTTGTTGCCTCTGGCGATCAAAACGCGTTGCAGTTCGACGCCGCTCATCCCCGGCATTTCGATATCCGTAATGACGCACGACGTTTGCGCCAGATCCGGTGAGTGCAAGAAATCGCCGGCAGAACCGAACGTGTGGCCGATGAACCCGAGGGACCTCACAAACCTCCTCACCGCAACAAGCACGGATTCATCATCATCAATGATGGAAATGACCGGACAATCCGACAAGCGATTTTCTCCGTGCGGTTGCCCGAAACGGGCCGATGGGCATGGCCTCGCGGACCACAGCGAATATGTGATGCCTGACGCCCCGGCGAAAGACATACATAGGTTTCGATTGCGTCAACGGTCGCTGCGGTAATCCTTGAGTATATCGGCCATTCTCACCAATTCGGCGAGTGACGTGGCGCGCATCTTTTTCATGACATGAACGCGATGAATCTTCACCGTGATCTCGGCCAGTCCAATCTCGGCCGCGACCTGCTTGTTCATCAGCCCGGTCGTAACCAAGCCCATTACTTCCCGCTCACGAGGGCTCAAGGACTCGTAACGCGCCCGCAGAGTCGAAATCGCTTTTTCGGCTTCGCGCCGCTGTCGATCGCGTTCCAGCGCTACGCGAACGGCATCCAGGAGGTCTTGCTCGCGCAGCGGCTTTGTCAGGAATTCGACCGCTCCGCCTTTCATCGCCCTGACCGTCATCGGAATATCGCCATGGCCGGTAATGAAAATGATGGGGATTTTGATATTCTGTTTGGCCAGCTCGGCCTGAAAATCGAGTCCGCTCAAGCCGGGTAATCTGACGTCCAACACGAGACAGCTGGTGACATCCGGCAGCCTGCTGCCCAGGAATTCCGACGCCGAGCCGAACATCTCCGCGCTCAAGCCGATCGAGCGAAACAGTCTGGCGAGCGCCTCGCGAACTCCCGAGTCATCGTCAACGACCAGGACGATCGGGTCGTCGGTATCACGATCACGGCTTGGCGAGGGCGTGCGCGCGGTCATGACGTGGTTCCCCGGCACGGGACGACTTGAGGCACCGGACGGGAATCTCGCTCTGCCGCCGGCTGGTGCCGAGCGGCAGCAGTCGATGCACGCTGTCTGCGTCCCGCATTTTTTCGCTGCAATGGACGATCAAATCAACAGCGATCTGCCGCAGTTGCATTGACTCCCCCGGAATGGACCGCAGGCTATGCGTCGATTGCGCAGAACGCACCATGGGTCCGCTTCCGTAGGCACTCACTCCTGGTCGTTGCTGAGACAATCACACAAGCAAAGACGGCGCAAGTCCATGGCTTTGCGTCTTCGGCCGCTAGTCTAGGAAGCACGGTGTGATATGGTCGAACGACGACTAGACGGATTGGGTGCCCTCGTTTCGTGAAATGCAGACCGTTAACGGTGCCAGGCCGCGGAGGATCGCCATGTCCCTGATTCCCGACACAGTCGTCTTCCAGAAGAGACT
>WNGG01011363.1_pt1 | contig 17344 bp, 22 predicted proteins | sample 5400661 | NCBI WGS metagenome assembly WNGG01 (sample SAMN13153372, study PRJNA577476) | soil metagenome | isolation source: 100 cm soil or saprolite under Garry oak tree replicate 1 | place: USA:California | collected 2016-06-15 | reverse complement strand
CGCGCGATTGGTGGAGGAGGAGACGGCAGGATTTGGCCGGTTCAAAGCACAGGAGATAGTCGCCGTGGCAGAGACCGGGAGATAGGCAGAGTGGTTGTGGCGATGGACGACCTTGACTTCGTCCTCCCGAAAGAATTGGAGGCGCGCGAGCCGCCCGAGGCTCGAGGACTGGCCCGCGACCAGGTGCGCCTACTCGTTAGCTATCGGACGGATGACCGCATCATCCATACGCCGTTCGATGAGCTTCCGGCGCTTCTAAGCGCGGACGACCTTCTCGTCGTGAACGTCTCGGCGACGCTACCCGCGGCCTTAACGGCTACGAGGCCGGACGGTGGCCAAATCGCCCTCCATCTGTCCACGCAACTGGACGGGCAGATCTGGGTGGTCGAGGCGAGGAAGACCGTGATGACAGCGGGGGAGCGACTTGCTCTGCCTGATGGCGGGATCGCGACATTCCTCGAGCCGTATTCCGGCTCGTGGCGGCTCTGGCGCGCGCGGCTCGATCTGGCGCAACCAGCGTTTGCCTACCTTCAGCGCTGGGGAAAGCCAATCGCGTATCCGTACGTAAGGCAGGAGTGGCCGCTAGAGATGTACCAGACTGTGTACGCCAACCGCCCGGGGTCGGCGGAGATGCCGTCCGCGGGGCGCGCGTTCAGCCCTGACGTGATCAAGGCGCTCCGCGGGAAAGGCGTCGGGATGGCGCCTTTAGTCCTGCACGCGGGTGTATCGAGCCCTGAGAAAGACGAGCCGCCGTACGCAGAGTGGTATGAGGTCTCGCAAGGGACTGTGGACGCAATCGGGGACACTCGAGACAGGGGTGGCCGGGTGATTGCCGTCGGAACCACGGTGGTGCGGGCGCTTGAAAGCTCGGCGAACGCTAGCGGCGAGCTGATCGCATCGAGCGGGTGGACGGACCTGGTGGTCACGCCTGAGCGCGGCATTCGCTACGTCGACGGGCTCTTCACCGGCTTTCACGAGCCAAAGGCCAGCCATCTAGCAATGCTGGAGGCGCTCGCCGGGCGGGGGCATCTGCGAAAGACCTACGCGGCGGCGCTAGAGGCGGGGTATCTCTGGCACGAGTTTGGAGACCTGCACCTCATTCTGTAGCGGGGCCGCCGAGGCGCAGCCAAAGGACGACCTCCCACGCGCTGAAGTCCGTTGCTTACTGCCAGCAGCTAGTGCGCGGGCTCAAAGGGCTCCACCGGGTTCCCTGACGGGTCATCGAGCAGGATCTGAGACCCGCCCGGCCCGGTTGTGGAACTGGAGGCCCGCGGCGTGGAGCCGATCCCCTTCCGAGGCGAGGTCAGAGACTTGCAATTGAATCCGGTTCCAGCCGCCGGGCACCGGCCGCAGGCCGTCAGGCATTGACCGCCTCCCAGAGCTCGTCTCACCGCTGATAAGCAGTCTTACACCGTCGCGGCTGACAGAGGCGAAGGCCGGAATTGCGTCTGCTCGAGCGTGACGCCGAGGTGAGTCGTGTAGTAGGCGACCACCGCGGACACGTCATCGATCATATATCGAACGTCGACCGTGGGCGTCGCCATCTAGGCCGCCCTGGCGATGCGAGGTGGCTCCGCCCGCTCCTTCGCCTGCGCTTCGGGATAGGTCCTGTGACCGCACTGCAGGCAAACGAGCTCCAGTTCGCCCAGCAGTTCTTCCTGCATCATATCGCCGTGACAGCGGGGGCACGATTTCAATAGAATCATCTTTCACCTCTTAGCAGGGAAGTTTCGATTTCTCCAACCCGCTTTCTCTTAGGCTCGACCGGTCCTCCAGGCGCGTGTTCGGCCCGAAGGGCGTCACCTAGGGCCCGACTCTCGTCGGGCCCTACGCACGGCCCTCCTCAGCTCGCCTCCGAAGCCGACCCGGCAGCGGGCCAGCCGTGGTCGCGGGCGCCTTCGACTCTGATCGTCGGCAGGTAGCGGACGAGCCAAGCGGGCGCCCACCAGTTCGCCCGACCCATCAGCTCCATCGCCGCTGGGACGAGTATGAGCCGCACGATCGTGGCGTCGATGAAGATCGCGGCAGCAAGACCGAAACCAAAGAGCTTTATGTCACGCTGCTCGCCGAGGACGAAGGCGCCGAAGACGCAGACCATGATCGCCGCCGCGGCCGAGATCACACGTCCGGTCGCGGCGAGGCCGTCCGCGACCGCGCGGGCGTTGTCGCCGGTGCGGTCGTATTCCTCTCTTACGCGCGTGAGGAGGAAGACCTCGTAGTCCATCGAGAGCCCGAAGATAATGGCGAACAGCATCATCGGCGCCCAGGCCTCGATCGGCCCCTCCTTGCCCTGGCCAATGATGAAGTCGAACCAGCCCCACTGGAAGACCGCTATCATCGCTCCAAAGGCCGCGCTGATGGACAACATGTTCATGATTACAGCCTTCAGCGGAACAACGACGCTGTGGAAGACTACCAGCAGCAGCAGGAATGACAGCGCCAGCACTGCGCCGATAAAGATCGGCAGCTTGTCAGTAACGTAGTCCGAAAAGTCCACTGCGCCGGGCGCCAAGCCCGTCGTGAGCACGTCCATGCCTGTCTGGGCCTTCACCGGCGGTATCGTCTCTTTGCGAAGCCGGTGGACCAGATCGGTCGTGTCCTCCGCTTGGGGCCCCGTCGTCGGGAAGACGTTTATGAGAGCAAGATTGCTGTTTCCGAGGACTTCCGGCTTGGTCACTGACTCAACGCCAGATGTCGATTCAAGGCGGCTCGCAAGCGTGTCTAGGTCCTTGCTCTCGGGCGGCCCGTTCTTCCCCTGCGCGACAACGAGGAGTGGGGCGTTGAAGCCGGGGCCGAACCCTTCGGAGAGCAGGTCGTACGCGCGGCGGCTGCTGTCCGATTCAGGGCGGTTACCGGCATCGCCAAAGCCGAGCCGCAGCGACAGCAGAGGGATCGCAAGCACGATGAGAACCGCAACGCTCGCGATCAGTGCCGGCCAGGGGTGAGCCTGGATGACGCGGCTCCACCGCCACCAAATTGTGCGGTGCATCTCGCCCGGCTTCTCCGGGCGGTGAGGCAGGCCAAATTTATCGATATTCCGCCCGGCAAAACCGAGAATGGCCGGCACCAGCGTCAGGGCGGCCAGCATGGTAATCAAGACGGCGACTATGGCGCCCGTGCTGACGGCGCGCATCGCATCCAGGTTCATCAGGAACATGCCCAGAAGCGAAATAACGACCGTCACGCCAGCGAAGAGGACCGCGCGGCCGGAGGTGTCTAGGCTTAGGGCGATCGCCTCCCGTGGCTCCATGCCCTCGCGCAAGCCGTCGCGGTAACGGGATACTATCAGCAGTGCGTAGTCTATGCCGACGCCGATACCGATCATGGCTGCGAGCTGAGTGGTGAAGTTCGGCATAGCCATTACGTTTGTCAGCAGTCCGATTATTGCCACGCCGATGCCTATGCCGAACAAGGCCGTGATGATCGGCAACCCCATCGCGATGACCGACCCGAACGCGATGAGCAGAATGATGATGGCTGCGATGATGCCAATGAACTCGCTGGAAAGCGCGGGTGCTTCGGCGAACATGTCGCCGCCGAGCTCGATCCGCAACCCCGGCACGTTCACATTGTTCCGCAGACCCTTGATGACATCCGCGTCGTCCGTGTACTTCTCATAATTGCGGTCGGAGAAGTTTAGTTCGGCGTAAGCTATCTTGTCGCCCTTAGCGATCTGGTAGTCCTTCCCGGGCTGATAGGGGCTTATCGTCTCCACGCCCGGCACAGCGGAACGGATGTCGCCTAGCAGGCCCTCGACTGCCTGCTTGACGGTGGGGTCTTGCACCCCCTGCTGAGCCTCGAACACTACCTGGCCCTGGTGGCCGGTGCGATCATTAACGCCGCTCTTCTTGAGCAGGTCGAGGGCGTTCTGACTTTCGGAGCCCGGCAGCTTGAACTCAGTGCTGAACTCGCCGCCAAAGGCCCCGGACAATGCGAACACGCCGACTAGAGCGAGAATCCAGCCGACAACCACATAGCGACGCCTGCGATAGGCAAAATGAGCGATGGATTTCATGGCAATCCTCCTTGTATGAGCCGCGTTGTGGCGGTTGATGCGCTTAGCATGGGCATCAGGTCCACAGCGCCTCCGTCTTCCCCTGCACATCGACTTCGAATGAGCCGTACTCGATCGCGCCGGCGCGTTCGTAGGTGTGGATGGCCACGCCTGTACTGGAAGTCTTCGTGTCGACCAGCTTCAAAGCGGCGGGAACAGCTCCAGCGGCGAAGAGCCGCTTGCCATTGCCGAGCACCAGCGGGAAGAACCAAAGCCGGTACTCGTCGACGAGATCGTGTTCGATCAAGGTCTGAATCAGGTCGCCACTGCCGTGCACCTGGATCTCGCTCCCGGCCTGATCCTTAAGCGCGGCGACCGCCTTAGCGACGTCTCCCTCGACGAGAGTCGCGTTGTTCCACGTGACTTTTTCGAGGGTCCGTGAGGCGACGTACTTTGGCACGCTGTTGAGCTTGGCCGCGATGGGATCATCGCCACCGACATTCGGCCAGTGGGCGGCAAAGATCTCGTAGGTCTTCCGCCCGAGCAGCAGTGCGTCTCCTTGAAGCGTAGACTCGACGATTAGCTGGCCCATAACGTCATCCCAGTAGTTGACCGACCAACCGCCGTGCTCGAATCCACCCTCGCGGTCCTCATCGGGTCCCCCCGGCGCCTGCATGACGCCATCTACGGTGAGGAAAGTGCCGACAACGAGCTTTGGCATTTCAGTACTCCTTCCTTCTCAACTGTGCTAGAATGGAGCGTGATGCATATTCTGCACAGTGCAGTAGCTGCATGGTGCAGATGATACGCGGAGTGCAATCTGCATGTCAACACCTGAGCAACAGACTGTGACCAAGATCACAAAGACTAAATCCCGGCCCCCACGCGGCCCCAACAGCCCAGCTCTGACGCGAAAAATTGAGGAGCTGTCCCGAGAGATGCGCCTGATGAGCTCGTTCGACGCCCTGTTCAGCCAGGCGGTCGCCGAGCGCGTCGGCATGCATGCGACCGACATTGAGACGATGGACCTCCTGAACACGCTCGGCCCTATGACGGCGGGGGAGCTCGCCGAGCGGACCGGACTTTCGAGCGGGGCGACGACGCGGCTCATCGACCGGATGGAGCGCGCAGGATACGTTCGCCGGCGGCCCGACGAACACGACCGGCGTTGCGTGATTGTCGAACCGGTAGACGAGAACCTGGGTGAGATTGGAGCGCTTTTCCAGCCTCTTGCCGACGGGCTGATCGAGCTCTGGTCGACTTTTACCGACAGCGAGTTGGACGTGATCATCGACTTCGTGCGGCGAAACAACGCCCTGGTGGCGAAGATAAACGCGAGCATGCGCGCCTGCGACTAGCGACTCCGCGGCCAGCTGATTCGTTCCAGATCCAAGTCCGAGCATTGTCTGTAACTCATAGCGAAGCCCACTACCTTTAGGTTCGGAGACCTGGCGCCCCGGGGACTCAGACTGAGGACTCGTTTCTCGTGGGCAATGGGTCCTCGGCAGGTCCGGAGACTGTGACACAGATCACACGTGTGGCCTCAACCAAATCGGCCCGATTGACCGAACTGTTGGTAGAATCAGGCGCCCAATCTGAGGCCACGCCCTGATCATGGTCGACGGGCTAAAAAAACCCCTAGGCGGTTCTTTGGTAGCGCCAGATCGCCAGCGGTACAAACACCAGCAGGATGGCAGCAGACCACGCGACAGCTTGAACGATGTCGGAAGTCGACGCGCCACTAAGCATCAACCCGCGCACAGCCGTCGCCGTGACAGACACCGGTTGGTGCTCCGCGAAGACGCGTAGCCAGTCCGGCATTGTGTTCGTCGGAACGAAGGCTGACGATGCAAAGACCAGCGGCGCGAGGACCGGGAATGCGGCAGCTTGGGCCGACTCCGGGTCGCGCACCCAGAGCCCGACTGTGGCGAAGACCCACGAGAACGTGTAGCCGAAAAGCAATACGAGTGCGAGACCGGCGATAAATTCCGGCGCGCTTGTATGCACTCGGAAGCCGACGACGAAGCCGACCGCGGCCATCAGCAGCACCACAAAGACGTTGCGCGCAAGGTCGGCTGTCGTACGTCCAGCCAGGACCGCTGGACGCGCCATGGGCAGCGAACGGAAACGTTCAAGGAGGCCGGTGTTGAGGTCGGCGGCCAGGCCGATTGCCGTGCCGACAGATCCAAAGACAACCACCTGCGTGAAGATACCAGGCATGAGGTAGTCTACGTAGCTAACGCCAGGTACCGTGATGGCGCCGCCGAAGACGTATCGGAACATCAGTACGAAGATCACCGGCTGGATCGTCGAGAACACAAGCAGCTGTGGCACTCGCTTATAGCCGAGGAGGTTGCGCCAAGTCACAGCGAGTATGTCTGACATCGCGCTGACAAGGCGGCCAAGACCATTGTGTTCAATCGGACGAGGAAACGAAGTAGCTGTCAACGTCATCAGGCACCTCCCACAGCAACCGCCTGCCGGTCGGGGGATTCCCTCGGCTCAGGCTGGCGTCCGGTCAGGGCAAGGAATGCGTCATCCAAGGTCGGCTCTCTGACGGCCATTGTGGCCGGCGTGAGCTGGGCGGCGTCGAGCGCGCGCAGTACGTCGATAAGGACGCGAGCACCATCATTGATCCTCATGCGGACTTTGCGGCCGTCGGGTTCCACGTCTTCGCTGAAGCGTGCCAACACTGATTTCGCGCGCACGGCTTCGCCCTCGTCAGGCAGACCAATCTCGATCATGGTGCTCCCCACCCTTGCCTTAAGGTCGGCTGGGGTTCCCTCCGCGATAATCCTTCCGTGGTCAACAACAGCGATGTTATCGGCTAGCTTGTCCGCTTCTTCGAGGTATTGAGTCGTCAGCAGAACCGTTGTGCCGTCCGACACAAGGTCCCTGATGACATCCCACAACTCGAGCCGTCCCTGGGGGTCGAGACCAGTGGTTGGCTCGTCAAGGAAAAGCACGGGGGGTTGGTGGACGAGCGCGGCAGCAAGGTCAAGGCGCCGCCGCATGCCGCCCGAATACGTGCGCACCACACGATCGGCGGCCTCTGTCAGCTCGAAGCGTTCGAGCAGAACGTCCGCGCGTGCAGCGATAGTATTGCGAGGCATCTGGGTCAGCAGCCCGATTAAGCGCAAATTCTCCCGACCGGTGAGGTTGCCATCGACCGCCGCGTATTGCCCCGCGAGGCCGATCCGGTACCGGACGGCGGACGCGTTGCTCACGACGTCGTAGCCAAGGACTCGCGCCGATCCGCTGTCGGGGCGAATGATTGTGGTCAGGATACGAACGGCGGTCGTCTTCCCGGCACCATTGGGGCCAAGCAGGCCCAGTACGCTCCCGCTAGGAACGCTGACGCTAACGCCATCGAGCGCGACAACGTCGCCGAACTTCTTCGTCAGGCCTGTCGCCTCGATCGCTATGTGGTTCATAACATCACTTTATCCCGATAGTTGAATTTATTCAAGCATAAGGCCGCTTCAAATATCCAATTGCTAGCAATTTGTTACATCTTGGAAATTGGATTGGCTTCAATGTATAATTAAGACATGGTGTCTACCCGATCAGCCACGAAAGCGGAGCTGGCCGCGGAAGTCTGGAGTCAAATATTTGATTTCCTTGTGGCCACGCACGAGCAACGCGACCGGATTCTTCAGCGTTTTGGCCTGACTCCGGGAGACTCCAAGGCGCTAATGCACCTTGACTCAGAGATGGCCCAAAGCATGGGTTCTCTTGCTGCGGCCTGGTCGTGCGACGCCTCAAATGCGACCTGGATGGTGGACCGCCTGGAGCAACGAGGTCTCGTCGAACGGCGCGCGGTGGCCGGCGACCGGAGGGTGAAGACTGTCGTCCTGACCTCGGAGGGAATCGCGATGAAGGCAGCGCTCAACGAAGCACTCCACGAACCTCCGCCAGAACTGCTACAGGTATCGCGCGCTGAACTCGAAGCCATGCGCGAAGCACTCGCGAAATTGCCTGAACTCTCACATTAACTCCGTCCTGCAGATGGATCGTCGTCGAGCGAGTAATGGGCGATGTTGACCCCGTCGGTCGTCCGGATTTATGGGATGACCGGGTCTGAGCTGGGGCGCGTATTCCCGGGAAGTACTTTTGATGTCGGCTTCGTCCCGAGCCAGCTTATGTGCCGTCTTTTTGATGGTTGCCGGCTTTGAGCTGCCCCGTTCCCAGCCAGGCTCAGCGACGACGGGCGGAGCTGCTGCCGGCCAGCAGGGCAGACGCGGCGGTGCGTTCCTCGTCGGTCAGCCGGTGCGCATAACCCCATTCGGCCAACGCCCGAACGACTGAGCCCAGCTCCCTGCCCTTCTCCGTGAAGCGATATTCCGCTCGCGGCGGATGATCGCTGTAGAAGAACCGCTCAAGAATTCCTTCTCGCTCGAGCCGTTTGAGTCGCTGCGCGAGGAGGTTGGGCGAGATGCCCCGAAGCGACTCAAGCAGGTCGCTGAACTTCCCACTCCGGCCAAGGACTAAGTCGCGGAGGATGAGGATGGTCCATCGATCGCCGATAACGTCCAGGGTCGCTGCCACCGGGCATCCTGTCTGAGTTTCGTAAGCCCTTTCCAAAATCTCCCTCGCGCGACACTGTGATTTTTGTCACTTCAATATTAGAGAGGGGCCTGACAAATGTCAATCAACTACTTACAAGAGAAGATAGTAACTAGCTCCGGAAGCCGGTGGCCAGGTGGCTTAGATCGCAGTAGGGCTTGTTGCGGGACTGCCCGCAGCGGCAAAACGCGATGCGGGTAGCCCGGCGTGTCACGTTGCCCTCAGCATCAATTACCTCAATGTCGCCGCGAACAAAGAGCGGCCCATTTGGCCGGGGCTGGACCTGAGTCGGCGACGCCGGCGTCTCCTGTGGCGTGCCGTCCGTTCGAACATAGCTTAATGCGCCTGTGGGACACGTTTCGATGGCGCCGGCAAGTTCATCGGCCGAAGCGGCTTCGACGTTTACCCACGGACGCGCGTCGGGATTGAACACGTGAGGCAACGCGCGAACACAGTTCGAGACGTGAATGCAGAGCTTCGGTTCCCAATGCACCACGACACCGGGAGCCTCGTATTGCTTGAGAACATCAGGCTGGTGGCGCTGTTCAGTTGTCATCGGCTTTCTCTATCCTCGCCCGCGACAAGATCCTCGTACTCCGGATGCTTCCCGATGTAGTCGGCGACGTAAGGACACAGAGGCACGACGGAAAGGCCCCTGTCACGGGCATAGTCCAGCGCCGCCCTGGCCAGCCTTCCGGCGATTCCGTGCCCCTCGAGTGCGAGCGGGACGACCGTGTGTGTGTAGACGATCGTCCGACCACGCAGGTGGTACTCCAACCGCGCCATCTGGTCGCCGTAGTGGATTTCGAAGCGCCGTGCATCGAAATTGTGCTCGACGTTTAGGTCGTCTATAGCGATGTCCATCGTCGTTTCCTTCTAGATCCGCCCCCGCCAGATGCCAACCGGCTCGAATCGCATAGGCACGTCGACCAGAATTAGCTCGCTCTGCTCGCGACCCCGAATCCGCAGCTCGGGTTGGTCCGTCACCTTGGCCGCGTCGCCCGTGGTGACGTCGACCTCGTCGAACGTGGCCGCCCCTTCTATTAAGTAAGCGTACACACCCCGACCCTCACCGATTTCATGCTTAACTTCGGTCCCCGCTTCGAGAGACGCGACGTACAGGGACGTGTCCTGGTGAATCTTCACGCCGCCGTTGCTGTCGGGACCCATGACCCGGAGTAGCCGGTTCGTTCGGTCCTCTTTGGTAAAAACTCGCTGCTCGACCTGCGGCTTGAGGCCCGGCGTGTCGGGCAAGATCCAGATCTGAATGAACCGCATCGGCTCGTCCTTTGAAGCATTCTGCTCCGAATGCAACGCACCCGATCCGAGGGTCATGCGCTGAACGGAGCCTGCTGGCAGCGGCCCGTACGCCCCGCCGACGTTGTCCTGATGTCCGAAGCTTCCTTCTACGACGTAAGTGAGCCCTTCGATGTCTTTGTGGGGGTGGAGGGGCCAGATCGCGCCAGGGATCAGGCGGTCGTCGTTGAAGACGCGCATCGCGCCAAAGCTGTCGTTTTCCGGGTCGCGGTATTCGTCGAACGAGAAGTGCCAGCGAGCGCGAAACCAGCCACCCTCGATGTCGTAGATTTCGTTGTCTCGTCGGATTTTGATCATTGGAGTTACCCTTCCTGCCGCCGCGCAATTTCTACGGTACCACCGCTGTTACCAGCCCGCGCTTCCCGAATCTATTGCTCGTAGCGCTCGACGGTGGTGGCGTCGCGGGTGTGTGCGCGTTCCGGGTTCTCGCCGAACTCTCGGAGAGCGCGCCGTTGCCGAAGCAAATCCCAACACTGGTCCAAAGCGACCTCGAGAGATTCCAGGCGCGCGCGTTTTTCGTCAGCCAGCTCGCTCTTCGCCTGATCGCGGAGCTCTCGCTCTTCGTCCACGAGCTTTTCTATTTGCTGCAGGATCTGTGCGTCGTCCATCGCTAGCTCCTATGCGCATCCTATAGTCGACGTGGGGGCGGTTGAAGCGGGTCTCCTCTCCTCTCCTCCGTGCGTGGTCCGGAACTACCCACCTGGCCGCTATGTACTTACAACTCGGGCCAGGCGCGCTGCAGCCGCCGCGCAGGCGGCGGCGGGGTCGGTGACCTCTTTCTGAACGAGCCGCCGGCTCACCCGCACGACTTCTCCACCGAGTGTCTTCAACGGCTCTTCGATCTGAGAGTTAGCCGGATGGCCGGTATCCTCGAACGCTTGCCATGATTGGGGAATCGGGACGACGAGCGGCACCGCCCAGCCTCTCAGCGCCCGGATGATGAACTCCATCGTGTTGATCGCCTGCAGCCCCTGAGTCCCGCCCGCCACGCTGATCAGACCAATCACCTTGTCCGTCAGGTATGACGGCTCACGCTTGGCCAGCAAGATTAGCCAGTCCAGGGCATTCTTGAACGAGCCGCTGATGCTCCCGTGATATAGGGGGCTGCTCCAGATCATGCCATCGGCCGCGTAAACCGCCTCGACGAGGCGGTTTACGGACTCTGGTACGTGGTCCGAGCTGGGGTCGTACATCGGAAGGTTGAGCTGACGCAGGTCGAGCAGATCAACCTTCGCCCCCGCGTCTGCCGCACCCTCAAGCGCCGTCTTCAGAGCCGCACGACTGCTTGAGGTGGGCCGCAAAGAGCCGCCCAGGCCCACAATACTCACGGACTTCGTCGCGTCGCGTGTGCCACTGCGGCCATTCATGAGCCGTCTCTGAAGCCTACAGTGATGTGCGAACCATCGCAGAAGGGCTTGTTGTTGGAGGCGCCGCAGCGACAGAGGGTAACTCGATTTCGGATCTCGTACGCCCGGCCGTCCGCTGATTCGATGGTTATCCGGCCCCTCACCCAGATCGGGCCGCTCACGCCGGCGACCGGGTCCTGGACGAGGCCGATCGACGGCTCGAAGACGGGCTCGTACGGTTTCCTGGTGGCCTTATCCCAAACGACAAGCCGCCCGGAGGGACAATGACCGCTCTGGTGCTTCACCTTCTCTTGGGCGTCGGGGTCGTCCGTCTGCTCGATCAGATTCCAGATGCTGCCATCAGGATCGCAGAACCGGCCGCTTGCACACAGCGGCTGAGCGTCGGTCAGGTCCATCACCGGCCCCTCAAATACGTCCGCTTGATTGAGATATGGAGCCCTAGAGGCCGTTTCTGTTCCGTCGAATCCTACTTTCAGGTGGGTCTTGTCGCAGAAGGGCTTGTTCGAAGACTGCCCGCAGCGGCAGAGGTCATACACTTCGGCGACTTCGAACGGTTGCCCATCAAGCCACTCTCTGGAGCCACCTTTCGAGTCGCTCTCTATCGTCTGATTGGCAAGCGGGATCGCACCCTCGACGATGTAGGGACCGTTCCGGCTTACGGTAACCTTCATCGCGGCCGTTCCTCCGCTCGCCTTATCCGCTGTTTTCTCGATGGCCATCGGTCCCTCCTTCAAAATTCGGGGTCATCTCTCTCCCACCGTAACAGGTTCGTCAAGCCGGCCTGGGTAAAGGGCTCACGCGCTGGATCGGCGTAGCGCTTGCCGTGCTCAGTTCCGTGGCCGGATCGAGCGATCATTGCAGCGCGTAGTCTCTGCTATTTGTCGCCCACTAGAGGGACATCGACGAGGTGGGCCGAGACGAACCAGACTTGAAGCTCGTTGCGGCGCAGCACGTCACTCATGAGCAGGTCGTTCGATCCCCAATCCGCGTTCTTGTCCGTCCGGTCGATAGCGTGGCGGACCTTGCTGATAACGGTCTCGTGGGCGTCCAAAAGGCGGTGAATCATTGACGGCACCTCCTCGGCACCGTCGGGCGGCCGGTCGATGGTCGTCAACTCCGCAGCGTGGCGCGGATCACCGACGGCGACTGCGCCCAGCGTCTGCACCCGCTCGGCCAGCAGGTCGATCAGCTCCTGCTGCTCTTCCGCGTGCTTGTCGAAGAGCAGATGCAGCTGGTAGAAGGTTGGACCGGCGACCAGCCAGTGGTGCTTCTTGTACATGGCGTAGAGGATCATCGAGTCGGCGAGGATCACATTCAGCAGCTGGGCGCTTTCGCCGCGGCCTCCGCGGAGAGCGCGAGCGGCGCGAGGCGGAGCGCGCCGAAGCGTTGGATTTCGACGCCGAGCTTGCCGGGGCGCATCTCCGGCGAGCGGCGACGGTCCCCATTTCTCTGCGCATTTTTACCTGTGGTTCGTCTGGCGGACTTGGGCATTTCAATCTCCTCTCTTCGCCGCCCTCGGCGACGACGTTACGCGCGGACGGCCTCGCGCGCGGCGGTGACCGGCTTCCCGGCTGGGAAGTCCAGAAGCGACGCGTTGATCACGTCGGCGTGGGTCCCAGGAGATGTCATGCGGGGCCCCTGCCGAAGGCGACCAGCCGGCTGCCGGGGTATTGCTGAATGATTATACGTCCGGTTCACCGATCAATATCTCAGCAGGCTTTCGTCCAAGCGATGGGACAAGAACAATATTGGCCGGTGGCGCCTCGCAACGCGCGCTGTTAGGTCGTGGACGTTACGGCCGCATCCCCCGGCTCTTGGGTCCGCGGGCTTCAGCCCTAACAATAGCGTGGGCGCGGCGAGCGAATTCGATCAGCAGTGGGCGAGTATCACGAGGATCGATAATCTCCTCGATGCCGAATGCCTCGGCAGTAAGTATCGGATCACGCAGGGTAGCCAACTTGGCCTCCAGCTCTTCCCGCAGCTTATCGGGATCATCAGCCGCCTGAATCTGCCGCTTATAAGCAGCCTCCACTCCGCCCTCAATGGGCAACGAGCCCCACTCCCCGGACGGCCAAGCGTAACGGGTGCTAGCACGTGTGTGGTTCGAATGGCCCGCCCCGGCCACGCCAAACGCCTTCCGGACTATGACGGAACACCAGGGGTTCGTTGCCTGGTATACCGCAGCGAGGGCACGGACGCCCTTCCGGATCGTCCCTTGCTTTTCGGCGCCAACACCGACGAGGAAGCCGGGGTTGTCGACGAAGTTCACCAGCGGGAGGCGGAACGTGTCGCAAAGGTCAACGAATCGCGTCATCTTCTCAGCAGCGGCGGCGTCGATTGCGCCAGCGTAATATGCCGGGTCGTTGGCCATGACCCCGACGGGGATGCCGTCTAGTCGGGCTAATCCCGTGATGAGTGAGGGGCCGAAGTATCGCCCGATCTCGAAGAACGAGCCAATGTCCATCACGAGTCCGATGATTCGTCGCATGGGATACACGCGCCGTCGGTCCCGGGGTACGACGGAAATCAGTTCTTGCTCGCGACGCTCGGGGTCGTCGGAAGGCTCAGAAACCGGCGCATTTTCCCAGACGGATGAAGGAAGATAGGAGAGGAACAGGCGAATATCAGCGAACGCCACTTGTTCGCTCTCCACTTCGTTGTCGACAGCCCCGCTGCCGTGAGCGTGTATGTGCGAACCTCCAAGCTCCTCCTTCCCAACTTCCCCACCGAAGGCTCTATTCACGACCGGAGGGCCGGCGACGAACAGCTGACTGGACCCGCGTACCATTACGGAGAAGTGCGACGCTGCAACGCGCGCCGCTCCAAGCCCGGCAACTGGACCCAGCGCCGCCGCGACAACAGGGACTTGCGAAAGCAGGCTGACCGAGACATCCCAGTCCGGATTCGCCGGCACGTAGGATCGCTTGAGGGCGGCGTTCGTCCTGACGCTGCCACCACCTCCGGTGCCATCCACGAGACGCACCAGCGGTAGCCGTAGCTCCCTGGCTGTGCGCTCGGTCCAGCCCATCTTGTTGCCGATCGCGCCGTCCGCTGCCCCACCCCGAACAGTGAAATCGTCGCATCCGATGATTACCGGCCGGCCATCTATCGTCCCGTGCCCCGCAATGAAGTTAGAAGGGGCATAGCCTTTAATGTGACCCGTCTCGTCGTAATCGACTTTGCCCGCCAGCGAGCCGATCTCTCGGAACGAGCCATCGTCCAATAGCTGATCAATACGGTCGCGCACCGGCGTCCGGCCCTCGGCCACGTGGCGCGCGACTCGCTCGCTACCGCCCATCGCCTTGGCCAGCTCGCGCCGGCGGCGGATCTCTTCGAGCTCAGCTTCCCAGCTCATGCTATCCGCAGTGATTATAGCCATGCGGACCGCTGGCTCCACGCCCCTCCGCCACTTTCAGCGATCCAGCTGGTGGCTTCTGCCTTGTTGACGCCGGTAAGCTTGCTTATACTCGAACACGCTCAGGCTGCGGGATATTGGGGGAAGGAGCGAAAAATGGCGCCTCATATGACGCATTTCAGGATGCGAGCGAGGACTGGCGAGCGCCAAAAGGTCATAGACCATTTCGATCTATGGCAACGTGGGCGGCGACACCAAGCGGCGGGATTCGTTCGCTTCGTCCTCTGCTCGAACGTCAATGACCCTGAGGAGTTCATGGCTTACGCTATGTTCGCCGACAAGAAAGCATACGACGCCAACTCGAATCAGGATGACGAGTCGCTGGGCCTAGGAGGCATCCTCGCCAAGTACGGGGCCGAAGGCGTTGAGACCTACTTGGTGACCGCCACCCGTGGCGAGAAGGGTTGGTTCGGCCCGCCGGAAGAATATCCCGGCCTTGCCGAACTGGGGGGAATCCGTGAGGGCGAGCTGAAGGACGCCGCGAAGGTCCTGGGCCTGCGCGAGGTAACCCTCCTCGACTACCAGGACGGCGAACTCGATAAGGCCGACCAGGGCCTTTTTACGCAGCAGCTAGTGCACCACATCCGGCGCATCAGGCCTCAGGTCGTGGTCACATTCGACCATAACGGTGTGTACGGCCACCCCGACCACATAGCCGCCACGCGCGCCGCGACAGCGGCGACACTGGCCGCCGCCGACGCGGGCTTCGACGAGCCGTCCGGACTGCCCCCCCACGCCGTCTCCAAGCTCTACTACTTCGCCTGGACGGACGAGGTACGGCAGGCTTACGAAGCGGCTTTTGGCGAACTGGTAATGCAAATCAACGGCGTCGAGCGCCGCGCCGTGCCTTGGCCGCATTGGACGATTTCGACTTGGATAGATACATCAGCGCACTGGACGACCGTCTGGGAGGCGATCAAGTGCCATTGCACGCAGCTCCCCGGGTATCAGAAGCTCCTCGACCTGCCCGAGGAGTATCACCGCGTCCTCTGGGGGCGGCTCACCTTCCACAGAGTCTTAACGCTGGTGCCTACGACGGACCCCGAGGATGACATGTTCGCAGGCATCCGCCTTTCGGCTAGGACATGAGCGATCGACTAACGGAGCTCCGTCGCAGCGTCGAACAGCCCCCGAGCGGGTTTGATTGGGACGAGAACGCGTGGCGCGACGCGGGCGGGCGAGCGCTCAGCGTGGTCGCTGCAGCGTCCACGCAATGGGCGAGCAAACGCCCTTCACCGGAGGACCCAGACGCCATTTTAAAGTCCTTCAGCGGCCCGCTCCCGCGGCGACCCGTCTCGTTTCAAGAGCTGGTGAACCGTATCGAGCGGGAGGTGTTGCCGACGAGCGCCTACAATGGGCACCCGCGCTGGCTGGCCTACATCATGGGCTCGCCGACGCCGATATCAGTACTTGGCGATTTCATCGCGGCCGCTTTGAACCAGAACAGCGGGCTCTGGCGGGTCGCGCCGTCATCGACGGCGATGGAGGTCCAAACGCTATCGTGGATAGCCGAGATGCTGGGCTTTCCCAGCGCGGCCGAAGGCATCTTCGTGAGCGGAGGCCAGATGGCAAACATCGTCGCCCACGCGGTTATCCGTGATGCGAAGACTCCCTGGAACGTGCGGGACCTAGGTGCGCGTGGCCCAGACGGGAATGCGCCGCAGTTCCGCATCTACGCCAGCAGCGAGTTGCATTATTGCCACGAACAGGCTGCCGAGCTACTCGGCATGGGACGCCGGGCCGTCCGCAAAGTATGATGGCCGAGGACCGGTCGCGCGGCGACCTGCCGATTGCGATCGTCGGCACGACCGGCACGGTTGGGACTGGGTCCATCGATCCGATCCCGCAACTCCTCACGGCGGCTCGGCAAGAAGACCTTTGGTTACACATCGATGGAGCGTACGGCGCTTTCGCGACGCTAGCGGAGAGTTGCCCGACCGAGCTTCGGGCGCTCGCCGATGCAGACTCCGTTGCGTGCGATCCGCACAAATGGCTCTTTGCCGCGATTGATGCCGGAGTCCTGCTCGTTCGCGAACCAGGCCGGCTCGAGCGATCGTTTGCTTTCCACGCTTCCTATCTCGAGACGGCAGATCGCGGCGCGCGAGTAGATTTCCTGGAGCGCGGGCCCGAGAACTCCCGTCCCCAGCGGGCATTCAAGGTGTGGTTGAGCATCCAGGCATTCGGCAGGGACGGGTATGCTGCGATGATCGACTACAACATTCGGCTCGCCGCCTACATGGAGGGACTGGTGAAGGAAACTCCACCGCTCGTCCTCGCTGCCCCGCGCGAGCTATCGATTGTGTGCTGGCGCGTGGAGCCGGGCGGTATCGACGGCCCGGCGCTTGAGGAACTTCAGATTGCTGTCATTGAAGAGATCGAGCGCCGCGGAATCGCGATGATCTCCAACGCCAGGTTGCGTGACGGACGCTCCGCCCTCAGGGCGTGCATCACCAACTTCCGGACGCGCGCGCACGATGTGGAGACGATTGTAAAGGCGAGCGCAGAGATCGGCGCCGAGCTGGCCGGAAAGCCCACACACGGATAGGTGACGCATTCCTCACGGCACCTGCGAGCCGCCGCGACCACTTTTTGCTCGTGGCGTTAACGCCAACATTCACGACCTATGGGAAGTAATCGGCCTCGCCTGCACTATCCAGAACGCGCTGTCATCCCACGCCCACTCGA
>WNGG01004633.1_pt1 | contig 17346 bp, 15 predicted proteins | sample 5400661 | NCBI WGS metagenome assembly WNGG01 (sample SAMN13153372, study PRJNA577476) | soil metagenome | isolation source: 100 cm soil or saprolite under Garry oak tree replicate 1 | place: USA:California | collected 2016-06-15 | reverse complement strand
TGCCATTCGAACGCTGCTCCAGTTGGTATGCAGCCAGACCCCGTGGTCGTGAACGACATCAGCGCGCCGAGCCTCCTCGAGGCAGGCGGCGCGAAAAGCGGAACTCCAGTTTCCGAGCAGGTACGGGCCGACAGGCTCTGTACGGACACGCACACGCTGGGGCAATTGCAATACGGCCGGATGCAGCCGTCCCGACCCCGTCAAGAGGGTCAGATCGTGCCCTCGGGCAGCGAGGCCAGCACACAGAGACGTCACGCTGGCCACCGGTCCGCCCGTGTCCTCCCACAGCCCCGCGACCGTATGCAGGATCTTCATCTTCCTCCGGCGGCCCACCAGACGAAGAGTGTACACAAGCCAACAGGTTGTTCACGCCACCGTCAGCGACGGGAGCGCGATTGAATTCTCCTCCCTCTGGCGTTAGCCTCGGACTCACGCGCGTCCATGCCCGATTCGGTCCCGCCGGGGATTGAGGGAGAGGAGATGGCCGAAATCGGTGCTGCCGTTCTGGGTGCGGGTTACTGGGGACCGAACCTTGTCCGCAACATCGCTGTGCATCCGGCCATCGACCTTCTTTGGGTCTGTGACTTGGATGGCGACCGTGCCGCCCGCGTTGCCGCACCCTACCGCGCCGTAGCCTCCACAACCTCGATCCATGAGGTACTCGCCGATCCGCGTGTATCTCTTGTGGCCATTGCGACGCCCGTCACCACTCACGCGAGCCTCGCCCGCGAATGCCTGTTGGCGGGGCGACACGTCATCGTCGAGAAGCCTCTCGCCTCCTCTCTGGCCGAGGGCGTTGGCCTGGCAGAACTCGCCTCGCGCGTCAACCGGCTCCTCGTCTGTGATCACACTTTTTGCTATACACCGTCGGTCGCCAAGCTCCGTGAGTTTGTGCGCGGCGGCTACGTCGGCGACATCCTCTATTTCGACTCGGTGCGAGGAAACCTCGGCCTCTTCCAACAGGACGTGAACGTGGTCTGGGACTTGGCGACCCATGACTTCGCCATTCTCGACCACGTCCTCCCGGCAGATCTCCGCGCAATCTCTGTGTCCGCTGTCGGGAGCGACCCATTGAGCGTCGGGCGCCTTAGCGTCGCGCACATCACCCTGACCCTCGCTACCGGCGCCCTCGCCCACATCCATGTCAACTGGCTTTCGCCCTCCAAGCTCCGGACCACCATTCTCTGTGGCACGGAGCGGATGGTCGTCTGGGACGACACCACACCCTCCGAGCGACTGAAGGTCTACGATAAAGGAGTCCGACTATCGCCACCAGATCAAGAGGCGCGCCGCCAGACGCTGATCTCGTACAGGGTCGGTGACATGTGGGCTCCGGCGCTGTCGGAGCGTGAGGCGCTGGTTGCCCTTCTTGATGAAGTGGTTGCGTGTATCGCGACGCCACGAGCACCACTGACGGGAGCGACGTCGGGTCTACGCGTCCTCGCGATGCTGGAGGCGACGGAGCGCAGTCTCGCGTCGAAGGGAACACCCGCTCCCATCCAGTTCGTCGATTGAGTGGGAGGACGTGATGGACCAGCCGCCGTTTTCGGTCATCACATCGGACGTGAAGTTGGGACGGAACGTCGTTATACACGGGTTCGTCAATCTCTACGGCTGCGAGATCGGCGATGGAACCAAGCTCGGTACTTTTGTGGAGGTTCAGAAGGGGGCCAAGATCGGCGCCCGCTGCAAGATTTCAAGCCACACCTTCGTCTGTGAGGGCGTCACGATTGAAGACGAGGTGTTCGTCGGCCACGGCGTGATGTTCATCAACGACCGGTTTCCCAAGGCAACAAGTGCGGCGGGCAATCTGTTGGCCGACGATGAGTGGCGCCTGGAACCGACCGTCGTACGCCGGCGCGCTTCCATCGGCTCGGGAGCGGTGATTCTCTGCGGCGTCACCATCGGCGAGGGTGCTCTTATCGGGGCTGGTGCCGTGGTTACCGATGACGTACCGGCTGGTCTCGTCGTGCTTTCGTCGACCTTTCTCATCAAAGCGAGCCCCCCTTGCGAGAGCAGATCCTGGCCGCGTGGGCAGCCATCCTGGACGAGGGTCAGTTTGTCGGTGGACCGCGCATCGACGCCTTTGAAACGGCGTTTGCCGCTTTGATTGGCGGCTCCTACTGCGCCGCGGTCTCTGACGGTACGGCGGCGCTCCGATTGTCCTTGCAGGCTCTTGAGGTGAAGCCGGGTGATGAGGTCATCGTTCCCGCGAATACGTTCATTGCCACGGTCGAAGCAGTCTCGCATTGCGGAGCCATTCCCGTGTTTGTCGATTGCCGAGCCGACACGTTAAACATCGATTCGGGGGTAGTGGAAGCCGCCATAACTTCGCGGACCGTCGGCATCGTACCCGTGCACCTCTACGGACAACCGGCAGACATGGATGCCATCCAGGCGATTGCGGCCCGCCACAAGCTTTGGCTTCTCGAGGATGCCGCTCAGGCTCATCTAGCGACGTACAAGGGAAGGACTGCCGGCACCCTGGGCGACGCGGCTGCCTTTTCGTTCTACCCCTCCAAGAATCTGGGTGCTCCGGGCGAGGGTGGCGCAGTGGTGACACGTCACGCGGACCTGGCCGCCAGGGTCAAGAAGCTGCGCGATCATGGGTCGAGCGCGAAGTACGTCCATGACGTCATTGGCGAGAACGCCAGAATGTCCACGCTTGTCGCGGCCGCGCTCAACCTGAAGCTGAGTCATCTTCGTGCCTGGACCGAGCGGCGCCGCTCAGCCGCTCGGATGTACCTTGCTGCGTTGGCCACAATGCCGACAGTCAAGGCTCCTGTTGTGCCCGCCTGGGCTGAACCGGCCTGGCACCTCTTTGTCGTGCACGTCGCGAACCGTGATGCCGTCAAGACAGCGCTGGAGAGGGCACATGTCGGCGTGGGCCTTCACTATCCGCGCCCGGTCCATCTCCAGAAGGCGTACTCCCATCTCGGCGTTAAGCCAGGTTCCATGCCTCAGGCCGAAGCGTCCGCCGCTTCCTGCCTCTCGCTCCCGATGCACCCCAGCCTGACCCCCGCTGACGTGGCCTATGTGATAGATGCCCTCAGGGGCGCGGTGCGGATCTGACGCGCGTCACACTTGCCAACTTCAATCGACAGCACTCATGGCAAGCCGCTGCGGCTGCCGATGAGCATGGCCTCCTTCACAAGTTCATTACCGCTGTCGGTTATCGAGGGGACACGTTCGTCGGACGTCTTGCCGACGCCCTCGGTCGGTCGGTTCCCGGCGCCATAGGAAAGCGGCTGCTAGGACGTCGCTTGGCCCTGAGCGATGGTGTGAAGTTGATCTTTTACCCGACCGCCGAGCTCATGGAAGCTTGTTACCGCCAGTGTCGGCCTTTGCATGGGCTCTTGGACCCACAGACCGTGAAGTTCGCGCGGGCTGAGCTTTTCGATCTCCTCGCGGCGCGCCATGTCGCGGACTGCGACATCTTTCATGGTTTCGAGCAGTGCGCTGCGTTCTCCCTCGAAGCGGCACAGCGCGCAGGCGCAATGACGCTACTCGATCAATCGATCGTTGCCTGGCCTTCATATGCCGAGCGACGGGCGGCCGCACGCTCGCGATTCGGGCTGCCGGTGTCTCCGGACCCAGCCCTCTTTCAGCGCCACGTCGCCCGGAAGGCACAGGAACGTGAGCGCGCCCACTACTTCATCGGAGGCCTGGGGGAGGTTAGATGCACGCTCGAACAGGCGGGCGTACCGGGCGACAGGGTCTTTGTCATTCCATACGGTGCTGACCTTGGTGTCTTTTCGCCGGTGGAGCGTGCGCCGTCGGAGACCCTCCGGCTTCTCTTCGTGGGCGCGCTATCCTGGGTAAAGGGATTGCCGTTTCTCCTGGAGGCTCTGGCACTTCTGGCCGATCCCCGTGTCTCCCTTCGTGTGTTTGGGGGAGTGGATCCAGAATGGCAGCCTCTTCTCGCTCGAATGCGTCAAGGTCTCAGTACGCGGGGAATCTCGGTTGACTTCGCAGGAACCGTGCCCCAAAGAGAGCTCGTTCACGCATTCCACGAAGCGGATGCTTTCGTCTTTCCATCCCTCATCGGCAGCGTCGGCCTCGCTTCGCTTCAGGCGATGGCGACAGGCCTGCCCTCGATAGCACCGAGTGAGGACGTGATACTGACCAGCGAGAGCGATGCCCTACTCGCCGATCCCCGAGATCCTTCCAAGCTGGCGGCCGCAATTGAAAGGCTTCGGGCCGATGTGGCGCTGAGACGACACTTGTCGCAGGGCGCAGTCCGAACGGCCAGACGATTCACGTGGGCTGCCTATGGCCGCGCATTGGCCGCCGCATACGAGCGCATGGTGGCACGCCAACCGGCTTGCACGTTCTTACCGGGGCCAGACGACTCCCTGATCGTGCGTGAACACACCGAGAAAGACCTACGGGATAGGGAGCTCCCATGAGCTTCCTTCGGCAGGTCACACCGATCGTTCTGACGTGGAACGAGGAGCCGAACATCCGGCGCGTGTTCGACAAGTTCGCCTGGGCCAAAGACGTCGTGGTCGTCGATAGCGGGAGCACCGATCAAACCATCCCGCTACTCGGGAGCTATCGCAACGTCAGGGTTGTTGTCCATCCGTTCTCGTCGCACTCCGAGCAATGGAACTACGCCCTCACGCAGACGGCTGTCTCGACCGATTGGGTGCTGAGCCTCGACGCCGATTACGTGCTCAGTGATGCGCTCGTGGAGGAGATGGAGGCTCTGGCGCCATCGGCGGGTCTGAGCGGCTATACGGCGACTTTTGTGTATTGGGCGATCGGCCGCCCCCTTCGAGCATCGCTTTACCCGCCAAAGATCGTCTTGTTCCGGCGATCCCATGGCCGATTCGTCCAGGATGGACATACGCAGCGGCTGCAACTCGACGGGCGCACGCACGCGCTCCGCAACCCGATTCACCACGATGATCGCAAAGACCTCGCCCGCTGGCTCCGCTCACAGGCCGCCTATGCCGAGCTCGAGGCGCGGCGAATCGGCGCTTCCCCTCCCGGCAAGTTGGCCTGGAGGGATCGTCTTCGCCGCACGGGGGTCACACCCTTGGTCGCCGCCCTATACACATTGCTGGTGAAGCGTTGCGTACTAGATGGTCGAGCAGGCTTGTACTACGCGACTCAGCGGGCGATCGCCGAAGCGGTCCTTACCTTGAAGCTCTGGGATCGAAGGTGATCGCACTGCTCGGCCGGGAAGCGGGATCGACCGACGGTGTTCGCGACTACTGTCGGCTCTTGGGCCAGGCCTTCGAGCTACGGGGACGGCGCTTGGAGCTTATCCACACTCCCTGGGCCAGCATAGGCTGGCCGCGCACCTACTGGTGGGCATGGACGAGGAGACCACGCTGGGCGGGCACGCGTGTGATCCTGCAATACACAGCCTTCAGTTGGTCGAGATCGGGACTGCCGCTGCCGATTGCGGTTATCGCACTCCTGCTCCGCCTGCGAGGAGCGAGGCTCGCGATCGTCTACCACGATCCGCTTCCTTATGGAAGTCCTTCGATCATCGGCAGGCTCCGAACGGCGGTGCAGACATTTGTGATGCGGACGACGTATCGCCTTTCGGATGTGGCCGTCCTAACCGTCCCGCTAGAGGCGGTCTTCTGGCTTCCCGATCGTCAAAAGGCAGTGACGATCCCCGTCGGGTCCAACGTGGCCCCGATCAATTCGACGGGCCGAGGAGCTCACGGTGCGTCTAGACAGGCAATGGTCGCCGTGTTCGGCGTACACCGAGGTGCGCACGCGGCCATCGAGCTGCGACAGATTGCAGAGGCCGTCAATATCGCCAAGAAGCGACAACCATGCCTTCGCGTGAGGTTTTTCGGTGGCGGAACGATGGAAGCAGAAGCGCAGATCCGAACGCTGCTGGATGACGTGCCAACCGAGGTGCTCGGCATTCTTGAGCCACAAGCCGCTCAGCGGACCCTCGAGGCTGCACGCGCGACGCTCTTCGTGCGCGGTCCTGTCGCCAGTGGTCGTACAACCGCAGTGGCGGGCATCGCTGCCGGCACGCCAGTCGTGGGCTTCTCCGGTGCCGTCACGGGCCCGCCGATTACAGCGGCCGGCGTTCGGCTTGTTCCGGACGGTCGGGCCGACCTCCTTGGTCTGGCGCTAGCGGAGGTGCTCGAAAACGACACGTTATGGAACGAGTTGCATCAACGCAACCTGGAGGCGATCAAAGAACACTTCTCGTGGCCAGCGATAGCGGGACACCTATTGAATGTCCTCGGTGAATAGCCTCCGTGCCGAAGCCGGGACACTACCTAAGCTTCTCGGGCGTCTGCCGATGGACGAACAGCCGCGTCTCAAATTGCGTGAGCGCGCCCGGCGTTACATCGCGAAAGCCATACTCGAGAATCTGCTCATGAAGGGCGGCGGCATTCGTCCCAACCGCTTTGAGCCAGTAGTCATTCAGCTCACACAGCATCGCCCCAATCCGGCCTTCCGCAAGCAGCGACGAAGCGCCAGCCAAGATCTGCGGTTCCCACCCTTCGACGTCCAGCTTGAGGAGGTCGATATGGTCAAGCCCGAGCTCGGCAAGGCACTCGTCTAGTCTCATAATGGGGACACCTTCAGACACGCCACCGTGATCCGGTACCATTGTCGGTGTGTCGTTGTCCCTTTCGCGGTCGACATAAGACGATGCCGACAGAGCATCGCACGGCGGATGAGCGATGAACCTCGGAGTTGCGCGCGTATGGCGGGCCTTTCGCGCAATGTTCCATGAGATATCGGGCGCTCTCAAGATAGCTGGAACCCCCGGATCACTCGCGCGAATGGTTGCCGACATCGTCCTGCTGAGAGTCCACGTCATCATGCCGCTTTCCTTCGTTAACCACGATCGCACGATTCGCGTGCGCGGTGACGTCTTGTTGACATACCGGCTGAACCGAGGAGACCTTCAATCGCTTCGTGAGGTCTGGATGGACGAGCACTATAGGCTCCCGCCCAACGTGAGGACGGACACACTGGTTGACCTTGGTGCGAGTATCGGCATGACGAGCGTTTGGTTCGCCAAGAACTACCGCTGCAGGCATGTGCTCGCTGTCGAGCCCTCGGCCGCGAACGCCCGGGTGGCGCGCCAGAACCTGCGACAGAATCGAATCACCGCTGACGTAATCCAGGCGGCAGTGGGGCCCAGTGACGGCGTAACACGCTTCACGGCCCATGAACACTCCAACCTCGGCAGGACGTTTACCGAGGTTGGCGTCGAAGTCGGAATGGTGAGCATGGAGTCGGTGTTGCAAAGACTCGGCGAAGCCAAGCGGCTTGACGTCCTCAAGATCGACATCGAAGGCGCAGAAGAGGCTTTGTTGTCGGGTGACATCAGGTGGCTGGAGCACGTCGGCTGCATCATCGCCGAGTTCCATCCAACGCTCGTCGACTATCCGAACCTCGTCCTTAAGCTGCAGCGTGAGGGCTTCGAGTACTTGAAGGCTGGAGGGCGACATCCCGAGTTAATGGATGTGTTTGTGAGGCAACAAGGTCGAATTGCCCCGTAGAGTCGCTGACGAATCCGCACACGCGTCGACCGTCAGGACGCGCACGCTTCAGGACCTCTGGCGCCCTCAAGATTGCGGGGACCGCCGGACGCTCCCACGTAGGGCCGCGTACTTCGTCCTGTTGAGACTCAACGCCATCGTGGAGCCTCGGTCATCAACCGCGAACGGATCCGTCGAGTCCGCGTCTGCGTCTCCTTAACGCATCGGCTGAATCGATGAGACGTTCAGTCGCCTCGTGAGGTGTGGATGGACAATCACTGTGAGTTCCAGGCAAACGTGCAGCGAAAGACGCTGGTCGACCCTGGTATGAGTTTTTACCTAACAAGCGGCCAGTTCGCGAAGAAGCACAGCTGCGGTCATGGCCTTGCCGTTGAGGCCTCCGCCGACAACGCGCGACTCTCGCGCCAAGATCAGCTCCACCATTGGCCTGATGTCGATGAACTACCGGCTCGACATGGCGCTGGCGAACGCGCTCACGGCCGAGTCAGGAGATCTCGCCCTAGCACGATCATTCTCGCTCTCCTGAGTATGCTCGCCTCCGCGCGGTTCGCTAACGCTGGCGCAGCTCCCGGCGACTTGAACGTCAAGGACTATGGAGTCGTCGGTGATGGGATTACCGACGACACGGCGGCGATCCAGGCCCTCTTCAACGCCGCGCCCGACTATGCCACGATCTATTTCCCAACGTCGCCCTATCTTCTGACCGCCACGCTGGACTTTGGAGCCAAGACGTTACATCTGCGTGGGGATTCGCCCGGGCTCGCGGCGTCAGGAGTTACTTCAGGGGGATCCGTTCTCTTCGGCACGGTTCACGGCCCCCTCATAAGGACCGGGACGGTTCTTCACACCGGCCTCATCATCGAAAGGTTGGGCCTGAAAAACCTGCACACTGTGGGCACAGGCGTGATGGTCACCGGTGTCGGCATTGTCCTCCGTGACCTCGGCATCAGTGCTTTCGTCGGCATCGACGCTCGCTTCAACACCTTTACGCTTGCCATCGAAAACTGCGTGATCCGGTGCCCCGGCGCGATGGCTTGGGCCCTGGGCTCAATTGGTATCCTCGCAAGCAGCCATACAGACATTCGCGCCGCCGACATCCAGAACTATGACCATGGGATCCGCGCTTACGGTCCCACGGTGAACATCATCGGCTGCCGTCTCGAGGTGAACAGGGTGGCGATGATGCTCGGCATGGATCCTGCCGGGGGTGCGCACAACCTCTCCTCCAGCATCATCTCAGGCAATACCATGGAGGCCAACGACGTCGGAATACAGGTGAAGGCGATCGCGAGCAGCTTCCTATCGGCGATGGTCATTACCGGCACGACTAATTCCCCATCGCATCAGCCCCAGATGGGCCTCTACGTCGAGAGCGGGTCTTGGACCGAGTACAACTCAATCACGGTTAGCGGCGCCTATTCCAAGGCGGCCATCCGAGTCAAGACCGGCACTCACCTCTTCAGGAACATCTCAGCCAGCAACACCTTCCCCGGCGCTCAGTTGTGGGACGTCCAGAGCAATCTGGTGAACGTCAGATTCGAGAACACAAACTACACACAGCGGCCAGACGACTCCATGGCAAGCTCGCTGATCGACTACCAGCGCAGCGTGCGGACGTATGCGCTGAGCCAGATCGACAACCTGAATCCAGCGGTGGAGGGGAGGAATCTCAGGGGGAAGAACGTCCCGGTCCCACCAGCCGCTACCAGCGTCGCCGTCACCTTCACGGGACTCCACACCGAGTCTGCGGGCATCAAGACTATAGCCGCGGCGCCTGGCGGGCGCCTCGCACCAGGAACGTATTACTACACAATCACGACCGTTACCCCTCACGGCGAAACGGGTGCCATGCCTGCTCGGTCGATCGCGGTTGATGCAGTCAACAACAAGGTGTCCATCGCCACTTACCGTCAGCCCCAGGACGGCATCAAGCTGCGCGTCTATCGCGGAACCCTTTCCGGTACATACGACGGCTACTTCGAGACTCGGCTCAATCCTGGGTCGTCTTGGTCGGATGACGGAACGTTAGTGTTCTCTGGGAGGAAGTCTCCTCCAATTCAGGGACTGGATGCAGAGACGGACATGCGAGAACCCGACGCCAATTACGCGGTCATCGTCACCACCAGTTGGAACACGACGTCCTGGGTGACCGCGAAGGCCACAACCGGTTTCACAATCCGATTCGGGACGCCGCCAACTGTCGGCGGAACGGTCGATTGGCTCATCGTTCGGTAACCTGGCGCGTAACTTCGTCACTACTTCGGCCGCGGTACGGCTGCCCACGAGGTCACCAGACTCCCTCAATTGAGACGAATCGGCACCACCGCCCCTCACGGTCTTGCGACGAGTTCGTTGCTTTCCTCGATTCGTGGGCCTTCCAGCGGACGAAGCCGATACCCAAGTCCCTCGAGCAGTCGAATGCAGGAAGCATGCATATCGCTGCCGTGTGTCGCAAGGAGTATGGTGGGCTTTTTGTCGCGCAGCAGCCGCGTGGCGCCCATCAACGCACCAAGCTCCCCGCCCTCAATGTCCATCTTGATCACATGAGGCGCAGGATGAGCGGCGTCATAAACGAAATCATCGAGGCTGATGGAGCGGACGTCCATATCGCCATCGAAGGCAACGCGGCCAGTCGAGGGGTTCGTTCCCTCGGAAAAACGCGTTTTGCCGGATGCTTGACCTACCGCCATGGGCACAACGGTTGCGTTCGTCACTGCGTTCATGACCAGGTGGCGATCCAGACAGACCAGATTCCGAGGCAGGGGCTCGATGCGAAAACATGGCCCCGAGGACCCGCCAGAGCGGACGCCAAGAGCGTATAAAAGCCAACGTTGGCCCCGACATCATAGGTGACGCCGCCCGCTTTTACGCTGGCTGCGAAGGCGCTCTGTTTCACTGCTTCGTAGCTGCCCAGCCAGCAACCATGGGTAGCTGAGCCTACGATCCAGCACTTGCCCCGCAGAGGTCCTTGAAGAATTGGCACCCGTACGGACCGAGGAATCACTCTCAGAGGCCCTCTGAGAAGCCGACCGAGCACTGAGTCCCGGCCGATTCCCGACAGATTCAGCAACTGGTCCCCGCCGCGCGTGTCCTGAGCCTCGCGTCAAGCATTTCGTACGGGCTCCCGTGTGGCAAACACGTTTGGCGGTAGCTGTCCATCGTCCCCGGTCTCCGACAGCGACCTCAAACGGTAGCCGACCGGTGCCGGCCAGATCCGAAACACTTGGTAGTCGTGACGTCTCAGAAGGTCCAATACCTCCCTGGCCGAACTGCCCTGCCGGGACAGGTGGGAATCTTCCAACTCGAGAATGAGCTCTGGGCCGTATTCTGTGAGAAGCTGACGAGCGCCCACGAGCGCCTTGTACTCTGCCCCCTCTAGGTCGAGCTTGACTAGCTTCACCTGGGACCGAAGGCCGTGGCTCAATGCGGCGTCGAGCGTGGTCACCACGATTCCTTCGTGACGAGGACTTCCGATCTCGGGCGGCGCGAGCGAGCTGAATCCTGAAGCGTCCCCGTCAAAGGTGAGGAGGGTTGTGGTTCCGTTGAAGTCCGCCAGGGCCTCTGGACGAATCTCGACCCAATCAAAGCGGTTTAAACGTACGTTGCCCTCTAGCGCTTCGCGGGCCCGCTCCGCCGGCTCGAATGCAATGATGTGTCCGGACGAGCCCACCTGTGCCGCGGCCACAAGCGAGAACAACCCAATGTTCGCGCCTCCGTCGATGAAGGCATCCCCGAGGCGGAGCCTGTCCCGTACGAGGGCCAACTCGGGTGCGCTCATGCCATACCGGTACAGTCCGAGTCCCAGCGCCGTTCGAAGGTCGGCCACAATCCGTGAGCGGCCCGAGTCGTAGGGAACCACCGAATGCGCCATCCTGGGTATTCGCCGTCTCAGAGCACTGACTACAATCCGGACGGTCGTGGCCGGCCGAAGCAATACGGACCAGTCTCGGTCGCCTCTGCCGAGCATCGTGACCCCAACTCTCCGATGGATGATAATATTCCTCGCCGCCTGGGGCCTGACCAATGATGCAGTCTTCCCTATCGCCGTGGCAAGTCGTCGGTGGCATGGCGCTCAAGACACAACGACGAACCTTCGCCTAACCATCAACCACTTGACCCCTAATTCGGCCCCCTCCTCACGCACGCCCAATTGAGCTCGAGTCGCTTGGGAAGCCTCGTTTGCCTTGCTGTCTGGCCGATCGCATGGGTCCTATGCTGACGCTTGGAATAAATCATGGCGCGTTTCATGATTCTTCCGCCGCGATCGCCGCTGACGGGCGACTCCTGTTCGCGATCGCCGAGGAGCGACTCAGCCGTCGGAAGCACGACGGGAGCTTCCCGCGGCTCGCCATCCGGGCGTGCCTGGATCACGTTGGCGTTCGGGCGGCAGAACTGGACCACGTTGCCTTCGGATGGCAGCAGCCGACGGCCATGTTGGCCACGGACGTCAAGAACTACCTGACCGGCGCCCATCCGACGACGATTCCTGACGCATTCAAGAGCATCGTCAAAGGGTTGGTGGCCGCTCGCGAGTTCGGGGGCGATCGATTGTTCCAGAGGTACTTTGGACCCTCGAAGAAACCCGCCCGGCGTCTCGATCATCACTTTGCCCATGCCGTCAGCGCGTATGCGGTCTCGGGGCTCGACGAGGCCACCGTCGTCATCATGGATGGACGCGGGGCCTGGGAATCCACGACGGTCTGGCACGGGGCCCAGGGGAGGCTCCGCCTTCTCGACACGGTTCGATTCCCCAACTCACTCGGGCTCTTCTATTCCCAGTTCACCGGCTATCTCGGCTTCGAGAGGTTCCAGGACGAGTGGAAGGTCATGGGCCTCGCCCCTTACGGCGGCCCCGGGATCGACCTCGGCAGCTTCATCTCCATCACTGAGAGCGGATATCGCGTCGACGCCCGGCGCCTCTTGACGTCCGACGGCGGTGATCAATTTGCGGGACTCACGAAGCAGCTCGGCCCGCCCCGCGATCCATCGGACACGCTGAGCGATCGTCATCGCGCCATCGCGTGGGCGGTACAGGATTCCTGCGAGCGCGCCGAGATCGCAGTGATCGAGGCCGCTGTTCGCCGGACCGGGTGCCGCAATCTCTGTCTCGCGGGCGGCGTGGCGCTGAATTCCAAAGCGAACGGCCTGTTCTTGGCCCGGAAGCTCGTCGATCGCATCTTCGTTCAGCCCGCGGCTTCAGATGACGGCGTGGCGATCGGGGCCGCGTTGGCACCCTGCATGGAGGCATCGCTGCGCTCCCCCGAGATGTTCGACGCCTATCTCGGGCCCGCCAGCACCGCCTCCGAAATCGAGCACGCCCTGCGCATCTGGAAGCTCGCCTACGAGGTCCTCGACAACCCCGCGGCAACGGGAGCCGAGTTGCTCGCCGGCGGCCAGCTCATTGGGTGGTATCAGGGTCGCGAGGAGTTCGGGCCTCGCGCCCTGGGCAACCGGTCCATCCTTGCCGACCCCCGCGACGTCAACAATCGCGACCGCGTCAACAACGCGGTGAAGTTTCGCGAGGAGTGGCGACCGTTCGCACCATCTGTCCTGGAGGAATTCGGCGACGAGTACTTCGAGGGTTTTTGCCGGACGCCCTTCATGACGCTGACTTTCATGGTTCGCCCAGAGCGACGCGCGAGGATCGCGGCCACAGTTCACGTGGACGGAAGCGCGCGAGTCCAATCCGTCAACCGCGAGCAAAGCGCTCTCTACTACGACCTCATCCGTTACTTCCGCGACCGAACGGGCGTCCCCGTCCTGCTCAACACGAGCTTCAATCTCAAGGGGGAGGCGATCGTGAGCACTCCGTTCGACGCCATTCGGACGTTTTTCACGTCGGGCCTCGATGCGCTCATCATCGACCGTTTCCTCCTCCGAAAGACGCCGCGAACGGCGGCCTGACCGCTGAGCGCCCACCAGGGCGGACGAGAAGGAGAGTCCGTACTGCAAAAGACGAACCCCCGCATCGTCCGGTACGGGGCCATCGACGTCTGCTACCTGCCCCACCTCGAGGGTGGCGGGATGGGATTCGGCCAGACCTACGTGCCAATCGTTCGGGAGCTATTCGGGAAGGTGGGGCGTGCCTACGAGTTCTGCGCGGGGCCGGGCTTCATTGGCTTTTCGCTCCTGGCGGCCGGCCTGTGCGACTCGCTGTGCCTCTCGGATATCAACCGCGAGGCGGTCGAGATCGCAATGGAAACCGTGCGTCGCAATAATCTCGAAGACCGGGTGTCCGTGTACGTGTCGGATGCCTTGGATGCGGTCCCGCCCCACGAGCGGTGGGACCTAGTGGTGTCGAACCCGCCCCATTTCGTCGATCAGTACGCAAATAGCCTGAGACATCATGATCCGGACTGGCAGTGCCACCGGAAGTTCTACGCCCGGGTCGCGGGATACCTGAACCCGGGTGCGTCGCTTCTCATCCAGGAGAACTACGCGGGGAGCCGGGAGGAGGACTTCGCGTCCATGTTGAGCGCCGGCGGTCTCCAGAGCGTCGCCTCGCTCATGTACCGATCCCCTGCAAGCAACCCCTCTTTCGACACGTACTACTTCATCTGGGCGAGATCACGCGCAGAGGCGCTTGCACCCACTCGGCCGGGCGGGCGCACATTCGGATATACCTCCTCCCCGCCGGTGATCGTCCCCGTGTCCCTTTCGTGGGATCGCGCACCGCGGATCGAATTGAAGGCCTACACCCGGTACCAGTTCGCGCTGGCGAACGGTCTCGACGGGGAGAAGACGCTCCTCATCCAAGCCGTGAGGTACCGGGTGCTCAGAAGAATGCTGCGGTCCGTTTGCACGATCGCCAAGGGTCAGTCCATCACGAGCTTTCCGTTTCAGATGTCTCCCGGGCGCTATCAGCTGCGTGACGCCGACTCCAAGCACTGCCTCCTCGTCATCGTCGTGGCTTGAAGCGGTTGGACATCGGCTAGACGACGCGGCCGTGCCTCCTCCAGGACGACAACACCCGGGCGAGCAGGCCACACTCCAGCGCCAGGACGGCCACGGCGGGAAGGAGGTTCATCATAAGCGCGTCGTGCGTGCTCTTGAGGCCGTTCGCGGCGAGGAAGGCGACCTGCGTGCCCAGCCCCAGGGGAATCTGGATCCATTGTCCGCGAGTCACCCGGGTCGCGATCACCATCGTGAAGATGATGCCGCCCGCCACCGTGAGCTGCGCGCCGGCCAGGGCGATCACGAGCTCCCTCTCGAGGCCTCCGTATTTCGGGCCCAACAGCGCCAGCCAGATCCCGGGGAACAGCCAGCTCGAAGCGGTCACCGCTCCAAAGAACAGGAGCAATGCCGCAATCGTCTGCAACGACCTCTTCGTAAAGTCTCGATAGTTCCCGATGCGTGCGAAGTACGGCTGGATGAAGAAGGCGTTGACCATGGTGAGGATCCCGATCGCCTGACCGAGCCTTCCCAGGGCCCCGACCTGCGCGACCGGCCCCGTGGCGCCCGCGATGCCGAGAAGAAAGAGCGAGATCTGTCCCTGCAGCATGTAGTACACAACACCGGGCATGAGCGGACGGGCGAATGCCAGGAGTCGCGGGGCAAAGTTCTCCTCATCACGGCTCTCGGGAGAGACGTACCGCCTGCAGAGGCGCGAGAGAAGAAGGGCATTGAGCAGCATGCCCGCGAGGTTGATCGCGAGGGCTGTCAACGCATGTGGTACCACCCGGCAGAAGACCGCGACGAGGATGAGGCGACACAAGGCAGCGCCCACTCCGGTGCGCGTGAGACCGGACGAATCGTGATGCGTGTTCAGCACCGACACGCCGAGCGTTACCGACTGCTGAACCCAGGCCGTGACCATGGCCAGCAAGATCACGGCAACCATGACGGAGATCCGGTCTTCCGTGCCGCGAAGGAGGACGTACGCGAGGATTACGACGACCGGGAGTTCCCGGGCAAAGAATCGTCGACGCAGGCGAAGAGCGGATCGCAGGAGCGCACTGAAGGCCGGGACGTCCTCGCGTATCGGAGCGCCGATGCTCACGACGGCGTTGGAAACGCCCAGATCGGACCCCACCGACGCCACGGACTGCAGAAGCGACGCCAGGGTATAGACGGCATACTCGTGAAGGCTGAGGAACCTCAGGATAAGGAAGCCCGTGATGAGATTGACCAGCTGGACGGCCGCCTGGCCAGTCAGGAAGCGGGCGATCAGCGTCCCCCATCGGAGGAGGCCCCTCTGGTTCATCCTTCAACCGGCAGCGTGGTACCAGCCCGGAATCGACCTCAAGCCGTCGCCGGCGGCTGCGAGCCAGGAGGTGCCGACGCCACGCGCGTCACGCGCCACGTGCCGAGCACCAGCCGATCCATCCGCGTCCGTAGGAAGCACTGGATCGCCTCGGCCGGCGTGTTCACGATCGGCTCGTTTTCGTTGAACGAGGTGTTGAGGAGCACCGGCACGCCCGTTGCGTCCTCGAACGCCTTGATGAGGGCCCAGTAGCGCCGATTCTGCGCCTTCGAGACGGTCTGCAGTCGACCCGTACCGTCGACGTGGGTCACCGCCGGTATCTCCGCACGTTTCGAGGCACGCACGGGGTACACCTTGATCATGAATGGGTCGGGGTAGCACTCCTCGAAGTAATCGGTCACCCGCTCCTCGAGGATTGAAGGCGCGAAAGGGCGGAAGGGCTCACGCCGCTTGATGCGTGCATTGAGGACGTCCTTCATCTCGGCCCGGCGGGGGTCGGCCAGGATCGAGCGATTCCCGAGCGCGCGCGGGCCCCACTCTGTGCGTCCCTGAAACCATCCTACGATCTCACCGGAAGCGAGCGCGGCTGCGGTCTCGCGCACGAGGGTCGCTTCGTCGGGGCTGCGCTGGATCTGCAGCTCTCCGCAGCGTTGCGGCGCCTCGGACATCCCGGGCCGGAAGCCGGGGACAGCCGACAGGATCGCCTGTTCGATCGCAGCGTCCGAGAACTGGGGGCCCCAATACGAATGCTCCATGATGAAGCTGCGTGGATGGCCGAGCTCGTGATGCCACACGTACTGCGCCGCTCCGAGGGCTGTTCCCGCGTCGCCCGCGGCAGATTGAATGAAGATGTCCTTGAAATCCGTCTGCGTGAAGATCTTTCCGTTGGCGACCGAGTTCATGGCGCAGCCGCCGGCGAGGCAGATCGCCTTGAGGCCGGTCTTCTTCTGCAACCATCGAAGGCGGTGGAAGAACGCCTCCTCGTACATCGCCTGAAGGGAGGCGGCGATGTCGTGCTCGCGCTCGGTGAGCGGTCCGCCCGGCTCGCGAGGCGGCCCGAAGGTTTCGGCAAACTGGGCCGACCAGAGGGGGCCGATCGTCGGCTCGCCCTCTTCCCATGACATGGTCACGCCTTCGGAGGCGTGCCGAAAATAGTCCAGGTTCGTCTCGAAGCCGCCATCGTCATTCAGACTCACGATCTCACGCATCCGGAGAAGGAAGGACGGACGTCCATACGATGCCAGCCCCATGACCTTGTACTCGTCGCCATACTTCGGGAAGCCCAGGAACTGCGTCACGGCGGTGTAGAAGATGCCCAGCGAGTGCGGGAACATCACGTCGTCCAGGAGCTCCAGCTGAGCCCCGCGACCTACGGCGCTCATTGACGACAGGAAATCGCCGAATCCGTCTACGGTGAGGCATGCCGCCTCTTCGAACGGAGAACAGTAAAAGGCGGAGGCGAGGTGGGCGCGATGATGCTCGACATTGTGGATTCGCCCGCGGTACGGGCGCCCGTTCCCCACCTTCGCCGCCAGCAGCGCCTCCAAGCCGCCCACGCGGCCGTGGTTCTGAAGCCGACTCCGGATCGCATCCAGGCCAGGACGATGCCTGAAGGTGAAGAGCGCCTTCTCGATGAGGTGGGCCTTG
>WNGG01011649.1_pt1 | contig 17347 bp, 2 predicted proteins | sample 5400661 | NCBI WGS metagenome assembly WNGG01 (sample SAMN13153372, study PRJNA577476) | soil metagenome | isolation source: 100 cm soil or saprolite under Garry oak tree replicate 1 | place: USA:California | collected 2016-06-15 | reverse complement strand
GTCTTCCAGAGGGGTCCGCCATTGTACGCGACCTTCATCTGTGATCGTGAGGTCGGAACGTGTGCTCTGTGGCCGCACGGTTTGGCATAGTGCCATATTCCAGACTCGAGTCCTGGCTGGGATCCGGCGGAACGTCTAACGCCTATGTGATAGAATCCGCTGACTGAGGCTTTGCACACAGGGCAAGCTGTGGTGTCACGACAGGAATGGCATCTATCCAATGCTGACCATCGCTCCGGGTCCTCTCGGTTGTTTTAAGACAAATTCTGTACCCGAGACTTGAAGGCCTGGGAACAAGGGTATCGGTTGTTACAACTGTGGGAAAACGTTGCTGTCAGGCTATTTCTTCCAGAGACACATTCTGCCGTCTTGGGAGTGAGCATGCATTGGGTAAGCTTGCTGTTCAAAGTTCTTCAGTTTGCATTGGGTCCCACGGGTTGGGCATCTCGACTCGCACTGCGTCTCGTCTTTCTGAACGGTCAGGGTTACTGTCAATGTGTCTCTAAACTCTCGAACATGCTTTCCCTGGTTATCACCTTATCCCCTAACCCGGCGTGGGTTCACGATAACAACCGGGGTCCGAGGGCTGTCGTAACAAGTTCTCTATGACGGGGCATGGTGTTTCCAGCTCCGCTGGAGCGCGTGTCTCTCGAAAGGACCCTAAATCTTCTGGTCTTCGCAGCACTCTGTCTTGTTGGCTTGATGGGTAATCTACTCAGTCGGAGTCGAACCTGAGTTCAGGGGTCAAACCTTCAGAACCCTCGGAGTTTTCAGGTAGACCATCGACAAGTAGCTGGAAAAGGCTTCGACGGAAACGTCCTGGGTGTCTTTCGGCGTAGATGTGTGGTTTCCAGTTCCTGAGGATAAGGTATGCGAGTTGGAGAAATACTCCTACGCCTAGGAAAACCCAGCCTGCCATAACCATCTCTGGGTGGCTGGTCGAAATGCCAGTGTAGATTAGGGCGAATGCTGCGACTAGGGCGATCCCCGGTGGAGAGACGGTTCTAACGTCGAACATTCTGGCCACAAGCAGAATAGAATGGCTTTGGAGAGGTAAAGAAGATGAAACCCGTGCTCAAGCCTGAGAGTTCAGGCCAAGGACTGATTAGTGATAGGCTGAAAAAATCGGGACGGGAGTTAATCTCGCGTTGTTCTGTCTCTTAGGATCCGATGGGGATGTTTGTGGAAAGGGTCCCGATGCTTCCCGTTTCTAGGCATCCGTGGGCGTCAATGTGGGTCGTGCAGAAGTATTTGCTGCAGCTGGTACACTGGTAGGTAGCAGGCGTGCGGACTTCCGCGCCGGTCCTGTGGATTGTGCATCCGGGGACTGAACAGGTGTGTGAGTGGGTTCCGCTTGTTCCAGTCGTGTGACTTGTTCGAGTTCCAGTTGTGGTTGTGCCTGTGTGGCTTGTTGTCCTCGTGCCAGTTGTTCTAGAGCCGGTTGTGTGTCTGCGTTTTGTTCGATTAACTGTCGATGTAGCGGTCATGGCTGGGATTCGATGATGGGGGCTGCGATAATAGCCGAGCTTTACCCTGTGATTGTTTTCGGGGTAACATTTGCGGTGCTGGAGCATAGGCCTAGTTGACGTCTTCCGAATTTGAGCGGTAAGTACGATGAGCCTCGTGGAGGTTCAAGAGAAGCTAGGAGGGTTATGCGGGCAGGCTGGAGCCTTTGTGGTCGTGACGGACCGGGGTTGTAGACTTTTATGTCCAGCTCGTTTGTATGTAGAAGTTCTGCGGCAGCGACTGCGTGCCAAGTTCCAGATAGACAACCGTGCTCCGAGACAGGGTTGCGTTAGCATCGATGTTTAGGTCTTCTGACCAGAAATTCACTAGGTGACTCTGTCCGTCTGTAATTGTGAAATTGAACCGGTCACCCCAAGTTCCCGCAATGAGCGGTAAAGGAGCGCTGGTCCCGTTGGCTGGAGAACTGTTCAATACTACGAATAACCCCATGTCTCGCATGTCCACACCTTGGCCACTTGAACCGAAGACACTCAACCTGTGCTGACCCCTCAACACAGGAACGATAACGACGAGTAGTAAGAGTCCCACCAACCACCAGCGAAGCGGGATGTCTGGCCCGAGTTTCAACGGGACATCTCCGCGAGGACTCTTAGCTCTAGGATGTAGTCCTTTAACGCTCGGACTCTGTTGTAGTGGTCGGCCTTCCTGATGCGATTGTCATAACAGGGGAAGCAGAAAGTCATTGAGGCCGGTCCGTGGATAATTCCGATTTCTCCGCAGTCGTTGCACTCGCGCATTCCTTCGATCAGCTACACTCATCAGTGTAGACTTGCTCCCGGAGAAATATACCCCGAAGGACAACTATCACGTACATGGCGTACGGATATCTAGTCCGGCCAAGTCGTTCATGCTACCCTTGACGTGCGTGAGATGATGTCTCTTTGGTCTTTGGCGCATTGGGCATCAGTGCTGCAGGCGCAGACTCATCGCCTAGCGTTGTGCTCTCGAAGGGCCGGGTGGAAGCTCACTAGTCTCTGGAATGCCGAATTAGGCTGAAAGGTCTGGGGTCTGGGTTGGGAATGGGACTGTTGCTGGCTGTGACTGTGGTTCTTCTCGGCTCAACCAGCCTCCTTTCCATGGCGTAGCCCAGGCATAGACCGTGATCGTCATCGTGAGGATGATGAAGATGAACACGAACATCATTCTGTAGGGTACAGCTTCTCTAGAAGTCTTCAGGTATCTCCAGGTGTTGAGTCCGTGTAAAGCTGCGACGTAGAGTGTTCCGGCGAGGAAGCCTACTGCGTCAAGCCAGTCGCCTTGCAGGGGCTTTACGACCAGCCAGATGATTACGACTGCTGGGCAAAGGTAGGAGAGGAACTGGTAGAGGTAGAAGATTGTGGCGACGGGTGCGGGTTTCTTCCACATGAACCTGCCTTGTAGTATGCCGCAGTGGACCCAGCTTCTCATCCATCGAAGCTGTTGGCGGAAGAACTTCTTTGGAGTTTCAGGGACGATCGTTTCGACTACGGCGTTGGACTGATAGACAGTTCTTGAGCCCTTACCGCTGAGGGCGTAAGCTGTCAATACTCTGTCCTCGCCCGGAGATTTGATGAGCTTACGTGTCAGGGCTCCCGTGAGACTGAATGATCCCTCTTCTGTATCTGTCTGAGGTTGTCTGTTCGGAAATCTCTCTAGGAGCCAGGTGTCTAGGAGTGGCTGGACTGCGCTGCGCCGGTAGGCCGCGAGTATTCCCGAGCAACAGGTCACGCATCCGTAGAGTGATTCCATTCCCTTCCAGAGCCTGAACATTTCGGCGTACCAATAGTGCTGGAGTCTTGCTAGCAGGCTTAGATTCCTGTTGGAAGCTTTTCCGTGGCCGCAGACAGCTGTCACATTGTCGTCTCGGAAGGGTTGTACGAGGTTTTTGATCGCGTCTGGCTCGACGAAGCTGTCACTGTCTATGCAGACGATAATTTCGCCAGTGGCTCGGTCGACTGCTGAGGCGAGGGCCACCCGTTTCCCATAGTTCCGTTCGTGTCTGATGATTACTAGTCTTGAGGAGAGTCTAGGTTGCCGCTTCAGGGCTTGAAGCCGGTCCCAGGTTTCATCGGTACTGCCGTCGTCGACGGCTATCACTTCGAGGCGTGATGAGGGGTAGTCGCTGTCGAATACTGCCTTTACAACTTGCTGGATGACCCCTGCCTCGTTCTTTGCTGGTATTACGACAGAGATTTTGGGCCTGAAACCAGTGTCGGGCTGGGGCTGATAGGTGCTTGTTGTCGAGTACATGAAGAGTAGGAACACTGTCATGCAAAGTGTGTATGCGCCGAAGATCGCGCTCGGGATGTCAATGGTGCGAATTAGGAGAAGAGGTAGTACGGTCCCCAGGGCGAGAAGAAGGACTAAACGGTCGGTAATTTTGCCTGGGGTTTTCAGGATATCTCACTTGCGCCAGAACTCTGGTTACATTTTGCCGCGTCATGATGCTGAAAAGTGTTCGCGCATTGCGGCGTGTTCTGGTTAGCGCTGGCTATCCAGACTAAGCTATGGCTAAGACGCAAATTGGAAGAAGATAGGGCCGATTTGGTGGGCTATTCTGGCCCCGGTGCCTGGGCAAGTGATGCTCCGCAGTGTCTGCAGAGTGATGCTCCAGGGAGATTGTACTTGTCGCAGGACTTACATCGTCCGAGTTTAGAAGTGTCTAGGGATCCCTTGCCCTGGTATGTATATCGGGCCGCTACTTGCGGTCCGGATTCGTTTCGCGGCATTTCTTGCCGCTAGGACGTATTGTCAGATCACTCCTATTTTTCGTACGGTACTCTTGTCTTGTATCATCGGTTCCCTTGAAAAATTCCCACGCGGCTAAGAGAGGGATAAGGGCTTGTTGAACATGACCTGGTTTTGAGAGATGGATCGAGGTTCTGTATTGAAATCTACTTGGAAAGAAGGGGTTGCAGGACAGTCAGTGGAGATGGGTCTAGGAGTGTTGCTTTGTGGCTTTGGGTTCTGTCCCTTTTGCCACGTCCCAGCCGCCTATGCCAGCGTCCCAGACTGGATGTTGTTCCATTGCTTCTATGGATTTCTCCCACTCTCTGTCTTTCATGGATTCCCTTGGGACCCATCTGATTGAGAAGTTCTCTTGATTGTCGTCAAAGGTTGGTCTTTCAAGGGTCTCCATGATCATCGGGAGGTCCTTAATGCGGATCGTCAGAACTGTGCCCCCGTTAGGAAGTCGTCGTGCCTTCTCGTAGGGCAAGGTGACCTCCGGCTCAGATTCCATGGATTCAAGCTATTCGGCTCTAACCCAAAATGGTCGTGTAACCGTTGCAGCTCAGGCCACGTAGCGCGCTGCATAGGGCTTGTTTCTCTCTGAATTTCACTTCCTTAGCCGACCAATTTGGCAGAGTTACGAGGCTTCTGAAATGGTTACAGTCGCCTATTATCGGAGGTGCAGCCTTCTATGAAGAATTACTGGCCGAAAAAATTGTTCAGAATCGAGAAGCTAAGGGTTCGACTAGCGGAGGGTTAGTACCAACGGTCAGTTTTCATGGAGAACAAGGCGGCTTTGCAAGTCGGCGTAGCAGACCCATGATCTACTACGAAATTCTCCTGGCCATTAGACATTTCTGGGCAAGTAGAGGAGAGGCTAAGATCACCCCAGTTCAGAGTCACGTTAACATTCCTACTGGTCGGTTTCGGGAGTTTCTTCGGAGTATGGAGAAGGTTGGGCTGCTCCGGTTGAATCCGTTGGATGTTACGCCTGCGGGTAATGAATACGTTGACGAGTTTGAACGTTTTCTCAAATTCCTTGAAAAATACGGGTTAGCTCCTAGGTCGAGTTCTGTCCAGGTTGGACCGCGAGTTGCTCAGCCTCACTGGGCTGATATCATAGCGGAGTATGAGAAGAAAATGAAGACAAAATCCGTGCTCTAATCTAGCTCTTTGCGGAGAATTTTTGGCTAGCCGAATGCGAGCGTCCGGCTCTTATTTCGCTGTTTAGAAGTTGTGTTACTGCACGGACCTGTAGTCCGTACGAGTAGTACGTGTGATTTGTCCGTGGGGGTATATGTATCCTGAGATTGCTTTAGAGCTACCGAGAAGTTTTGACGGGCAAAATTAGTGAGACCACCCGAAAGAATCGTGAAAGATCGAAATTAAACCGAATCTTCCTTGTCACCGTTATCGCTCTGTTTGCGGTGATTGTGGCGGCCAATCAGGTCAGTCCCGCATACGCTGCGAGCATCACTATCTCTCCCACTTCAGGTTTCCCTGGGAGCACGATTTCAATAGCAAGTGTGAGTGGCTTATCGAGTAGCTCTACATATACTGACTGTCTTAGTACGAGCTCAAGCTCCTCCTCCTTATGTCTGTCAGGTTCAGCAGGAAGCCTCTCCACCAACAATGGGGGTAATATTCAATCTCAAACCGCAGTGTCGGTCCCAACCGCCGCTGGTGCAGGGAGTTATTTTGTCATATTGTATGGTCCTAACCCAGGAACTACAGTAGTCGCTTCGGCAACTTACACAGTCAATCCATCAGTGACTCAGCCTATTTCTCTAGCCACGGTGGAACTAGGTGCTCCTGCTGCTAGCTTCTCTCTTTCGGGCTGCTCTGTGACCCCAACCACTTTGGTTGGGGACGGAAATCCTCACAACGTTACATCGAGCCCCAGCTGCGCGGTCACGGTATCCACTCCTTCAGACCAGACTAATTCACGCTACAGATTCAGTGGTGGAACAACAACCTCTGCCCTCGTTACGTGTTCATCAGGCACCTGCGCTTCCTTCTTGGGCTCATACTACTATCAAATCAAGAACACCTACCAAGCCACCCCCGTGGCGTCGACCTGGGACTCAGGACTCAGCATTTCAATCACAGGGACCCAATTAGGGACGAGTGGACTAACACTGTGCACGCTGAGCCCAACGGCCGGGTCATCTTCCGCGGTCAGCTGTTCAAACATTTGGACTGACTACAATGCAGCAGTGAGTTTCGCTCCAGTGGCGTCGGGTGCGGGACTCAACATTCAGTGGGTCGGCAAGGCACCCATCTCCTTCACACAGACTTCAGGGGGGAATACGAACAACGTTAACTTCTACAAGCAGTATACAAGCGTCTCATTCAAGATAGCCGCGAACGCCCAAAGCACCTACGATTCAGGCTTAGGAGCTCTTGCTGTTACAGGTAACAGTCTTGGCTCCTCGACCACAATCTGCACAATCACTCCTATCGGCGGTGATTCTTCGGATGCCTGTTCTGGTACAATCGACGCAAATAGCGCTCCCTCAGTCCCTACTACGATAACTGGTGCCCCGGCGAGCTCTCAATGGAAGTGCGGATCTTGCACGTTTGGATCGATAACCGCCGGTGGAACCACGTACACCGTGAACTACTACAAGCAGTGGACTAATAACTGGAAATACTCTGTAATATCCGGCTCTCCCACAGCGCCCATATTGAGCTGCACCCAGTTCAGCTCGACGGCAACCCTTACCCTCACCACCTCAAACCAGGCATTCTACTGCGACAATGGTGCAACGGCAACAGCCTCTGATCCCACACCGGGCTCGACAACGGCTCACAGGTGGAGCAACAACGCCCAGAGTTTCACTATAACCTCTCCCGGAGGCTCGACAAACGTCTTCACCTACTACGAGCAGTACGCATTGTTCTATTCCTATACAATAAATGGCGGAGGATCTCCTTCAGCTCCATCTGTTAGTTGCACGAAGTTTGGTCTTTCCTTAACCTCCACTCTTACCGCATCCGCCACGACGTACTGGTGCGATAACTCCCAAGGGTGGAATGTATCTCCCAATCCTCTGAGCTCATCCTCAACAGAGCGCTGGCAGTCTTCGCAAACACTCAGCGCGACAGTCTCCGGAACACTTACGACTGTTTTCACCTTCTACCATCAGTTCCTCTACACACTCAACTATTCCGTTACAGGGGGAGGAACGCCTACCGCACCAGTTCTCACATCGACCCAATTCGGTGGCTCATACACGCCCACCCTGACTACGACAGCCACAGGCTACTGGCTCAACAACGGTGCAACCTGCTCAGTCACCAACCCCGCTTCAGGCTCGACAACTACCCAAAGATGGGACACCGCGACTTCATGTCCGAGTGTGAGTTCACCCGTAACTCTAGTATTCGGCTACTATCATCAGTACGGTCTCGTCTACTCTTACCAAGTCTCAGGCGGCTCAGGATACTCCGCGCCAGCTCTCGCTTGCAACCAGTTTGGTTCCTCTTACAATCCCACTCTGACAACATCAGTATTCACGTACTGGTGTGACAATTCCCAAGCATGGAGTGTTTCTCCGAATCCTCTGGCGGGTTCATCTTCAACGGAGCGCTGGCAATCGTCGCAGGTGCTTAGCGGGACAATCTCTGGAACACTCACGACAACCTTCACCTTCTACCACCAGTTTCAAGTCTCGTTCACAATCTCGCCCTCCGGCACAGGGACAACCACACCATCAGGCACTAATGTGTGGGAGAATTCAACAGCCTTCACCATCTTCGCCACTCCGAACACCGGTTATTACTTCTCCTCGTGGAGTTCGAGTTCTGGTTCCATAACCTTCACCAGCTCTACATCGGCAAGTACGAGCGTTACGGTCGTCGGTTCAGGAACAATCACGGCAAGCTTCACCACTACAAGGCCTCTCAGTCTTGATGGACACTCAGGCAGCAGTACTGGTGGAGGTACTGCCTCTTCAGTTACTGTATCCCTGACAACTACGAAACCTAACGATGTAATCTATGCATGTGAATACGCGACAAACACGGGTTCCCTTTCAATCTCGACACCAGGGCTTTCTTGGACGCTACGGGGATCCAGAACGGGTACGGGTCAGGAGATCACCTGCTGGTACTCTATCGCATCATCCGCCGGAACGTATGTCATCACTATGTCGGACTCAAGTTCAACGAGTATAGTAGGACTCGCATTCGCAGTGACAGGCGCTGACGTGAACTCGCCATTCGATCCCAACCTTGCTTCTCCAATAACTGGGTCGGCAACATGCTCGGGAAGTTGCACCTCTAGCGTATCGGTCACTACGACCAATGCAAACGATCTCATCGCTGGCATTATAGGAATTCCTTCCCAGCAGACCCCCACTGTATCCAATCCTTGGGCGAGTCTGGACAGTCAATCGAATAACGGCCCAAGTTACGCCTCAGAAGATGAGTATCAAATCGTTTCCACCACAGGCACTTACTCTCCTACATTTGGTGTAGGGGGCCAAGGAGGAACTTGGATGATGATCGCAGAAGCGTTCAAACAAGCCCCCAGCGTTTCCATGAACTGTTCTCCCAATCCTGTGGACGTGAGTGTCACGACCACTTGCACCGTAACTCTCAGCCCCTCTACCTCCGGTCGCTCCGTAAGTTTCACCGGCTTCGGTGCCGGCTCTACAAGCGCTAGCTCATGCACGACTGACGGATCCGGTCAGTGCTCGGTCAACTACACACCAAGTAGTGCTTCCTCCAGCACGTCTCAGACGATTCAGGCTTCATATTCAAGCAATGCTGGATTCACCACTCTCGACGTTAATGCGATTCTGACCGCAGGAGGGATAACGCCCGCCTCTCCTACAATGGACATTGGTCTATCGATAAACCTGACTGCACATCCGTCGGGCGGAGCTTCCCCCTATGTCTATCAATGGTTCACGGGTTCAGGCTGCGCTATCGTAATCTCGGGTCAGACATCGCAAACCTATTCGGCCTCTCCCGTCGCCAACACGACCTACTCTTATCGGGTCACCGATGCCCAATCGCAATCAGCTTGTTCTCCAGGCGACAGTGTTACCGTAACCTGCAACGCATCTGCCTCAGGTGGCCTATCCCCCTACACTTTCTCCTGGTCGGCGACGAGTGGCAGTCCAGCGAGCGGAACAGGCACGAGCTTCACCACAACTCTCTCCGCTAAGGGAGTTTACACAATTACGGTGACCACGACTGACGCTAACGGAGCCAGCTCAACGACATCAGCCAGTGTTACTGTCGTGCCTCAACCACTCGTCGTTACTGTCTCGTGTCCAACTTCAGGTCTGACCGCGGGTAAGCCGTTCAACTGCACCGTATCCGCAACTGGAGGTTCGACACCCTACACCGGCACGGGCATTAAGACCGTCACACAGTCAACAAAAGGAACTTTCACTGAATCCTTCACAGTCACTGATGCCAACGGTGCCAGTGCTACCGGATCCGCACCCGTCACCATCGCCGCCCAACCACTCACAGTTATCGTTTCATGCCCAAGTTCTGGTCTGACTGCAGGCAAGCCCTTCAGCTGCACCGTCTCGGCAGTCGGCGGAACAGCACCTTACACGGGAACGGGGGACTTCACTGTTACACAGCCCGTCAAAGGCACCTTCACAGAATTGTTCAGCGTAACCGACGCCAACGGTGCGAGCGCCTCGGCCTCAGCTACGGTCACCATTGCGGCACAACCAATAGTCGTATCAGCCACTTGCCCGACATCGGGTCTCACTACCGGTAAGCCATTCGAATGCACAGTCTCAGCAACCGGTGGAACTGGCCCCTACCAGGGCACCGGAGCGATCTCCAGAACCGAACAGGTCAAGGGAACATTCACGGAGACTTTCACCGTTACCGATTCGAACGGTGCTTCTGCGTCAGGATCCGCGACGGTTACAATTGCTTCACAACCGTTGGTTACAGTCGTTGATTGCGGCTCGAACCAGACAGCTGGTAAGCCTTTCAGTTGCACTGTCTCAACCTCCGGCGGCTCGTCACCATACTCCGGAATCGGCGCATTCCCTGAGAGCGAGGCTGTCAAAGGAACCTACACTTTCAGCTTCATCGTGACTGACGCAAATGGAGTCACATCGCAAGCATCTACGACCGTCGAAGTGTCTGCCCAACCCTTGGTCGTCGCTGTCTCATGCGATTCCAACGTTACTGCTGGTAAGCCGTTCAACTGCACTGTCTCAGCAACCGGCGGTACAGCACCTTACTCGGGCACTGGAGACTTCTCGCAAATCGAAGTCTCGAAGGGTACGAAACTCGAATCGTTCGCCGTCACTGATGCCAACGGCGTCTCCGCGACAGGTACTGCAAGTGTTATAGTCTCCGAACAACCCCTCGTAGTCGTCGTTAACTGTCCGTCCTCGGGCGTCACAGCTGGCAAACCATTCGATTGCACAGTATCCGTATACGGTGGAACCTCGCCTTACTCCGGCACAGGCACTTTCACTATCACACAGCCTGTCAAGGGAACGTTCACCGAGTCATTCAGCGTTTCTGATGCAAACGGTGTGTCTTCTTCAGGATCTGCTTCAGTTGTCGCAGATGCTCAGCCTCTGATCGTAAGCGTCAGCTGTCCAGACTCTGGGGTTACGGCGGGTAAGCCGTTCAGCTGCACAGTTTCCGCGACTGGTGGGACCAGCCCTTACACGGGTACTGGCACATTCACACTTGTCGAATCGGTCAAGGGCATTTACACAGAATCCTTCACTGTTACAGACGCAAACACAGTCAGCGCTACTGGATCGGCAAGCATCAGCATCATTCCTCAACCCCTGGTCGTAACAGTCGATTGCGGTTCGGGCCAAACATCAGGCAAACCATTCGACTGCACAGTAAGCGCGATCGGTGGCACAGCACCCTACACCGGAACTGGAGTTTTCTCGCAGACAGAGGGGGTTAAGGGAACATTCACCGAGTCCTTCACTGTCACAGACTCTAACAACGTGAGCGCCTCAGGCAGTGATAGCGTCACGGTCTCTCCACAGCCACTGGTCGTAGTTGTCACATGCCAAAGCTCGAACGTAACCGCTGGAAAACCATTTGATTGTGAAGTTGCAGCCACCGGCGGTACCTCGCCATATTCAGGAATCGGAATCTTCGAGGTCACTGAACCCGTCAAGGGAACCTACGCAGTGAGCTTCGATGCTACTGATGCCAACCATGTAACCGCGTTCGGCTCCTCAAGTGTCACGGTCGCTCCTCAGCCACTAGTAGTCGCGGTCACTTGCCCAAGTTCGGGCGCAACAGCAGGCAAACCGTTCAGTTGTAATGTCTCTGCAACAGGCGGAACAGCACCGTACGCTGGCGTAGGCATATTCTCCGTTACACAGCCGGTCAAAGGCACGTTCACGGAGACCTTCACGGTAACCGATGCGAACGGCGCGAGCGCAATAGGCTCGGCCAGCGTTACGATTATCCCACAACCGGTCGTAGTCACAGTCTACTGTCCAACGACAGGACTCACAGCTGGCAAGCCATTCGATTGTGATGTCTCAGCGACTGGAGGAACAGAGCCCTACACTGGAACCGGCAGCTTCACCATTACTCAGCCCATCAAAGGAACATTCACAGAGAGCTTCAGCGTTACAGACGCGAACCAGGTCACAGCCTCAGGTTCCGCAACCGTCACTATTGCCCCACAACCACTCATCGTGGCCGTAACCTGCCCTGGATCCGGTCTGACGGCAGGCAAACCGTTCTCATGCACTATCTACGCCGCGGGCGGAACTGCACCATACTCAGGCACGGGCAACTTCAGCCGAGTCGAGCCCGTCAAAGGCACCTTCACCGAGTCATTCAACGTGACCGACGCCAATGGAATATCTGCAATCGGATACGGGACCGTCATCATTGCACCTCAGCCGCTCGTCGTCTCAGTTTCATGCGCTTCAGGGATTACCGCTGGCAAACCCTTCAGCTGCACAGTGTCCGCATCTGGCGGGACCACGCCATACTCTGGAACCGGGACCTTCAGCCTTACTGAGCCAGTAAAGGGAGCCTTCGCCGAAACCTTCACCGTCACAGATGCTAACGGCGTGTCCGCGTCAGGATCAACGAGCGTGTCTGCAGCTCCACAGCCCTTGGTCGCAACAGTTGTCTGCCCAAGCTCAGGCGTAACCGCTGGCAAGCCTTTCATCTGTTCCACATCCGCTTCCGGCGGAACAGCCCCCTATGCAGGAACAGGCGACTTCACCGTCACCGAGCCCGTCAAGGGCACCTTCACCGAGCGATTCACTGTTACAGACGCAAACGGAGTCACCGTCATAGCATCCACGACTGTTGATGTTGCTCCACAACCTTTAGTCGCAATTGTTGCATGCCCGACTTCTAGTCTTACCGCAGGCAAGCCGTTCAGTTGCTCAGTCTCTGCAACCGGTGGCACAAGCCCATACCAGAATATCGGAACATTCCAGGTGACCGAGCCAGTGAAGGGGGCTCACCTCGAATCGTTCAATGTAAGAGATGCCAACGGCGTTTCCGCAACAGCCACGACTACCGTCATGATTGCCCCTCAACCCTTAGTCGTCATCGTCTCATGTCCATCGTCGGGCATTACAGCGGCCAAGCCCTTTAGCTGCACAGTTAGCGCAACGGGCGGTACGCAGCCATACTCTGGAACGGGCATGTTCAGCGTAACTGAGCCTGTCAAGGGAACCTTCGTGGAAGAATTCACAGTAACTGATGCGAACCACGTCAGCGCCGTTAGATCGGCAAGTGTGACCATTGTTCCACAGCCACTCGTCGTGACCGTCAGCTGCCAGTCAGGTGCAACCGCTGGTAAGCCCTTCAACTGCACAGTATCTGCAACCGGTGGCACCGAGCCATACAATGGAATCGGATCGTTCTCGATCACTCAACCAGTCAAAGGCACTTTCACAGAAACATTCAGCGTCACCGACGCAAACCAGTTCTCAGCATCAGGATCAGCAACCGTCACGATTGCACCACAACCGCTCGTTGTCACCGTAACATGCGACACAGGCCAGACTGCAGGCAAACCCTTCAATTGCATTGTCTCAGCAACGGGCGGAACATCGCCCTACAGTGGAACTGGAACCTTCAGCGTAACAGAACCCGTCAAAGGAATCTATACTGAAGGATTCAGTGTCATCGACGCTAACGGTGTCGGTGCTACAGGTTCAGCGAGTGTGATCGTCGAGCCACAGCCACTCGTCGACACCGTAACTTGTGGCTCCGCCTTCTCAACCATCACTGCAGGCAAGCGGTTCAACTGCACCGTCTCCGCCACTGGCGGTACCGCTCCATACACGGGAACTGGCATCTTCAGCGTAACCGAGGCAGTGAAGGGATCATTCACGGAGGAGTTCAGCGTCACGGACTCCAATGGAGTAACAGCAACAGGCTCAGCGAGCATCATCGTCGCTCCACAACCCCTAGTGGTCTCGGTCGACTGCGGTTCGGGTCAGACTACAGGCAAACACTTCAGCTGCGTCGTCTCAGCCACCGGTGGGACCTCGCCTTACTTGGGCACTGGAGCATTCTCAGTCACTGAATCTGTGAAAGGAATCTACAGTGAAGAGTTCGCTGTCGTCGATTCGAACGGCATGGCAGTTGCTGGCGCCGTGATTGTAACAGTCGCCCCACAACCCCTCATCGTCACCGTCACCTGCCCGACATCGGGTCTGACTGCGGGTAAGCCCTTCAACTGCACAATCTCCGCGACTGGCGGCACGAGTCCGTACAGTGGCACTGGCAGTTTGACTCTAGTCGAGTCTCTCAAGGGGGCATTCACCGAGTCGTTCCGCGTCACCGATGCGAACGGTGCCACAGCTTCCGGCTCAACAAGCGTAATCGTTGTTCCACAGCCACTCATCGTCACTGTCACATGTCCAGTCTCAGACCTAACTGCAGGCAAGCCATTCAGCTGCCACGTCTCAGCATCAGGCGGGACCCAGCCCTACTCGGGCACAGGCGACTTCGTCATCACCCACGCTGTAAAGGGAACGTTCATCGAGAGCTTCATCGTAAGTGATGCGAACGCCGCTCTGGCGACAGACTCGACCACTGCTGTTGTCAGTGCCCAGCCGCTAGTCGCGGCTGTAACATGTGCCCCAGCGATCACCGCCGGCAAACCGTTTGATTGCACCGTCTCCGCGACCGGCGGAACGGCGCCCTACTCAGGAGTCGGAATATTCAGTGTTTCAGAACCAGTCAAGGGGACTTTCACTGAGAGCTTCAGCGTTACTGATGCCAACGGTGTAGCCGCTTGGGGTTCAGTCGCGGCCACTGTTGCGCCTCAGCCTCTAATCGTCACGGTTGCGTGTGCATCGCCAGTCACTGCTGGCAAGCCAATCGTTTGCTCGGTCTCCGCTACAGGCGGGACTTCGCCGTACTCTGGCACCGGTATCTTCACGATTGCTGAGCCGGTCAAGGGCACCTACGTCGAATCCTTCAGAGTTACCGACGCTAATGGCGCATCCACTACAGGATTAGAGAGTGTTATCGTCAATCCACAGCCCTTGGTCCCAACACTGGTCTGCCCTGTCTCAGGCGTGACGGCTGGTAAACCGTTCACCTGCACTGTTTCTGCCAGTGGTGGCACATCACCTTACTTTGGAACGGGCGCGTTCACGATCAAGCTCTCTGTCAAGGGCACATACACTGAGACATTCGCTGTCGAAGACGCAAACGGCGCTATCGCAACTGTCTCTGCCACCGTGAATGTTGCTCCACAGCCATTAGTTGTAGCTGTCAGTTGCCAGTCAGCTCCCACCTCGGGTAAGCCGTTCTCCTGCATCGTTTCCGCGACGGGCGGAACAGCGCCATACACTGGCATTGGTCCGTTCACGGTCAATGAACCGGTCAAAGGCACCTTCGCAGAATCCTTCCAAGTCACCGATGCTAACGACGTCTCTGCAATAGGCTCAACAACAGTAACCATTGCTCCCCAACCACTAGCCGTTATCGTGATCTGTCCAGCATCAGCTGTTACCGCAGGCAAGCCGTTCAACTGCACGGTCTCGGCGACAGGTGGGACAGCGCCTTACCAAGGCACAGGCACATTCACCATAACCGAGCCAGTCAAAGGCACTTTCAACGAAGCGTTCACTGTTATCGACTCCAACGGCGCAGCAGTCTCAACGTCTGCTAGAATCAATGTCGCGCCTCAACCTCTCGCTGTTTCAGTTGCATGCCCCGCACTCGCGACAGCAGGCAAACCATTCGCATGCACCGTCGCACCAAGCGGCGGCACCTCTCCATACTCAGGGGCCGGAAGCGTTTCAATCACCGAACTGGTGAAGGGATCATACACTGAAACGTTCACGGTCGTGGACTCGAACGGCGCTTCCGCTTCCGCCAGTGCAAGCGTAGTGGTTACGGCTCAACCTCTGATCATCACAGTATCCTGTGCCCAAACTGGCGCAACCGCTGGTAAGCCCATCATCTGTGCAGTTTCTGCTACTGGGGGAACCGCGCCCTACACAGGAATAGGCAGCTTCGTCATCACTGAGTCAGTGAAAGGCTCGTTTACTGAGTCGTTCAGCGTCTCTGATGCGAACGACGCCATTGCGACCGGCGCGGATACAGTCGTCGTCACGGCGCAACCTCTAACGGTCTCTGTCACTTGCGAGTCTGGCGCAACCTCGGGCAAACCCTTCAATTGCTTCGTTTCAGCAGTAGGAGGAACAGCACCATACCACGGCACCGGAGTATTCACAACCACTCAGCCAGTAAAAGGAACCCTCAGCGAATCGTTCAGTGTCACAGACGCCAATGGACTTACGGCGATTGGATCCACTGTTTTCACAGTCGCCCCTCAACCGCTAGTTGTCAACGTCACCTGCCCCAATTCAGGACTAGTCGCCGGCAAGCCGTTCAGTTGCGCAGTCCAAGCAACCGGTGGAACAGGACCCTACTTAGGTATCGGCAACTTCACCATCACGATGCCCGTCAAGGGGACTCTCACCGAATTCTTCAGTGCCACGGATGCCAACGGACTAACCGCGACTGGGTCAGCTTCAGTCGTCATTGCAGCTCAACCGATGACAGTGAACTTCTCGTTCAGCGGGACCCTCTACTCCGGAAGCCTGACAACATTCACCGCTACAGTATCGGGTGGAACATCGCCGTATGCTTACTCCTGGAACTTCGGCGACAGCTCAACGATCGGCACAACCAACCCTGTCGCTCATACCTACCTAGCGGCAGGAAACTTTAGCGTCTTACTGACCCTCACCGATGCCAATGGTGCATCTTTCAACGCTACTCAGACTATCAGCATTAAGGTGCAAGACTCGACCCCACCAGTCATCGTTTCCATCATCACACCCGGACCCAATCTTTACGGATGGAACAACGGCAACGTTACATTGAGCTGGAGTGTAACAGACCCAGAATCAGGAATAATCTACACTTCTGGATGTGTAACGATTGCACTCAGCAGCAATACGGCCGGGACCAGTTTCGCATGCACCGCCACAAACGGCGTGGGACTAACAAGCTCCAGCACAGTAACGGTCAAGATAGACATGACGCGCCCCACAATCACTGGCTACCGAACTCCGGGTCCCAACTCGTACGGCTGGAACAATGACAAGGTCACGGTATACTTCGCATGCTCCGACAGCCTCTCAGGAATCGCGGTCCCGCCAAACAGTCCTCAGCCAGTCTCGAACGAGGGATTCAACCAGTCAAGGACCGCCTCTTGCATCGACAAAGCAGGCAACACATCTTCTCTAAGAATTGGAAACATCAACATAGACAAGACAGCCCCGACAGTCACCGGCTCGGCCTCGCCCGCGCCCGACAGCTTCGGCTGGAACAACTCCACCGTAACTGTCACCTTCACCTGCTACGACTCGCTCTCAGGAGTTGGCAGCGTCACAGGTCCAGTCGCGCTCTCGAGTGAAGGACAGCACCAGTCCGTCAAAGGCACGTGCCTCGACAAGGCAGGAAACCAGGCAAATGCAAACGTTGCGAACATCAACATCGACAAGACACCTCCAACAACTACCATCACATTCGGGAAGCCAAGCAGCGGTTCCAACCCCACCATAGTAACCTCCAGCACACCCATCTCCCTCAGCGCCACAGACGCTCTATCAGGAGTCTACCAGATCAAGTATGGAAT